>CEVZ01031254.1_pt1 | contig 11001 bp, 8 predicted proteins | sample 361371 | NCBI WGS metagenome assembly CEVZ01 (sample SAMEA2620217, study PRJEB7988) | marine metagenome | isolation source: saline water (ENVO:00002010), including
GTGTATATAGGTAAGTGGATCTTCAATATCATGAGAGAGTGATTTATAAAATTCAGTATAGTCTTTCTTTTTTAGTTCATTTTTTGGTCTTTTCCAGAAAGCTGTCGCGTCATTGATTTGCTCTACTTTAGGTGTTTTTCCTACTTCTTTTCCATCATCGTACTCTGTCTCTTCATAAGCTAGAAATATAGGAAAATCAATATGGTCTGAATATTTTTTTACAGTACTTTCGATTTTCCAACGACTAGCAAACTCTTTCCCTTCATCGTTAAGGTGAATGACTATCGTCGTACCATTGTCTTTCATTTTATCTGGAAAAATTTCATATCCAGATTTTCCATCGCTAACCCATTTGTTAGCTGATTTTTGTCCTGCTTTTTTACTAATCACTTCAACTTTATCTGCTACCATGAAACAGGAATAAAAACCAACGCCAAACTGTCCAATAAGGTTAGAGTCTTTTTTGGCATCACCTGATAGTTTAGATAAGAAACTTTTCGTACCAGAACGCGCAATGGTTCCTAAATTATCCTGAAGGTCTTTTTTACTCATTCCGATGCCACTATCTTTAATGGTAATGGTTGGATTATCTCCTTCTTCAAAGGTAATGTCAATCCTAGGTTCAAATTTCAAGGATTTAAACTCATCTTGGGTGAGGGTGAGGTACTTTAATTTATCTAATGCATCTGAGGAGTTTGATATAAGCTCTCTAAGAAAAATTTCTTTTTGTGAGTATAGAGAGTGGATGATTAAGTGTAATAGCTGACTTACTTCTGTTTGAAATGTTTGTTGTGCCAAGACTGACTCCTTTTATAACTAATTAAAACTCATTACATTTCAACAAAAACTATTCTAGCCCTTTTTCTCTGCCACAATGACAATCATAAAATAATATTATGAAATTATGCTTATTAATTATTACTGAATAGAGTTTATCCATTTTATAAAATCATTTAAGCAATCATTTGATATAGTATGACCCATATTATATTCTTTATATAATGGCTTTATTCCAATGTCTTTTAGGCCTTTATAAGTTAGTTTTCCCAGTTTGATTGGTATGATTTCATCTACAAGGCCGTTAGCAACAAATATATTTAATGGTTTTATAACATCATAATCTATCTCAGATTGAATTTTTTTATATTCAAGAAATCCACAAAGTGATACCAGTCCATTAAACAGTTTTGGGTTTGTTAAACCACAAAAAAGTGTAAATGCCGCTCCCTGGCTAAATCCAGCTAAATGGACTTTTTTTGGGTCAAGATCAAGATTGTTTACGCACATGTTGATAGAGTCTATAATATCATCTCGACTAGAGATTCTTTGTCCTGGTTTTGGTAGTTCTTTAATATTATTGTAGTCTATTTCGGCCCATGACCATCCACCAAAACCCGTCGGAATTGGTCCTTGAAGACTAATGCATGCCCAATCATCTGGGAAGAATTGGTTTAGCGCAAATAGGTCGTTCATATTACTACCATATCCGTGAAGAAAAAAAATTGAAGGAGCATTATTTTTATTATTTTCAGGGATTCTTATCTTATATTTTAGAGGTAGATCAAGTGTATCTGTATTCATTGTGTTCCTAAGTATTGATTTGGTTTTTACTTCATGTTTAATAAAGTTATAATATCTAATAATGAAATTTAATCATAGTTCCATAAAATCTTTCGGCGAATTAATTAATTATATTCGTCCATGGAGATCAAAAGCGGGTTTTGCCGCGATTTGCTCTACCTTAAATAAAATTTTTGATATAGCACCAGAAGTATTAATTGGTGTAGCCGTTGATCTCGTTGTCGAAAAAGAAAATAGTTTTGTTGCATCATTGGGATTTGAATCCATTAGCAGTCAGGTGCTATTTCTTGGGTTAATTACATTTATCATTTGGGCTCTAGAATCAATTTTTGAATATATTTATTCTGTTCAGTGGCGAGGCTTAGCTCAAATGGTAGAGCATAAGATACGAGTTTCTAGCTATGACCATGCCCAAAGATTAGGTCTAAGTTGGCATGAAAATCAGGCTACAGGAAATATTACAGCCATACTTAATGATGATGTTAATCAATTAGAGAGATTCTTAAATAATGGTATAAATCAGATAATTCAGGTTTTAGTTTCCACAATATGTATAGGTATTATTTTCTTTTATATTTCTCCCTTAATTGCTTCAATTGCTGTACTTCCTGTTCCAATCATTTTTGGGGTGAGTTTTTTCTTTCAAAAAAAATTATCTCCAAGATATAAAGCAGTTCGTGATAGAGTTGGTTCTCTTAATTCATCAGTCTTTAATAATTTAATTGGTATTCAGACCATCAAAAGCTTTATGACTTTTAACTCAGAGCGTAATCGAATAAGTTCTCTTAGCAAGGAATATCAAAAGGAGAATATCAAAGCAATATCTGTAAGTAGTGCTTTCGTTCCGGTAATAAGGATGGGGGTTTTAGCTGGTTTTCTTGGAACAATATTAATAGGAAGCCACATGGCTCTTAATGGAACTATGGCAGTAGGCAGTTATAGTGTATTAGTTTTTCTCACTCAAAGATTTTTATGGCCATTCACTACATTAGGTACTTTAGTAGATGACTTTGAAAGATCAATGGCTTCAAGCTATAGGATATTTACTTTATTAAAAACAAAGAATCATATTATTGAAGGGCCAAATTCTACAGATATTAATGATCTCAGGGCTGATATAGAGTTTAACTCTATATCTTTTCATTATCCTGGAGAATCATTATTGTTTGATAATTTTAATATGAAAATCAAATATGGAACTTCTATTGGCATAGTTGGAGATACAGGGTCTGGGAAAACAACTCTGGCTAAACTTTTGCTTCGATTATATGATCCAGTAGATGGTTCAATTGCAATTGGAGGTAAAGATTTAAAACAGATATCGATTGAGAGCTTAAGAAGTAAGATTGGGATTGTAAATCAAGATACTTTTTTATTTGATGGTTCAATAAGGAAAAATATTAGTTATGGCGTATCAGATTATTCAGAAGAAGATATCCTTAGAGCGATAAAACAAAGTCAGTCGAGTGAATTTATATCAGGATTAAAAAATGGTCTAGATACAATCATTGGAGAGAGGGGACAAAAATTATCAGGAGGTCAAAAACAGAGGTTAGCAATCGCAAGGGCAATAATAAGGAAACCGGATATCCTAATTTTTGATGAGGCAACATCATCAGTTGACAATAAAACTGAAAGATTAATTCAAAAGTCATTTTTAGATATCAAAGAAGACAGAACAATGATAATTATTGCTCATAGATTATCAACAATTAGAAATTGTGATAATATATTCGTCATAAAAAAATCTAAGTTACATGAGCAAGGTACTCATAAAGAGTTAATTAATAAAAAAGGAAGTTTTTATGCAGAGTTATGGAATATACAAACAGGAAAAACAAGTTAGATAAAAGAAGTAATACTTTTATATATTTTATTTGAGATCTAATGTTTTATTAACCATTCTTTTCATTGAATCTTCAGAATTTCTATTTAGAACATCATCTAAACATATCCAACGAACATCATGAGATTCATTACTAATAATAATTTCATTTTTTTCTGGATCAGCCTCTAGAAGAAATCTTACGTCATAATGAATATGCTTTTCATTTACTGATGTAGCTGGAATCTCATGAATATCTAAATCAAAAATTTCATCAGATAATAAAATAAAATTCTCGAAACCAGATTCTTCTTTTGCTTCTCTCATTGCAACACTAATTAAATCTTCAGAGCCGTCTGCATGACCTCCTAATTGTAGCCACATATTAAGTTTTTTATGATGGGTCATTAGGATTTGCTTTCTATTGGGACTAACAACCCATGCTGATCCGGTGAAGTGCCCCATATGATTATTTTTTTGAAAACAATTTGGGACATTTTTATAAAAATCAAGCATCCTAATAGCAGCATTTTCATTAGGGAAAGATTTAATATAATCTAGAATTAGTGTATCTAAAGATTTCATAGTATTAGACTTATTCAATTAATTAAAAAATAATAATTGATCAAGGATTAATCGAATTGATATAATTGTTAGGCATATTTTAAACAGTATTTTGAATGTTTTTTCTGGAATAAAATTTAGAAGTTTTTTACCGATATTTGTTCCAATATATACGGAAATTATTAGAGGAATTAGTGTGCTATATTCATTGATATAGTTAACATCGAATAAATACATAAATATTGGAATTTTTCCAAAGTGTGAGATAAGTTGGCATGCCGCTTTATTAGCAATAATATTTTTTTTATGAAGTGAGTCTCTTAAAAAAAATGGAGCAATTAATGGTCCAGCTGCACCAATAAATACTGAACTAATTCCGCCTATAAGTCCAACAATTCTAAATAATTTATTTTTTTTCTTTTTTTTAGGCCCTTTTAGGTAGAGGTACCAGATTATATAAATCCCAATAATTGGCTTTAAAAATTCAAACTTAATTTGACTGGCAGAGCTGACATCATAATATTGGGTTATGGTGTATATTATGATTGTAGATAGACCTAGTCCGATGAATGACCCTTGAAAAAATTCCCATAATAATTGTTTTTTAAGATGATTTCGGAAAATAAATGTTCTTGTTCCATTGCTAAACATCTGAATGATCCCATGCAAAGCAATAGCCATATATCCATCAGGAATTATGATTGCCATTATTGCCAGGAGTATGATTCCTCCACCCATACCAATTACTGCAGATATTGATGAAGTAATTAGAGCGCAAAGAGTTAGAGTTATCAGTTCCATTGGAATAGATCAGAAAACAAAGATTCTTAAGGCCATTGACTCCAGTATATTTAAAATAAAAAGTAATACAAAGGGCGATATATCAATCCCCATTCCAGTACTTGGGATGAACTCTCTTATAGGTTTTAGCATAAGCTCCGTGAAGCTATATATGTTTTGGATAATACTATTATATGGGTCATGAGGTACCCAACTAAGAATTACTCTTGCCCATACAAGAAGATAAAGCACAGAAAATATACCTTTGATTATTTTTAATGTTAGTACAGGGTTCATTGAATTGTATTATTTGTATTTTAATTTTAGCTAACTAGTAGCTATAGATATTTAGTCTTGAACTGTACTTGGACCTAGCATGGTAGGAAAATTAAGTTTTATATCATCAGTACCAATACCATCAAATGGGTCTTCTAAATCTTCTTGAATGTTATCTAGAATTGTTAGGACTAAACTATAAATTATTGCAATTGCAATTCCAAACTCTATGCCTTTATCGGTAGCAATATGAGCAAAAAATGGACCAAAAATAATGGGGAAAATATTAAGAAAAACTTTTGTGTAGGCTCGCAGCGAACTTGGTGTTCTATAGTTTTTAATATTAATAATGTTCTCAAGACCAACTGCCATAAACCTGAGATTATTTTGGAGCCTTGAGTTTTCAGTATCTATAATAAATGGTCTTATTTTTTCATTAGAGAGTGATATATCACCAAGCAACTTTATTATATTGTCATAGGTTTTAGGATTTGGTTTTAGAGAATGTAAGTAATCATATAAATTGGCAAAAAGTTCTTTATAGATTTTATCAATTCGATTGACATGCTCATCACCATTTATTTTTTTTCCTTGACGATTTTCTTTTGAGTTTTCATCAATCCAGTGCATGTGTGCATATCGTATTGAAAGGGCACTCGCTTTAAAAAGCGAATAATGTTCAAGTGCTTTTTCTCTTCTGCTATATGCTGCATTTATTGAAAAAACAATTGGGAATACGATTGCGATTCCAATTAAGTCTGTTGGTACATTATAGTAAAATTCTAATTCGGTACAGATAAATGTGGTTACACAGGCTGCTGCTATTACAATTAATGTCTTTGCATTTATAACTGAAAAAAAGTTTTTAAGAATTATTAACATAGTCTAAAATTATTACATAAAATCGCTTATAACAAATTTTTAGTCTAAGTTGCTTCTAAAAGGATTTATTTTTGTTTACATTTAATCCTAACAATAATCAAATAAATAGGAAATCATGACTAAAATTTCTAAAATAAAAAAATTAATTCTTTCTATTAGCTTTTTGGCCTTGCTAATACCATCTTTTGTTTTTGCCAGCCCAGCAGCAGAACCAGGCAAACAAATTTCTTGGTTTTTACTACTGACTAGCCTGTTTGGAGGAATGGGAATGTTTCTTTATGGAATGGAGATGATGAGCGATGGAATGAAAGTTGCAGCAGGTAATAAAATGCGTTCAATTCTTGAGAAATTAACTTCAAACAGAATCTTAGCCGTAGGCGTAGGTGCTTTTGTAACTATGGTAATTCAAAGCAGTAGCGCTACAACAGTAATGCTTGTGAGTTTTGTTAACTCGGGTTTATTAAGTTTTGCCCAGGGATTGGGTGTCATTCTAGGGTCAAATATAGGCAGCACCATTACCGCCCAAATTGTGGCTTTTAAAATAACAGATTATGCTTTAGCTCTAATTGCTATTGGAGCATTATTATCTTTATTCTCTAAAAAAGAGACTTCGAAGAACCTGGGTTTTGTTATACTGGGTTTTGGCCTTCTATTTTATGGAATGAAAGTGATGTCTGATGGAATGAAACCTCTTCGTACTGATCCGACATTTAATAGCATACTAACAAGCTTCGAAAATCCATTAATGGGTATTTTAGCAGGAGCGATATTCACCGCCTTAATCCAAAGCAGTAGTGCTACGACAGGGATTGTAATAACTCTAGCTAGTGGAGGGTCGATTACATTAGAGGCTGGTATTCCTCTTATATTTGGGGCAAATGTTGGAACATGTGTCACTGCTCTTTTGGCTGGACTAAATGCTTCTAGAGAAGCAAAAAGGATAGCGATCGCTCATGTTATTTTTAATGTTTCTGGTGTGGCGCTTTTCTTTTTTTGGATTCCTTCGTTTGCAGAGTGGATATCTCAAACGTCAGATAATATTCCTCGTCAAATAGCTAATGCGCATACAGTATTTAATATACTTGCTACTGTTGTTTTCATTCCTTTTACACCGCTGATAGCGCAATTAATTATTAAATATTTTCCTGATGAAAAAATAGATAGGGACATCTCTAAACCTTCAGTTATGCACTTAGATGAAAATGTATTCGATAATCCAGCAGTAGCTATTTCAAATGCTCAGGCTGAGATAAGAGGCGTTGTAGGTCTTCTTGAAAGAGTTGTTGGGTCAGTTGCGATGCCATTCATAGCTTCAGAATCTTTACATGATATTGAAAATGAGGATGAAGATTTTGAAAAAGGACTTCAAACAAGAGTTGATAAGATTGAGTATCTAAATAAAGAAATATCTAGTTATTTAATAAAAATAAATAACCATGACCTTAATGACGCGCAATCTCTAGAGGTCTTCACTCTTGTATCAGTAGTAAATAATATCAACTCTATTAAAAATAGTGTAAAACTTAGGTTTCATGATCTTCTAATTAAGAAAGATATTGGATCTAATGTATTATCTGATTCAGTCGTTGCAGAGGTAGAATCATATCATAAAAAGATGGTCAAACAAATAAAAAGATTAGGAAAGTTCTTCGAGAAATATGATAAGTCTAAAATTGATAAGATTATTGCAAAAGGTAAAAAATACAAAGATCTTGAAGAGAAATACAGAATAGAGAATATCCAAAGAGCAGATGCTAAAGATCAATCAAAAGAGGAGAAGATAAGTCCTGTTTATCTAGAGCTTATGGATATGCTAAAAGAAATTAGTATTTTCATTGACATTATAGCCCAGAGGCTTGCTGAGCTAGATACAATTAATGACAATTAATTTGTTTATATAAGTTTATTTTTTTCTAAGTTCGGCTATGGGAAAAAAATCATATAACGGGCCAAGTCATGTGCAGCAGATTCTAATTACATTAGCAGCGCTTGTAATTGTTGTGGCAGGCATGCGTGCATCAGCGGATATCTTAATGCCATTTTTACTTGCGTTATTTATTTCTGTAGTGGCAAACCCTCTAGTAATGAATCTCAGATCTAAAGGGGTTCCAATTATTGGTGCAATTTTAATTGTTATATTTGGGATAGTTGCTTTTGGTTTTGGTGTTGCCTCTCTGCTAGGAACTTCTTTAAGTGATTTTTCAGATAACTTACCACAATATAAAGAGATGTTAAATAAATCAGTGATGGAGTTCTTTGGTTTTTTTGAAAATAGAGGAATAAAGCTATCTGGGGAAGCAATAATTGAGATGTTTGATCCAGGTGCTGCAATGTCATTAACCTCATCACTACTCTCAGGATTAGGCAGCACATTAAGCAGAGGATTTCTTATCCTATTAATGGTTGTTTTTATGCTTCTAGAGTCTACGATTTTTAGGTTTAAAGTAAGACATATACTAGGTAACCAAGGTGAGGGAGCCGGGCATGTTGATTCATTTTCCGACACAGTAAATCGTTACATCTTGATTAAGACTGGTACTAGTATAGCAACTGGAATTATCGCAACGATTTGGTTAATGATCTTAGGTGTAGACTATCCATTGTTATGGGGGTTTTTAACCTTTTTATTTAATTATGTTCCTACCATTGGTTCTATTATTGCTGCTGTACCACCTGCATTGTTAGCATTCATTCAGTTTGGCGCTTTTACCTCTTTATTATCTGTGGCTGGTTATTTAGTAATTAATATTTCAATTGGAAGTATTTTAGAACCTAGACTCCTTGGCCAGGGACTTGGTATTTCTACATTGGTAGTGTTTTTATCGTTATTATTTTGGGGTTGGGTTTTTGGGCCAGTTGGGATGGTTCTCTCAGTGCCGCTCACAATGACAATTAAAATAGCTATGTCAAACTCTGAAAGCGGGAAATGGGTCAGCACATTGATGGATGCACCAAAGACATTTAGCGTAGAAGAGTAGAGTCTATTTTTTATATATGCTTGCTATATACCCAGCGAGCATTGCTAAAACCACTGATGGTAGCATTACATCAAGCTGCGTAAAATAAAAACCAATGCCATCTATTTTAGGAACAATAAACTTGAAAATAGGAACGCATAAAAATCCTGTAATCATTGATGCTATAGCCCCATTTTCATTATAGTTTTTCCAAAAAATGGAAAGAATGATTACAGGGCAAAATGTTGCGGCGATTCCTGACCAACCAAAAATCACAAACCAAAACACTGTACGATCAGGCGAAAGAACTGATACTGTTAGTGCGACTCCAAGCGCTAATAGTGCTAAGCCTAGTGTGATTTTTTTTGAAAAGTTTATTAGCCATTGTTGATCTACTTTAGGATTAAGTATTTGTTGATAGAAATCTCTTGTCACAGCGCTTGATGCAACAACAAGTAGAGAGTCCACAGTGGACATTACTGCAGATAAAACAGCAGCGATATACATTCCTATAATTATTGTTGGCATAACCTGTCCGAGGAGCATAGAAAGTACATTCTCTCCGGCAGGACCAAGAATTAGTTCAGGGTTTTGCCCTTTAGTAGTTAGTACGTATCTTCCTATCATACCAATCATTACTGCAGCTGAATCTGTAATAAGGGTATATAATACAGCGACCCATTTACCTTTATCAATCTCCTCAACATCTTTAATTGCAATAAAGCGAACATAAACCTGAGGGGAACCCATAAAGCCAATTCCAATAGAGACTAAACCTATGATAGCAATCAGATTGGTAAGGTTAAACCCACCATTACCCCAAATATTTATTAGTGCAGGGTCAATACTCTCAAGGCCAGATATGAGGGAAGTATTTTCCGGAAGAGTGAAATACGCAACAAAAGGCAGTACTAATAATGCCAAAAACATTAATGTCCCTTGAAAAAAGTCTGACCATGCTACGGCTAAAAACCCACCTGAAAATATATAAACAACAACTATCCCAAAACCGATGGCTATGCCAGAGTAATAATTTATTCCAAGAAAGGATTCAAATGTTTTTCCTGTAATATCTATTTGTGCGCTAACATATATAACGACAAAAAGAGATAATGCCGTAGCGGCTAAGATTCTTATTAAGTTAGAGCTAGCTTTAAAGTGACTGGATAGAAAGTCTGGTATGGTTATGGACTGGTACTCATCTGTCATTGATTTGAATTTTTTTGCCATGAACTGCCAAGAAATAAATACTCCTAGTACTTCTCCAACTACAATCCAGAAAGCACTAAAGCCCATTACAGCACCCATGCCTGTCACACCAAGAAGCAGCCATCCTGATTCTCCAGTAGATCGAGCAGATAGCGCTGCAATCCAATAACTAAGTTTTTTTCCACCTACATAATAGTCACTAATATTTTTTATTCTTTTTGATGCAGTAAATCCAATGCCTAGTAATATTAAAAAGTAAAGACATAGAATGAAAATTTTGGTGGAATATGTCTCGTCTTTATCAACAGCGTTAATTACTTTTTGCATCGCTTTATATGAATGTAAGGCTGGGGTCTCATATATATTCCAACCTGTAAACACAGCCACAATATTATACTCAGGTATAATGATCAGTCTCTGACCACCTAGTCCAGATGCCAATAGCGCTGTTTTATCCTCACTATAGGGCATAACCCACCATTGTAATCCATATTTTAACCAGTCATAACCAGTTTCAATAGTATTCTGGTGAATTTGATTGACCCATTCATCTGGAAGTATTTGCTCTCCATTCCAGTTTCCTTCATTTAGTATTAAATAGCCAAATTTTGCCAGGTCTCTGGGTGTGAGGTATAGTCCTCCTTCAGCATCTGTTAGCCCTTTTGGAGTATGCTTCCAAAAATAGTTATTTATACCAATTTTTGAAAATAATTTATCTTCTAAGTATTCAGCGAGGTCCATTCCTGTGGTTTTATTAATTAGCTTGGATAGCAGCATTGTCTCGCCACTGTTATAATTGAATTTAGTCCCGGGCTCATGGGCCATGTTTTGATCAATGACATATTGAATCCAATCTGAACTTTTTTCCATTTGAACACAGTTACTGCTTGGATCTGTATATGCCATTGAAGATTCATCCCATTCAAT
>CEVZ01172717.1_pt1 | contig 10997 bp, 6 predicted proteins | sample 361371 | NCBI WGS metagenome assembly CEVZ01 (sample SAMEA2620217, study PRJEB7988) | marine metagenome | isolation source: saline water (ENVO:00002010), including
TACCCAATCATCACCACTAATGAGATTTTCAAAAATAATACTAGCCTTTTTTTCAACTGGATCTTTGGCTTTTTTTACTAACAGAACATAAGGGCCCTTAGTAAGTTTAACTTTAGCAGAATCGCCATCTTCTAAACCATTAACCTCTACAGTTAATGAACTTTGAGAAAAAGATAAAAATGGTATTAGTAAAAAAAATAAAAATCTCACAATTCAAATATAACTAAATTTAGGGCACAGAATTAAATAGTAATTTAAATTGAATATTATTTTAAATTAAGAAAGGAAATATCTCATTTATTAAAATAATTATTAATAGTTATTATAGAGATCTGTAATTTCCTGTGAGGTTAATATCCTATTCCAAAGACCAAACTCATCTATTTTCCCATTCCAATTTTCATTATTCCAAAATAGTTGACTTCCAATTATAAAATCTTTAGAAATAAGACTGAGATTGTGATTAGTTTGATTATAAGAAATAGTATTATTAATATAAAATTTATATATTTTTTCAGATTTATCATATGTCACAACATAATGTTTCCATGAATCATCATTACCTAAATAAACATTAGTACCATGACCTGCACTCCAACTTCCAACTCTATAATTACCATTATTATGAATTCCTAAATGAAATGCTTGATTTTTACTTGGGTTAGGAGAATTTGGTGATCCAAAAGAAATTAACCACATTTTCCTACCAGCATAACCATCATGTTTTGCCCATATTGATACTGTAAAGTCATCATCTAGAAGTTCAGAAAATTGACCTGAAATTATTTCACCCTGAGAATCTAGCTGAACAGCACTATTGGCATTTCCATTTTTATCTGTGGTGGCTTCTACTCCACTACCAAGGGTATATCCCAACTCACCAGATGAAAAATCAAAATATGCTACTAGTCCATTAGTAGGAATTTTTTTTGTGTGATGAACTCCATGAAATGTTGGTAAAAAAGTTTGAGAAAATGTTTTAAAATCAATAAAAAAAATTGAAAAAATAAATATCAGTTTTTTCATATAAGGTTTGCTCTTATAACTTCAATTTGGTATTTACCACTAATTAATTGAAAATTTCCTTCTTCTAAACCAGAAATATTTTTTAATTCTACACCATTTTTTCTTAATATGATTCTTTGTGAAGAAGAAAGTTCAATGGAGACATTAGCAACAGTTTTGTCAGGTATATTAAATTCATAAACATATCCATTTTCATTTTTTACCCAATTTGAAATTATTTCTCCATATGGTGAATGATAATTAGATTCGACATGGCTAAGACCTTCAGGCGTTGATGGATTTAAAATAAATTCCTTAAATCCAGGAAATTCTGGATGAGGCCTTATTCCTCCAAGCCACCTGTAATACCATTCTGTTACTACTCCAAACATTGGATGAGAATTAGAAAAATAATTATCACTTTCTTTCCAAGTTTCCCATATACTAGTAGCTCCTTGATTAATCATATACCCCCATCCTGGATAATCTCTACTATTAACAACATCAAAAACAATTTGTGGAGAAAGGTATTTTGAAATAGTCTCAAGAATATATTTTGTGCCAAATATACCAGTTGAAAAGTGAGATGAAGGACCATTTTCCAAAGCTACTAAAAGAGAATCTTTTGCTCTTTCAATTTGATCATCTGGAATAATTTCGTGGTATAGTAATGAGGAAAATAAAGTTTGACGATTAATGTTACCTTTTACTTGCTGATCCCAGTATTTAGATTTCACTATTTCTTCAAGTTCAATTGATAATTTTTTATATTTTTTTTCATCATCATCATTTCCTATCAAATTTGAAAATAGAGTCATAATACGTGCTGACTGAAGATAATGGAGTGTTCCAGTTAACTCTACTGGAACTGGTTCTAAAGACTCGTGATCACTTAGACCAGCATCAACAATGCCAGATGGATGAATTCTAGTAACCTTATCCATCCACTCATTATTGAATGAATAAAGTTCTTTAATGATATCAATGTCATTATAATAAAGATATAAATAGTATTGAGTCAAAAGAAATGAGGACTCCCAACTCAAACCACAGTATTTTATTCCAACATATGGAGCTGTATCAACAAAAACAGAATCATTTATAGCATCAACCCAATCATATATTGTTTTTCTATAAATTGATTGCATATCAAAATTATAAATAAAGGATTCACTAGTAGCATTTAAATCACCTCCATATCCAAATTTTTCTCTAGCTGGACAATCTGACTGTACACTTATAAGGTTAGATAAGAAAGTTCTTTCTACTGCTTCTTGTATTGAATTTAAAAGTTCAGAAGAAGTAGAAATATTATTTTCATTTTTTACATTAGTATGAAGAAAAAGTCCGAAAACATCATCAATTGAGGGTTTCTTAGACATACCATCTATTTCTAAATATCTATAGGAATGGTAAGTAAATTCAGGCTTATACCATACACTTGTATCTTCGCCAATTATGTAGCTACCTGTCTGCCAAGCAATATCAGGAGCGCCAGATCCACCAACACCCTTTCTCTTAATTTGTCCAGTTACTGCAGTCATTGGATTAAGTGACCCGTCTTCATAAATTCTTTCTCCTAATCTAAAGACAATTTTATCTCCTTTATTTCCATTAATTTTTAACTTATAGGTTCCAGTAAAGTTTACACCCATATCAACTATCCATTTCTTTTTTCCTTGTGAGTATATTTTAATAGGAACTATTTCTTTTAGTATCTGTACAGGTGGAAAAAAAGCTTTCTCAAGCTTGCCTCCTGGTGATTCAGATATTTTAACATTATCCCATTTAGAATCATCAAAATCAGGATTCTTCCATTTTTTTATTTCTTTTCTTGCATCATAATGAGATCCTAAATACACACTATTCTTAGTTATGGGTCCATATGTATATTTCCAAGAAGAATCAGAAACTATTTCCTCAGAATCTCCATTTTCATAAGTAATAATTAGTTTTGAAATAAATTTTGGAATTCCTACACTAATTTCATTTCTTAAGTTTATTCTACCCCACATATTTAGTGGCAGAGGATTATAGAAACCATTACCAATTGTTACATTTAATGAATTTATTCCATTGTTGACTAAAGATGTAACATCATACTCGCTGTAATATATTTTTTTTGAGTAATCAGTCCACGCAGGATCTAAAACATTTTTTCCAACTTTTTTATCATTAATATAGGCTAAATAATAACCAGCAGATGTTATATATAACTTGACATCATTAACTTTTCTTTTTACTTGAAATGTTTTTCTAAAAATTGGAGCTGGATCATCTAAATAGAAAAGAGAGTCGTTTTCTGGTAATTTTTTATCGTATTGAATCCATTGAGCACTGCTATCTGAAAAAGGGTTATATAAATTATTTTTATTAGTACATGAAACTATTATAGAAAAATAAAATAATGTTAATAAGTATTTCATTTTATTAATTTAATCTTAATCATTGATTAATTTACTTTCTTTCAATAATTACCTTGAGCTTATTAATTTCTTTATCAGTTACTAGTTCAAGAAGATAAATTCCAATACTAAGGTTTGATACATTAAGCTCTAAAATATCCTTATATCTATTTAATGCCTTAGGTTTAAATTTCTTACCATTTAAGTCAACTAAATATACGTCTTTAATATTTATACCTGATTTAATATTAACCTTTATGTTATTGTCAGTTGGATTTGGATATACATTGTTTATAAATGTTGGGTTTTCAATAGATAGAGGTGCTAATTTAAAATGTGCTTTAAATTTTGAGTGATGTTTTAAATCAATAATAAGCTCAGGATTATTTAAATCTAGGTCTTCGTAAATAAATAAAGATTCATCTGACCAATGAGAAAAAGAATAACCTGATTTAGCTATTGCTAATATCTTTATTGGAACACTTTCAAAATACTTTCCTGACCAATTATTTTCATTAATTAAAAGGTTATTATTTAACTGAACAGATCCCATTTCTAAGTTTTCAATATCAAGTAAAAGATTCTGAATATTAGGAAGATTAAATGAAGATAAAATATGGTTTCTAGAAAATTGAGGTCTATTATTTGAAAAATTCTTCATATCATTAACATAATCCTGATAGTTCCAATTTTGAACATAACTATTCCATCTATTAAAATGTGATGGGATTTCTATCTTAATATTATTTATTAATGAATCTATGTGATTAGAAAATCTATGAGGTAAAAATCTAGAATTTAATTCATCCGCATATCTGTTTATGAACATATTTCTAAATTCTAAGTTTTCTACCATTTTCCTAAATAATAATGTTGACCAAGGAGGATTTGGCCAATTTGGACCATTTGCGGTTAAAGCAAAATTTAAAGTATTATAATTATATCCTAGCCATGAAGGGAAACTTCCAAATCCAAAATCAGTATCATAAATTATCCATTTCCATTTACCCTCTTTATGTTTCCAGTATTTAATATTATTTCCTGGCCAGTCATGATTATTAAAATATATTTGAGAAACTTGGTATATAATATAATTATCAACATCTATTCTATCCTTAACATAATTATAATTTTCTTCAATAGATAAATCATTAGATGAAACAAAATTTATTAATTCTTCATAACCATCTGAAGAACCATGTACTAATTCTGAATTATTTGTTAAAAGATCTATATCATCAGGATCTAAATTATGTTTTGATGCAATAAAATGTTCGTTCACTTTCTCTCGTAAATTATAAATACCCCAATACTCTCCATTAATATATGTAACAACAGGTCTATAAGATTGATAATCTAATCCAGTTCCTTTTAAAAGACTTGTTAATGCTGCATCTTTAACTGATGTTCTAAGCCAATCTTGTCCAGAATTTCTTAAAATAAAAGACTGAAATTCAGAATAATCCAGTTGAGGAAAAAGTTTATAATTTATCTCAGATGAGCCATATTTACTTCTAGCAAAAAAAGAAAATGATCTTTGAGCTTGTCCTCTACTCCATCCACCAAAAATTTTAACTCCACCATTAAAACTTGTCTCATAATTAGAATTATTTTCATATAATGAAAAATGAATAGGTCTTTCCCAATCCTCCCAAAAGTTAGCTCCAAAATGAGGATAATTTTGATCATATGAATCTCCAAAAACATATATTCCATCTTCATTATCAAATAAATTATGAGGATCAGTAATTAGAGAAACAATAGGTAAAGTATGATTTACATTATAAATAAATGCTCTTGATTGAGTATATGATGGTATATATCCAGATTCAAAAACTCTTGCCCGAACTATAGTCGTCTTATTTATATTAATAGGACCAGAATAAATAATTGAATTTTCATTAGGTTCTGACGCATCTAAAGTATATCTAATAACTTCATTTCCAGAAGTTCCAGAGAAAGACAAATTTAATTCACCAGTAAAAGATCCTCCTTCATGAGAGAATGTAATATTTGTAAGGTTAGATCCTTGATAAAAATTTAATGAATTTTCAAATCCTGGAGTTGGATTAGTGAAATGAACTACATTATTATTTTGTGATATACCTAATGAGACATCAGTAGGCACTCCGATAACATTTAATTCACTTATTTTATTTCCATTATTATCATATAAAGATAGATTTTCTCCTTCTGATGAAATTTTAAAATTTGTATGCAAATTATCATTATTAAGACCTAATATTTCAGGAGGTGATATTCCTATATCAGAGTTATTATCTTTTAATGAAATACTCAAAAAAGGAATAATAGTAAAATCAGAAGATGTGTTTGAAACGTTATGGGCTTGTAAAGCAAAAATATTATCGCCCGAATTAATAATTCCATCAAAATTTGTTATAGTAATTCTATCAGGTTTACCATTTTGATATATAGCACTTTCATGATCAGTATATGGAACAGAGTTATAAAAAGGGGGGTTGCCACCAATATTTTTTCTTCCTACTTCAATTCCATTTATATAAGCAACAAATGCATCATCATAATCAACATCTAATATTAAACTTTCAATATCATTTACATCATTCAAATTAAATGTTTTTCTAAGAAACAAAGAAAGTGTCCCATTTGGAATAATTGTTTCATCATCTCCATCTCCATACCCAAAACCGCTTTTACCAGTTTGCCAATCGCTATCATCGAAATTAGGATCTCTCCAGTTATTTGGTGTCTGACTATCTGGAATTATATATTTAAATTCATCTCCCCAATTAATTAGAGTCCTAAATATATTTGAATTACCTCTATCTTTTCCAGAAGCCCAAATCAATAAATATTCATCAGGGTTTATTGAAATATCTGGAAAAGTCCATTTATCTGGAATATCATCTTTATCAGAAATTGTCCAGTTTTTAAGTGAAACAGATTGATTCCCATAGTTGTATAGCTCAAACCAGTCAGGAGAGTCACCATCTTCATCTATAAAATTAGAGTTAGATGAAACTGCCTCATTTATTCTTATTGTTTGTGAAAAACAAATTATTGGGAATATTGATAGAAAAAAAAAAAGAATATAATATTTTATTATATCCACTAAATTAAAAAATTACTTATTTGACCACTCTTTAATTGAATCATTATTCATTTTAACATAATCTTGATTATCAGCTTTAACAGATAACTCTAAAGACTTCTTCGCTACTTTAATAGCTTCTCTGTATTTTCCATTTGCAGCTAATATTAATGATTGTTGTCTCAACTGAAAAAACCTTGGACTTTCAGTCATTTCCATTGCTTTATTCATCCAAACTAAAGCTTGATCAAGCATGATGTTTTCTTCTTTGTAATATACAGCAGCAGCATAATAATCAGATGCTTTTGGTTCACCTTTCATCAATGACTCAATCTGGGATTCAACTAGTTCTCTAGTTGGAACACTGATTGGAACAGTGACATATACTCTACCCCATGATAATACTAAGTCTACATCATTATTAGTTACATTTTTAAAGGATATAGCAAAAGTTTCTAACTCGTAACTATCCTTATATTTCACAGACTTAAAATTTGACTTAAAAACAATTTTATTATCATCCCAATCTCTTGGAACACCCCAAACCTCAGCTTGAGAGTAAAGGATAACATCCCAATTATCTTCGTTTGGAATTGAAAAAACCGAATATGTACCCTCATTAATAGTTTTACCCTCAATAACTACTTCAGTAGAAAAGCTAATTTTAGTACTACTATTTGCTCCAGTCCTCCATAATTTTCCATAAGGAACTAGATTGCCAAAAATTTCTCTGCCTTTCTTAGAAGGTCTATTATAATTAACATCAATTTCTGTTAATCCAACAACTTGCTCAATTTTAGAGGCTGTACTAGCTGGAGGTGTTTTTAATTGAGAAAAGGAAATAAAACTTATAAAAAGTAGAGGGATTGTAAATAAATTTTTCATTGTCATAATAAATTAATTTTTTGTGGGTCTAAAATATTGAAAAATTAATAAAAAAGAAATACTAAATGATAATTTGAATGAGCCTCGTGCCGGGATCGAACCAGCGACCTAGTGATTACAAATCACTTGCTCTACCATCTGAGCTAACGAGGCTTTAATTAATAATCTCGCAAATATAATATCAATTTAAAAAGAAAAAAATCTTATGATAAATTGTAATATAGGTTTTGTTAAAATATTAAAAATAAAAGAAATACCCTTTGACTTTTTTATTTGAAAATTCGAATGTAGGAAGTGGAATTTTTATGTAACTCAAAATATTAAATACTCTTTCTAAAAACCTTGATTTGGTTTTAATTTCTGAAAAATCAATATCCAATGAAAGATAGAACTGCCTATACCTATTATAATATGGTAAAACATTTCCTTTATGATATATTTTATTTTCAAACTCACCTAACATACCATCAGCACCATAACCAATGGCTATATTAATCCAATTTGGTATTTTTCTAAATTTAAAAACTTTATTTGGAGAAAAGGAAAACCAGTATGTATACCCGTTATAGTCATAAACAAATTCAGAAAGTAAATTATTTTTTCCAAGCAATCCATATGCATTTCTTGCATACTTAGATCTACTAAATGATAATTTTGGCATAATTAATTGTTCACCAAATACCCTTTGTTGTGTTATAAAAAAAACTGAACCTAAAGCATTAGCAACCATATCTGATAATGAGAAGCCCCAACCTTCATAATACGCATCAAAAAACTCAATTGGAGTCTCCAAAATTAAACCTTGAGATCCACCTAAATAAAGTGCTTGTTTTTCAGAAAAATTAAATTTTCTCATAAGAGAGTATCCGACATTACTTTCAAGATAAGAAGCGTAGAAGTGTCCTAATTTATCTATTTGATTCCATCCTCTAAAATCATTGTAAAAATGAAAAGGAACTCTATTTTTATCTGCATACCATTCATTTTTCAGGTATGAAATAGCTCCCGTTAGAACAGCACCTTCTACAGCTAAAAATTTATAAAAATTTTTATCAATTTTCCTATTTATAGAGTCTGATGAATATAAATTCTGAATAGATAGAAAAAAGATTATATAAAGTATTAAATTAAATCTCAAAATAATGAGTTTATCTTTTTTAAATCTATATTACCACCACATACAACAACTAAACATTTAGATTTAGAAGGTATTTTTAATTTTTTAAAAATTATTGGAACAAAACAAGCAGATGCAGCTGGTTCAGGAACTACTTTTAATCTTTCTATCATAATTCTTAAAGATTCGATCATTTCATCCTCTGAAACATTAATTATTTCATCTACAAATTCTTTTACGTATTCAAATGTTATCTTACCTGCAAAGGGAGAAGCTAAAGTATCTGCTATTGTTTTATTATTTATTGTATCAAATGTTTCTGGTTTATTTGATTTTAGACTATTAGTCATGACATTAGAATTTATTGGTTCAACTCCAATAATTTTAATTTTAGGGTTCAATTGTTTTAAAACACATGACATTCCGGCAATTAATCCTCCTCCCCCAATACTTATAAATGCATAGTCTAAATTTTTAATTTTTTCAAGTACTTCGATAGATACTGTTCCTTGACCCATAAGTATATCTAGGTCATCAAATGGATGAACAAAGCAAAGATTTTCTTTATCAATTAATTTTTGACAGGTATCCATCATATTTTCTTTAGTAAGTATTACCTCTCCTCCATAAGATTTAGTAGCATCTATTTTAGACCGAGAAGCTGCATGAGGCATTACTATTTTTGATTTAATGCCAAACTGTGAACAAGCCCAAGAAGTTGCCTGCGCATGGTTTCCCGCAGAAATAGCAACAACTCCTCTTGATTTCTCTTTTTCATTTAACTTTAAAACTTTATTAATTGCTCCTCTAGCTTTAAATGAACCAGTTTTTTGCATTAATTCCAGTTTAAAAAATATATCTAAATTAAAAATCTCATTCAGAGAAGAGGACGATATAATAGGTGTCTTATTTATATAAGGTTTAATATTATTTAAAACAGAATGGAAGTCTTCTATTGAGGGAAAATTCAAACTTTATTTATAAGATTTAGCTGTAATTTCAATGATTCAATCTCTTTATCAGAATTATTAATTTTTTCCATATACTCTTTTTTAAGATTTTCTGCAGCTACTGATTCTTTAAGGTAATAAATATTGTTTTTTAAATTTTTAATTTCAGATTGAATTGAATTTATTTTCTTTATTAAATCAGACTTTTTCTTAATAATCTTATTTTTTGAATATGGATTTTTTGCAAGAGAATTTAATTCAATTATAAATTTAAACTTATCAAAATCATCCTTTTCCATAGAATCTGATGATTTTTCTACTACTAAATCTATAGTTTTCTTAAACCTATCCTTAATAGTATCAACTTTATCTTTAGGTACATGACCGATTTCTAAAAATTTTACTTGTAATTTAAAAAATTCGTCTTGATCAAAATCCTTATTACCAAGTAGCTTTTCTATAGCATCACATGTACTTTGTTTTTTGGCTAAATTATCTTCGTGCATTTTTATTGTATCCTTATCTTCTAATCTCATTCTTTCATAGAAGAAATCACATGATTCTTTGAATTCTTTATAAATAGAATCTTTTTGCTTTATTGGTACTTTACCAATTTTCTTCCATTCCTGTTGAATAGATTGAATTTCTTTGGATGTTTTTTCCCATTCCTCACTTAATTTTATTTCATTTACCTTCTCAATCAAATCTTTTTTCATTTTAAGATTTGATTTAAAAGATTCATCTATTTTTTTAAAGAAATTTGATTTATTATTAAAAAACTCCTTAAAATAATTCCAAAATTCTTTATTTATATTTTTTGATGATGTTTTGGGAACTCCACCTATTGAATTCCATTTATCTTTAAGAGATAATACTTCTTTTGTTATGTTGTTCCATTCTTTAATCTTTTCAGATTTAAAATTCTTAATCTTATTAATCTCATTAAGAAGTTTTGTTTTCTTATCTAAATTTTCATTTAAAGAGACTTTTATATTAGCTATAAAGTCCCTCTTTTTTTTATAAATTTCGTCTGAAGCATTTTTTAGTCTATTCCATATATCTTCTTGTTTATCTTTTTCTACTGGTCCAACATGTTTAAAGTCAGCATGGAGTTCATTTAAGATTGATACTGATTTCATGATATTAGAATTATTAATAAGCTTTTCAGCTTTATCACATATTGCATTTTTAAGTTCTAAGTTTTTCTTCCTATCTAAATCTTTTAACTCAAAATAAATACTTCTATTATCATAAAACCTGTCAAGAAGAGCACTGTATGTAGTCCATAAAGATTTATCTTTAGAGTTTTCAACATGACCAATTTCCTTCCAAGAGCTCTGTAATTCTTTTATTTTATTAAAAGTATCTTTATTCTCAACTCCATTAACTAGCTCCCTTAATTTTTTAATTATTTCACTCTTTTTTTTAAGTTTTTTGATTGGACTAATTTCAACAAGAATTAATTCTTTTTCGGATTTTTCATTCTTTTCATCATTAGGTAGGGATTCTTTTGTAGTAACTTTTAATGCTTTAGAATCTTTATTTTCAGTAGTTGATTTACT
>CEVZ01431622.1_pt1 | contig 10973 bp, 12 predicted proteins | sample 361371 | NCBI WGS metagenome assembly CEVZ01 (sample SAMEA2620217, study PRJEB7988) | marine metagenome | isolation source: saline water (ENVO:00002010), including
TGCAAGTACATATAATGAGAACCAGTAATATAAGTGGGAATGCCTTTATTATAAAACCAAAAGCCCTCTTCACGTTTTTTAAACTCATCATTGATATAATCATACCATTTATTTTTAAAAGTTTCCGGGTACCCTTCCCAATCAAAAATAGTTCTTATTCTATCTAATTCTTTTGGGGATTCTTTTGGCATCCATCTATTATTTGTATTAACTATATTTTTAGGAGCTAGAGGAAGTGCAATTACTAAATTTTGTATTTCTAAAATTTCTCCAATTTGACCAGTTTTACTAATAACAATAATATCATGCTCTTTATTATATCCGTATTCCCATTTTTTTTGTTTATTAAGCCTCTTTATAATATTTTGTCTAATTGGGGTAATTGTTTTTACAAGATTTTGCTCGTACATTATTTAGATCTTTTTTCAGCAAACCCGCTAAAAGCTTGCTTATTTCCTATAGGCTTATCTTCCATCAAATTTTTTTCGTTTTCAATACGAGATAATATTTCAAATGCATCGAATATTGCTAATTTTTTTGTAGCAGCAGCGTTTTTTAATCTATCTGCAGCTAATTCATCATCTTTATCTTCAACAATAATTTCTTCTTCTGCTACTTTTATTAATTCCTCTACTGCTTTATACCCAGCTTGGATTATATTCGACTTCATCTTTTTTGTGTTCATATTTAATTGAAATTGAATTTATAGGTACTCTATAAAGTCTTTGGTCTCCAATAACGAACTCATATTCACTATTTGGAGTAAAACCTATTAAATCATTAGCTTTAAGCCCAAAGCTCCTTAAATCATCCCCTAAGTACTTTAAAACACCTGTTAAAGGCTTTTCTTTATCTGTAGTGTACTTATTTTTATTTTTTATTGGCTTTACAAAACAAAATCCATCCGTAGGCATCCAATCATTTTTATTTTTATATAAAAATATTTGATCATAATAACAAAAATATAAATCTTCTTTAAAATAACTTCTGCTATTTTTTTCTTCCCCCCTAACATTATAAAATCTTCTAAAAATATTATGATGAATAATTACTTCATCTCCAATATTTATATTATTAATATTATCAATTATAGGAGTTGCAATTACCTCTCCAAATCTATTAACAAATTTGTGGTCCTCTATTGATGTATTTAATATTAATTCTTTGTCTTGTATCTTAATCTTATTATTATACCTACCATTAATTGGCTTTATAATATAACAATGAATATTTTTCATTAATAATCTAGATTAAATTCTACTGCAACCGCCATATTTTTATTAAAATGTTTCCAAGGAAGAATTTCGCTATTTTTTTCAATAAATATTTTATACTCTCCTTTTTCCTCCATTATTTGAGAAATCTTATGTCCCCCAAAAACCTCTTGCCCTACAGCGTAGTGCATTGCATCGTTTTTATAATCTCTTCCAATGCTTATCTTACGTATTAGATTCATTTTTATTATTTTTTATAGACCCGTCTTTAATATCTATAGAAACATCTCCGTATTCTTTTTGTAGTTCCTTCTTTTTAACTTCCATTTCGTTATTTACATCAACTAATTGGCTCATTAAAATTGCTTTTTGATATTCAAGAACACCTATGCTTGTTGTTATTGAATTTATTTTAGAATTAAGATCTTGTACTTCTTTTAATTCTTCTTTATTTATTTTTTTGCTCATTTTATTTAATTTTATTTAATTTATTTAACTTATTGAATATAATTACCTTAGTTCTTTTATTACATATATTATTATTATTATAAGAAATATTCCTCCAATTAATAATCCTTTTAAAATTGTTGAATCCATAATTTTATGCCCATGCTATATATAAGTAGGTATGGCCGTTTTTATTAAGCCCACCGCTACCTGTTGTATTACCATCATTTCCAACACCAGCACTAAACCCATCATCATCATAAAAAATACTTTGCCAACCAGTAGTTTGCTCTACACCAGAATCATCTGCATATAACGCATAAGCCTGCCATTTACCTTTACTAGTTCCGGAAAGAACCCATGCACCTCTTTTATCATCATATAGATGCCAATCACTATCAACATCAATTCCTTTAATCATAACCCTTCTAGGCCGAAAACCAAGCCCAGTTACCATAGTTCCAGCAGTATAATTAGTGCCGCTCCAAGTATAAGTCCCTGTTTTACTATATTTATCAATATCTGTCCAACAATATGCTATATAACTTCCTAAATTTTTATTAATCATATCATGAGGGGAACTCCCCGTAAATTGGATTGTTCCATTAGCATTAAGAGTATAATTTAAATTTGAGTTAGTTGTAGCAACAGCAGAAGTATTAAGTTCCATAAAATTATTTGTACTCAACGAAGTGCTCCCAACAAACCATGCATCATTTGCTAATAAATGTTTAATCATTACTAAATTTGGTTGTTTGCCAAGCCCAGTACCAACAGTTGCATTTTGTGTTCCATTGCCTATATACTTTACTATAGAAAATCCCGCGTCTTTATTAACACTAGTAGCGCATTTTATACTGCCATCCCCATTCCTTGAATGGTAGCCTCCTTTAGATTTTTTAAGATTTCCTTGGGCCGCAGCACTATAACTCCCTCCTGTATCATTACAATCTCCATTTAATTCATATAAAGCCACACATCCTGCCCCTGTAGGAAAATTAAGTGTTGAATTAGTTCCAGAACTTTCTTGATATAATTCCGTAACTTGTGAAGATGTTAATTGAGTATTATAAAGTCTATATTGATCTAAATACCCTTTAAAAACACTATGCGGATTTGCAGGCGGTGATGATCCCGCATTTTCAGCTGATCCTATTGTATTAGTTTGGTAATACGGAGAAGAATATGTTACAAAACTACCGTCCCAAGTGCCAGTAGCATCTTGAGATCCATCTATATAAAGCACTAAGCCACTACTACTACCAGTAGCACAAATATGGGTCCATTTGCCAGGCGTTAAAGCAGAAGTAGAAGTAGCAGTTCTGTTAGTATTACTCGAATCACTTAATAGTAAATGAACTTTACCATCATTTTGATGAATAAGTCTTAAATATATATTATCTAAAAACCTTACTATTTCTGGGTCATAAGCGCCTGGTTTAGCTATTTGATCTGGATTTACCCAAATAGATATACTAAAAGCTGAAGCATTTCGTAAAACTGTTGCCAGCCCTGTAGGAACGTCAAATGCTTTAGAACCACCACTTCCCTCTGTTCCATTAAAATATGTAGAATAATTATCATCCCCGGCTTTCCACATCCACGCTACATAATTATCATTATCTTTTCCGTAACTATATTGTCTTGTTCCTAGAGTAAACCCATGTGGTCTAAAATCTTCCACCCCTTCAGTATCTTGATAATCTGCGGTGGCATCATTAGTATTTATCTCCCATGTAGCTCCCCTTACAGAGTCTATAACCACCGAAGAATAATTAGTTGTTCTATCTTTTATCCATACTAAATCAGGTTTAAAATTTGCATAGTCCTCATAACGCATTGTATCTATTGATTCCCCATTATACTTAGGAGTACCTCTAGCTAATTCCCCTACCTGCGAAGAGCTAAGTGCGGTATTAAAAATACGAATTTGATCCATATACCCAAAAAACTCATAATCGTGAGTTCCTGATGTATACCCAGACCCAATATTTATATTTGCATTATTTGGGGTTTGAGTACCTGAAAAAGTAGCCGAACCATCTTGGACTCCATTTATATAAAGTTTCATAGCACCATCACTTGCATTAAAAGTATATGCTAAGTGCATCCACATATCCTGCTTTAATGCTACCGAAGATACAAAATATGTTCCTTGCAAATTTACATAAAATTTACCCCTATTACCTGAAGTAACAAAATTATAACCATAAAACGCCATAGTTATAGGCGCGTCTGCATCCCCAGAAACTCTTTTAGCAATTATTGTTTGGAAATCATGGTCGGCACTAGAATTATTTGCTGTATTATAAATCCATACAGAATAAGTAAAAGATGAACCAAATAAAGTATCGTTATCTCCTAAGGATAATTTACTAGTAGAGCCATTAAATACAGCGGCAGTGCCAAATGGACTTCTATTATTATAAGCAATATCAGTAGCGGTCATAGTATTGTTGCCACAAGTATCGGTAACATTATTATTAAACTGATATAAACTTTGACAACCTGCACCACTAGGAAAATCACAAGTACTTAAATTTGCTTGGGATAACATTGTAGCTTCATGGCCATTAAAATTATAAGCCGCTATACATCCTGCTCCAGATGGAAAATCTAAAGTATTATCGGTTGTATTATCCTCTGCATAAAGGGCTGCTCTTTCATCAGCAGAAACTACATCATTAAAAATTCTTACTGTATCTAATTGCATAGCTGGTAATGCCCCGGCTATAGCACCATCATGGGTATATCTTTTTGAGCCTATAGTTAAATCAGTTTGAGTAGAATACCACATAGCGTAAGAATTAACAGAAGTGGTAGCATTATCTAATGTATTATTTATATATATGTTACATGAGGTCGAATCTTTTGTTACAAGCACATGGTACCAAGTATCTAAAGAAAGAGTACTACTCATGTGGTAATTACCCACAGCAGAAGAGCTAACCCAATAAAACATAACCTTATTAGCATTAGGAAATTCGCAACTCCATCCATATGCACTTCCATATCCAAGATAACCATATGCGGCCATAAAAGCAGGGTAACCACTCGATGGCGCAGTTGAGGGTGTTCTGACCCAAAAAGAAATAGTAAAATCATTACCTATAACAGAATTTATATCTGGGACATTAACCGAGCCGCCATCAAACATAAGTGCCCCTTTGTGCTGGCCTCCAATACTTCGGCCTGCTGCGGTTCCAGTATATGCTACTGTTTCGAGATGTTCATTTGGGACTATGGCTTCACTTCCAAACGCCCCAGAAAGTAATGATTGTCCAAACATATTATGATGCTATTTGTGAAATTGTGTACCAAAATTCTGTTGCGCCTACGCAAGTTATTTGTATAAAGTTTTTCTTAGAAGAAGTATCATCGTAATCTCCTGATATTTTATTAAATGTACCTGAAGATCCTCCAACATTAAAAGCTAAAGTTCTACTACCACCAGAACCTGTCATAACTAATACTTTACTAACTCCTATTATAGGGTTAGTTATATTTATTGTAGTATTAGCATTTGGCGTTAAAGTAAACACTTGTGCGGATGTATAATCCATAGCCACTGTTGCTCCTGCACTTAATGCAGAGACCGAGGTGAATTCATCACCTACTACATCGTTTGATATTTTTGTTAATGCCATTTTTATTTTTTATTATTCTTCCCAAGGGAAATTATTATCTACTTTTGTACCTGCTTCTAATTCAAATTGTTTTTTTATAGTACTTTTTGCCTCTAGATTTTCTATATCATTACAAAACCAAATGATAACATCAGATTCATCTATTTTATCATATTCAAGAAACGGCGATGGTTCATCCTCTGGTATATTAAAAGAACAGCTTCTTTCAATATCTATAGTTTTTGAATCTTTTGTTCCTGATATTTTAATAGTAGCACCAACTATAAAATTTTTATATTCTTTTGCCGGATCAGGAGATGGTTTGTAAGTTACATCTGTTTTACGCAAAGACAATACTTTATAAGTGTATGTTATCATAATAAATTATTTAAATGCTACAATAGTAATAACCGGCTGACATATAGAATTTGGTGCTTGTCCAAGATAGTGATAAATTCCATTAATTTTAAAATCGTAAGAATTGCTATAGGTACCAATTTTTACTTTAATAGTTTTATTGCTTGTCCATGTACCAATTTCTTGAGCTGCATAATTATCCGAACCTCCCGTAATCTTCATTACTAAGTCAGCTTGTAATTGTTGTTCATAACTATTTTGTTGGAGCTCACCTCCTCTTGATTTAGCAATATCTGTGCCATCAAAATTTACTACCCACCCAGGTGACATATGACTATCATCATGGTATCTTATTTGTAAACTTGCATTATAATGTACATATTTAGTGCCAGATGGAGGCGTATATGCAATATCAGTTCCAGGCCAATCTATTTGGGTAGTTGAAGTAACGTCTGTTGAGGCAGTAATATTAGGCACCGTTACATTCCCTTGGTTAAGAGTTATAGTTCTACCATCTGCATAATAACTTACGTATTCTAAAACATTGTTACCTCCACTTGCAAAAAAATCTGTAAAATTACTCATATTATTGTCCTATTATTACCCATCCTTGGGCTGTTCCTGAAAATATTAACTCAAAACTAGAGGCAGCAGTATCTAGAGTCATTGTTGAAGCACTCCCCATTATTTTATCTGAGCCGTTTGGTACTAAAGTACAAGTAGTTGTTCCTGATCTATTACTTATTTTTATAGATTCTCCAACTACACCAGCTGGAAGAGTTAATGCTAGGCTTGCTGTAAATACATATAGCTTATTTACTACGGCTGTAGTTGCACCAGATATAACACTTACATCATAATTTGTAGAAACCGCACCAACTTTACCATTAACGCTACTTACAGAATGTCCCATAAATATTGAATTTATAGAAACAACTTCTAATTTACTTCCACTAGCAGGTGCTGTGGTAAGTGTTACTACTTTTGTGGTTGCGTTGTATGAATATGTAGTTTTTTCTTGGTAAACCCCTTGCAAAAATAACATTGTAAAAGCTTCACTTGCGGGAGCCCCATTTGATAAAGTAAAAGTTGTTGCGCTTCCGTTTCCAGTAAAAGTATCGCTTACCATAGTAGCATGCTCTATACTTGAACTTGGTAATTGCTTTCTTGATTCTATTTCTATACTATGCGTATTTGTTGGAGCGGAATTAAATGTTAACGTTGATCCACTTACAGAATAAGTAGCTTTTTCTTGATAAACACCATTGACAAAAACTACTGTATGATTTTTACTAGTAGGAGCAAAAGTTAAAGTATACGCTGTTGTACTTCCATTAGCAGTAAATTCATCAATAGCTATTACACCAACATCTGTAACATCTAAAGCAGCAGAAATACTCATAACTTCAATAGAATACCCTGATTGTGGTGCTGTTGAAAAAGTTATTGTTTGTCCGCTTACGCTATAAGTAGACTTTTCTTGATAAACACCTTGTATATATACAAATGTAAAATTTTCGCCCCTTGGTGCTGTTGATAATGTAAATGCTGTTTGAGATCCAGTTCCGGTAAAAACATTACTTGTCATAGTATTTGCAGTAGTTGCGCCTACATCTGAAAATGAAACAACTTCAATATTATTAGATCCTGAACCCGGGGCAGTAGAAAAAACTAATGAAGTTCCACTGCTTATACTATACGTAAGTTTTGATTGATATACACCGTCAACATAAACCTGAGTTAATTTTTCATCTCCAACAGACTGACTTAAAGTAAAAGTAGTTGTGCTCCCATTACCGCTAAATGTATCTCTAGTAACACTTGATGCACTACTACCACCTCCACTACCAGCAATTGCTCCCCATGCTGGGGTTGAACCAGTATAACCTTCAAACTCATTAGTTGTTGTGTTATAACGGAACATACCAACGGCTGCTGATCCAGGTCTTTGGGCTGTTGTGCCGTTAGGAATAGTTACTGTCCTTCCGGCAGAAAATGTCAAATCCCCATCAATATCGACAGAGTGTTTATATTTAATAGCCATATTATTTTATTAATCTATTTTAGTAACTAATACTTTTATATCATTACTTGCCGGTGCTGTAGAAAATGCTACGGTTAAAGTATCTACTGTAGCTCTTGTAATATCAGCATATAATGTTTCATAAGAAGATGCATCATATAGCTGAACAATGACATCCCTTGAATTTAAACTATGTGTAACTGTTATTGATGTAGCAGATCCATCTCCTATAGTGCCAACAAATGATCTTGCCGCTAATCCAGAAGGAGTTACTGCTCTAGCTGTATCAGTCCCAGCTAATGCCTCAGCACTCGTTGCTAATTCTACAAGACCCGCTGCACTTGTACTAGCAGCAGCGCCTGATGCATATTCTGTAGATAAAGGAATATTGAAATAATTAGAACCATCATTTGTAAATGTCCAACGATCTGTACTTTCATTCCATTTAATTAATGTATTTGTAGATGATCCTCTTTCAACTTCAATTCCAGCATCTGCTGATGGTGAACCAGTTTCATCTGAATTTAATACTAAAATATTATCTCCAATATTTACAGTATTACTATTTATAGTTGTTGTAGTTCCTGATACAGTAAGATTACCAGTAACTGTTACATTACCTCCAAAGCTAACTGTATCCCCCGAATCTGTGCCGATAGATATTGTTTCATCGGCCGCCCCACTAGAAGATTCTAAAGCAGATAGTAAACTTAATAACTTAGCATTGTCGACAAAACCATCAACGAAATCATATATTTGGTCTCCAGTTGCAAGAGCAGCGCCCCCATTTGCTACAGCTGCTGTTACAATACTTAATGCTGGATTTGGACCAGTACCATTTGCTACAGTTAAAGTACCTGTTGTAGAACTTGTTATACTTTTTATATCTCCAGACGCATCTATCCAAGATGTATTGTCATAAAAATATAATTTTTTATCGGTAGAGTTAAAATACATTTGACCTTGCACGGGGGAACCGGGAGCTGTTCCTAGTGGATGAATTACAGGATTCTGTAATTGATTCTTATTAAGGTCAACGTTATTTAAATATTTTATTGCCATTTTTTTATTATTTTAAGATAAATGCGCGGTTCCTGAAAAGGAAGACGTAAATGTTATTGTTAATGCGTTGGTACTAGTATAATTAATTTGTCCTAGTACTTGATTTCCACCGGAGTCTATAACGATTGGAGCAGGGTATTTGCCTAAATTATGGGTGATAGACCATGTTGTAGCAGCTGCACTTTGTGTATGGGTATAGTTATCATTTTGATTAAAATAATTTGCCAATGTAGCTAAAGAAAAATTAACAGTTACATTTTCATTATCCCCATCTGTACCTAATACAGTGTCATTTCCAGTTAAGGAAGAATCTTTTGAGTATGTTGATATTTTTGCCATTATTTATGCATTTTATTTCCAAATATTTTTTCTGCTCCACGAGATCCAAAATAACCTCCGATAACGATGGTAAGAAGAGACGTGATTTGATCAAGCTCATACTTTAAATACCATCCGATTACATATGATATAACTAAAAATATTAATACCAATGGACGCACATTAGACGCAAGCCATGACCCTGATCTAGCATCTGCCACCCAACGTCTAGTTGTTCCATCGATTTCCGCTCTTTCCATTTTTAATTTTTCAAGAGCAATATCTTTGTCTTCTTGGCTCATATCACTTCCACCAATTATTGCTTGAATAACTGAACCAACGGGAGTATCACCGGCAATAGCTCCTACGACATTTGGAATTTTATTTAATAAAAATTTTCCAACTCCGGTATCTTTAAATTTCTTTTTTTGACTCATAATTTATTTAATTTATATTCCTTCAGCGTATAATTTAAAAACTTGTTCGCCTGTAAGTGTTGATTCAAAAAATCTAATATGATCAAGTTTTCCATTGAAATACTTACTACTATAATCTCCTAATCTTCCAAGTGTTGTTGATTGCGCTCCGGCAGTTCCTACTGGTAAGGCACTACCATCAGTATTTTTTGTGCTTGTTACACTTCTGATTAACGAACCATCTACATATAATTTTAAAGCCGCACCATTTGCCGTTAATACCGCATGATGCCACATTCCGGTTTGATAAGGTACCGCACTTACAGTTGCATCTGTAAAATAAGCCGTTCCATCCCCTGTGCGTATTCCAAAATTGTTACTTGACTCAATAGAAAGAGAGAATCTTCCACTTGCATTAGCACCGTTAGAAGCAAAATCGCCAAAAATAAACATTTGAGTACCCGTTGTTGTTGTTTTAAACCACAAACTAAATGAAATGGTAGAAACAGCAGGTAAAGTATAATTAGTATCAACATAATCATTTGATCCATCAAAAGAACCTGAATAAGAACCAATACAAGGATCAGTTGAAGTCCAAGTCATACCACTAATTGTTCCATTGTTGCCATTTCCTGAGGAATCTGTTAAAGTTGTTCCTGTATTTTCTTCAAATTTATAAAATGCTTTTTCAATAGAACCACCAAAAGGATCTGAGGCATCTTTTTTAATATAAGCCTGTTGTTCATTTTGATAAAGCTTAAGTATATTTGAGGCAGATAAAGCGCTTGTAAAGATTCTAACTGAATCCATTTTTCCTTTATAGTTGTCATTATCATATTCTGAATAACCACCAAGTTTTAAGGAGTGCGTTGAGGCATTCATGGCCTCAGACATTGTTGCAGTATCTTTTGCTACGCCATCAATATAAACAGTTACTACACCACCTGTAGTATGTGTTACTGCGTAATGATGCCAAGTAAACTTTTTTATTGTACCAGCACTTAATTCATCAAAATAAATTTTGCCACTACCATTTGAAAAAGTTGTATTAACTCTACCATCGGTATATAAATAAACAAAACATCCTTCTTGGGAAGACCAACTGTCTGATGTACTCCATAAAATTTGATTACCATTTAAGTCCGCCATAAACCATAGACTTAAAGTAAAATTTGTATGCATTCCTGTATAAGTCGTATTGATATAGGTTCCAATTGGTGCATTATTATTACCAGGGCCTTCATCTCCATCAAATAAAACAGCACTGCCAAATCTTCCCCCTGTGTAACTTATATCATTTCCAGTAGCATCTTCATTATTGTTTATATCTTCAAGATTACTATCTAAAGTATAATAAATATGACTTGAAACAGGGAAGGCGGCATTATCAGTTGTTTTTGTCCAGCCTGTTAGTGTAGTTGCGGTTTCATTATATAATGTGGTAACCTCTGAAGAGGAAACAACTTTATTAAAAATCCGCATATTTGAAATTTTGCCCCGCAACGAATAC
>CEVZ01053327.1_pt1 | contig 10967 bp, 10 predicted proteins | sample 361371 | NCBI WGS metagenome assembly CEVZ01 (sample SAMEA2620217, study PRJEB7988) | marine metagenome | isolation source: saline water (ENVO:00002010), including
AACATTTCTTTTAAGGTATCAATTTTAATGTCATTATTCATAAGTGCTGCTGCTTGGTCCAGTATTGATAAAGCATCACGCATCGAGCCTTCAGAAGAATCTGCAATTTGGTTTAATGATAACTCGTCAATTTGAATTTTTTCAATTTCGGCAATTTGTTTTAAATGTTTTATTTGCTGGGTGGTATCAATTCTTTTTAAATCAAATCGCTGGCATCTTGAAATAATGGTAGCTGGAATTTTTCTTATTTCAGTTGTTGCAAAGATAAATTTACAACTATTTGGAGGTTCTTCTAATGTTTTTAGTAAAGCATTAAATGCCTGTACAGATAACATATGTACTTCATCAATTATATAAATTTTAAATCTGGTCTCATTGGGAGCATACATAACAGAATCTATTACTTCCCTTATGTTATCAACTCCAGTTTTGCTTGCCGCATCAATTTCTAAAACATCTAAGCAATTTCCATTTGTAATTGTTTCACAAGGTTTGCATTTATTACAAATGTTGAATGTAGGGGACTTATTTTGATTCCCTTCACAATTAAAAGATTTTGCTATAATTCTAGCAGTAGTTGTTTTACCTACTCCTCGTATTCCAGTTAGTAAAAAAGAATGTGCTAACCTTCCATGTTGGATAGCATTTTTAAATGTTTCAACTAATGTTTCTTGACCAACTATTTCTTGAAAGTTTTGAGGTCTATATTTTCTAGCAAGTACTTTGTAATTCATAGATTTAAATTATTTAACGAAGAGCTTCGTGACCCGTTATCATTGTTACGGCTGCTTTCTTTCGAATCTGACCGGGTTACCAAGAATCACGTCCACGAAACTCCTCGTCAATAATATGTATTAGTTTAATAACAGTTTCAAGATATTAAATATTTACTTATTTATTTCTTTTATACGAGCCTAAAATTTTAATACTTTTGGGCATGGTATAAAATTTCATTTCATCCAAGGCATTTTTCATTTGCTGCGATTCTGGATGTCCTTCCGCGTCAACATAAAATCTGGCAGCATTCATCTTTTCTCCACCAATGTAGCTTTCCAATTTAGTTAAATTTATTCCATTTGTAGCAAACCCGCCTAAAACTTTGTATAGAGCTGCAGGCACTGATCGAACTTCAAAAATAATTGTCGTAACTGTAGTTTTAGTATCTTTGGAAGGGGTAGAAGGATTTGATGACATTATCAAAAATCTTGTTGTATTGTGAATTGCATCTTCAATATTTTCCATCAAAACTTCCAGACCATAAAATTTAGCAGCCATTTTTGATGCTATTGCAGCAACTGAAGGATCATTGTTTCTAGAAACTTCCTCTGCGGCTCCAGCTGTATCTATATGTTGTATTGGAAGCAATTTCAGTTTCTTAATTAATTTCCTACATTGTGCTATTCCCTGAGCATGGCTTTTAACAGTTTTTATTTCATTTAGTTTTGTTCCAGGTAAAACCAATAGCTGGTGGTTAACTTTTTGAAAATGCTCAGCTGTAATGTATAGACCGCTTTCTGGCAACAAATTATGAATGTCTGCAACCCTACCAGCAACGGAATTTTCTATTGGTACCATTGCATAATTTGCTATACCTCTTTTTGTTTTGTCTAGCATCTCTTCAAATGAATAGCATGGTATTGTTTTACCATTAGGGAAGCATTCTTCAGAAGCCATATTAGAGTAGGCACCTTTCATTCCTTGAAATGCCACAGAAACTTTGTTTTTGTCTATAATCATTTTTTTCTATTCACCCTTTATTTTTTAAATTAAGCCAATTTTGAAATTTTTTTAAATCTTCTTTTGTATCAATTCCAATTGGTTTTTCATTTGTAATTAAAACTTTAATTTCTAAATCAGATTCAATAGCACGTAACTGTTCTAATTTCTCTGATTTTTCAAGAGGCGATGGATTAAGAGAAATAAATTTTTCTAGAATTTCTCTGTCCCAAGCATATAAACCTATATGATGCCAGATTTTCTGATCTCCCCAAGGTATTTTTGATCTGCTAAAATATATAGCTTTACCAGTGTCTCCTGGTCTTGGGTTTTCTTTCCCAAAGCTAACAACACATTTAACTACATTTGGGTCTTGAATTTCATCTAAACTTGCTTCTACAACAGGCGTTCCTATACATTTTTTATCAAAAATTAAATTTGCCAAATTTATAATCAATGTATCTGATACGTTAGGTAAATCGCCTTGTAAATGTATTACTTTATTAAATTGTTTTTTTGGATCAAAAATATTTAGAGCTTCAAAAATTCTGTCAGAACCGCTTTCGTGGTTTTTATTTGTTAAGACTACATTTCCACCCTCCTTTTTAATCAATTCAGCTATATCATTACTATCAGTAGCAACTAAAATTGGTATTTTTGTTTTTGATTTTTGAACAGATTTAAAAACATGTACTATTAATGGCTCGCCATTAATTTTAATTAAAGGCTTATTTCTTAATCTTGTTGAACCTAACCTTGAGGGTATCAAAATAATGTAGTCTTTATATTGCAAATTAGTGTTCCTAAATTGTTAAAATAATATTAATAGTGTATAGAGATAAAAACAATTAAAGTATTTGAATAAATTAATTGAAAAATTAGTATAATTAAATATAAAAAAAGAAGTAACTTTATTTATTTCTATTAATTGGGAGAATTTATGGATTCCTTAAGGTTTAATAAAATAGCTGCAGGAGTTTTGTGTGCTGGGTTATTAATTATGGCTCTTGATAAAGTATCAAACATGTTGGTACAACCGAAGAGAATTGCTGAAAACACTTATCCAATTAAAGTAGAAGAAAACGAAGAAAATACTAAAAAAGTAGCCACAGCTTCAATAATCGAACCTATAACGTCTTTGCTTTTAAATGCTGACATAGAAGTAGGTAAAAATATTGCAAAAAAATGTACTGCTTGTCATGCTTTTGAAGCGGGAGCCGCAAACAAAGTAGGTCCTAATTTATATAATATTGTTAACAAGTCTATTGGTAAGTCTGAGTTTGCTTATTCAAAAGCCTTTTTAGCGCTTAATGGAAAATGGGATTATGAAGAGTTAAATAAATTTTTATATAAACCAAAAAAGTATGCAAAAGGCACTAAGATGAATTTTGTTGGTTTAAAAAAGACAAAAGATAGAGCAAATTTAATTGCTTGGTTAAGGACTCTATCGAATCAACCCGTTGCTTTGCCAAAACAATAAGGATAAAAAACACTCAATTAGGTGATGTGTTATGAATGAAATAGAACTTAATGAAATAAAAAAGTTCTTATATTTCTTATGCAATCAGGCAAAAAAAATAACCCTTTCTGGCTTTAAAGAAATTAAAGATGTTAAGTATAAGAAAGATACTAGTCCAGTTACCAAGTTTGATGTAGAAGCAGAAGATGTTATTAGGCGTTTGATTTTAAAAAAGTTCCCAAATCATAATATTTTAAGTGAAGAAAATCCTGAATTAAATAATAGTTCAGATTATACATGGGTTATTGATCCAATTGATGGTACTAAAAGCTTTATCATTGGAAGACCTTTGTGGGGGACAATGATTTCCCTGATTTTTAAAAACAAACCAATTGTGAGTATAATAGATTTTCCTTGTCTTAATGAAACTTGGTTAGGGGGGGATAATTTTTGTTACCTTAACCAAAAACTATTTAAACATAATAAAAATTTTAATGTTGATTTATCAAATACAATTATGGCTTCCACTGACCCAAAGTTATTCCAGCAAAAAAATATTAAGAAATTTAAAAAAATAAGTAATCTTGTAAAGAGTAATTTGTGGTCTGGTGATTGTCACAATTACATATTATTAATAAATGGAGGTGTTGACATTGTTATAGAAGAAAACCTTTCTTGTTATGATGTTTTGCCATTGATACCTATTATGAAGTCACAAAAAATATTAATAACTGATTGGAATGGTAAGGAGATTTCTTTTGAATTTGACAAAAATTTAAAATATCAAGTGCTAGCTTGCACAAACAAAGAAGTTCAGAAAACATTACTGAAATATTTACAATAACTAATTGTATAACTCATTGATACTTTCTAATATTGCGCGAAAACTCATGGCTTCTCCACCTTTTGGAAAACCGGCTCGGCTATGCAAATTCCATCCCATCAAATCTATGTGAACCCAATTAATATTTTTTTCTACAAACTTTTTAAGAAATAAAGCTGCTGTTATTGCTCCGCCAGTCCCAGAAAAACCTGTGCTACTTATAGATCCATTGTCGTTTTTTAGGTGTCTTTCGTAAGAAGTAAATAATGGTAGTTCCCATAATGGATCAACAAATTTTATTGAATTTTCAATAATTGTTTTTGTTATATGTTTATTGTTCGAGAAAAAAGCAGGCATTTCTGTGCCTAGTGCCACTCTAGCTGCACCAGTCAATGTTGCAAAATCAACTATTAAATCTGGTTTTGATTTAGACTCTTGAGAAAATGTTAATGTGTCAGCTAAAATTAACCTACCCTCTGCATCAGTATTTCCAATTTCAACAGGGGTTTTGTTTCTTGAATAGACTATATCCATTGGGCGCATAGATTTATGGGACACAAAGTTTTCTGCAATAGGTATTAACAGTTTTAGGTTAATTTTATAATTTAGGGAGATAATTGTTTTTGCTAAAGCTATTGCTATGGCACTTCCAGCCATGTCTTTTTTCATTAGCAACATTGATGAGCTTGGTTTTAAATCAAGTCCTCCGCTGTCAAATGTGATACCTTTACCTATCAACACAATATTCGGTTTTTTTCTTTTACTAGTTTCATTAAAAGTCATTTCAATTAATCTCGGCTCATGCTCAGATGCACGACCTACAAAATCAATCAAAGGAAATGATTTTTTAAAATTTTTTCCCCTGAAAACTTTTAATTTAACTTTTTCATTCTTAAAGACTTTAAAAATTTGTTTCTCATATTCTGATGGGTTTAAGAAATTTGGAGGAAGGTTAATTAGATTTCTTGCTATATAAATTCCTGTAAGTTCAGATTTGCATTTTTCAATTAATTTTAATGGAAATTTCTCTAAACTTTTTAGGTTTAAATATTTAATGTTATCTTTAATTTTTTCGATAGTAAATTTGTAAAAACTTAGTCCCCAACCAAAAAGAAAATCATATATAACTTCATTATTAAATTTTGGTGAAAAATTAACATTCCAGGTTGTATTGTGAATATATTTTGCCGCTTTTGCAGCTTGATCAATAGTACTTTTTCTATGAATTTTAGAAGGTTTTAACAAAAGCACAGCTTCAAAAATGTCATCAGTTATTTCAGATATGTAAATGATATCTAATTGAGTATTTTTTTTGATTGCTTTTTTAAAGTATTTTTTTTTGCTTTCATTAATAGTATTCTTTTGTAAAAACTCACTATAATTTTCAACCACGTAAAGAATAGAATTAAGTTTATTATTTTTGTTGTTAAATCCAAAAAAGTTTTTATTAATTTCAATCATTAAATTTTTTTCCAATTAAATTAAATACATTATTTATATAAAGTGACAAAATTATACCTCTTAAAAATAAAAACAACAAATAACATAAATATAATTTTTCTATTGTCAGCTTGTTCTGATCAAACATCTCAATGCTTAAGAAAAATATGATGCTAGACAAAATCATTGAGTCTCTCATTTGTTTGGCTAATGTGGCGCCAATAAAGATTCCATCTAGTTGAAAAGCCATAACTGCTATTATTGGAGAAATGATTACAAAACTCCATAAGCTACTTGTTAAAGATATTAAAGTTTCAATATTTGTAAATGCTATAATGATATAATCTTTAAAAACGTATAAGAACAGACCTATTAATAAAGAAAATAAAACTGACATTTCTGTTGAAAATCTTATTGAGTTTTTTAGCATCACTTTATTTTTTGCTCCTACAGCATTTCCAACAGTTGTTTCTGCTGTGTGAGCAAAGGCGTCTAAACTATAAGAAGATATGCTGAAAATAACAATCATAATTTTAATGACAGCAAGTTCATTAATGCCAATAATAGTAGCTTTCTTTATGAGTAAGGCTTGAGCGCCAATTAGAAACATAGTTCTTATAAATAAATCTCTACTTATATTAAATAATTCAAAAACAGAACTAAATGAGTTTATATTTTTAAACAAAATAGAGGTAGAATTAAAATAATTGTAATGATTTAAAAAAATGAAGACAGATAGTATTAAGCCACTAAATTGACCTATAATACTTCCAAGCGCTACCCCAAATATGCCAAAATCTAAAATTATACAAAAATAGATAGAGCAAATTATGTTAATGCTATTTATGCAAACTAATTGTAGCATAACTGACTTTGTTTTTTGCATCCCAAAGAACCAACCAAGAAAAACCATATTGATAAGACCTGGTAAAAGAGCAAAAACTCTAGTAAAAAAATAAATCTTTAAAAGAGGTTGAAGTTTTTCAGAGGGATTGAAGATATATATTGCAAGATTAAGAGTTTTTTCTTTGAAAGTTATGAAAAAAATACCGATTAGAATTGCTATTGTTAATGATCTAAAAAAAGATAGCAAAATTTCATTGAAATCTTTTTCGCCAAATTTTTGAGCCACTATACCTGTTGTTCCCATTCTTAGGAAATTTAATCCTGCATATAAAAAATTAAAAATTATGCTGCCCAAAGCAATAGCGGCAATATATGAGCTGTTAGGCATATGCCCCATGATCATAGTGTCAGTTAATCCAATTAGAGGTATTGTAAGATTTGCAAGTATAATAGGCCATGACAATGACCAAATTTTTTTTCTGTTTATTTTCATCTAAGCTTTGACAATTCTTAATTAAAATTTTTTTAAGTTTGTTTGATTTATAATATAGGTTAATTTAAGTTCATTTCTAAATTGGATATATTTTGTGATTTCTAAAAGCAACTTTTTATTAACTTTAAACCAAAAATTTTTTTTAAAAATTTTATTGATCGTTTTTTGCATAATCCCAATTTTTTCTGGGATAAATTCAATTCCTCCTTTAGATAGGGATGAATCTAGATTTTCACAATCATCCTATCAAATGGTAGAATCAAATGATTATATAAATATCAAATTTCAAGATGAAATTAGAGCAAAAAAACCAATTGGAATATATTGGTTGCAAACATTTTCGGCAAAAGTTTTTGGTATAGATAATATTTCTTCTTACAGACTACCTTCAACAGTTGCAGCTTTTATAACTATTCTTACATTATGGTTTTTTTCAAAAAAAATATTTGGTAGAAAAGTTGCATTATTGATAACATTATTATTCTCTACAAATATTATATTTGTTTCTGAAGCACATATAGCTAAAACAGATACGGTTTTGTTATCTTTGATATGTTTGCAACAATATTTATTGTTTTTAATAATTTTTGAAAAAGAAAAAAGTTATAAATTTGATTATTTAATTCCTTTATTAATGTGGTTAGCAATTTCAGCTGGAATTTTGATAAAAGGTCCAATTTCATTAATCATCTTTCTATTGACAACCATTTTTTACTGTATTTTAAGGAAAAGCATTTCTATTTTAAAAAGAATAAAGCCCTTAATGGGTTTAGTAATTGCAGCTATTACTTTATTACCTTGGATTATAAATGTAGAACAATCAACAGATGGATCTTTTTTGTATAAAGCTATGCAAGAAGATTTTATTCCGAAATTAATAAGTGGGCAGGAGGGTCATGGAGCATATCCAGGTTTTTATATTTTGTTTAGCACCTTTATTTTATGGCCATTAGCATGTTTCTTACCAATTTCAATCTTGTTTGTACTTCAAAAGAAAAGTAATTCTGCGATACAGTATCTGCTTTGTTGGATTATCCCTTATTGGTTGATTATAGAATTAGTACCAACAAAATTGATTCATTATCCACTGCCCATCTTACCGCCATTAATAATGTTAATTTCAGCTAGTCTTCTTTTTTATGAAAAAAATGATGTAATAATAAAAAACATGAAAATTAAAAATTTGTTTTTTTCTTTATCAATTTTGCTTGGTTTAGGGGGAGTAATTTTTGGATGCATACTTTATTATTTTGCTATAAAGTTTGGAAATAGTGATAATTATTCACTTTTTATTATCTCAATAATTTCATTGCTAATTTTTCTTTGCGTTTTTATATTCACAACTTTTAAAAATTATTTGTTAATTTTTACCCCAAAATTTACATCAAGCTTTTGGAAGTTTTGTTTGATATTTAAAAATATAAAATTTTTAATAATTTTAATCTCAATCAATTATTTTTTTATTTTTTCGTTTATTCTTCCAAGTTTAGAAAAGCTTTATCCTAGTAAATTAGTATTTAATGAATTAAAAAATATAAAGTATGAATCTATCTCTTCAGTTGGTTTTCATGAGCCTAGTCTAGTTTTTTTTCTTAAAGGAAATATTATTTTATCTAATTCTCATGAAGGAGCAATTTTTTTAGCCGAAGGTCAAAATAACCTTGTTTTAGTTGAAGAGAGAAGCAAAAATGAGTTTGAAATATTTGCAAAAAATTTAGAATTAAAATTAAAAGAAATTAAAAAAATTGAAGGATTTAATTATTCTAAAGGAAGAAATATAAAATTATATTTTTATAAAAGCATTCATTGACGAAAATCATTAATATATATATGAAAAATAATTTATGAACAAAATTCAAAAAATTTCAATAATAATTCCTGTTAAGAATGAAGAAAAAAATGTCACTTTGTTAACAAAAGAAATTTTAAAAGCATGCTCTTCCATGATATTTGAAGTTATTTTTATAAATGATGGGTCTACAGATAACACTGAAAATGTGTTAGTGAAATTAAAAAATAAATCTAATAATTTAAGAATTATTAATCATTTAAAATCATACGGTCAGTCTGCCGCATTGAAATCTGGAATTTTGAATGCAAAAAATGATACAATAGTTACATTAGATGGTGATTGTCAAAATGACCCAGCTGATATTCCTAAAATGCTTAACATGTTTCAAAATAATAAACATAGACTTTTATTAATTGGGGGTGTTAGAAAAAATAGAAAAGATAATTTTGGAAAAAGGTTGGGATCAAAATTTGGGAAATTGTGCAGAAAATTTTTATTAAATGATAGTCATCCTGATTCTGGTTGTGGGATAAAAATTTTTCACAAAAAACTTTTTTTATTAATGCCTTATTTTGATCATATACATAGATTCTTACCTGTTTTGGCAAAAAGAGAAGGAGCCGAGGTTTTAGAGTTCGAAGTTAATCATAGATCTAGATTAGAAGGAAATTCAAATTATACTAATTTTGGTAGATTGTTAGTTGGTATATATGATGTATTAGGTGTTATTTGGTTACTTAAGAGATCACCTAAAAATTTTAATGCAAAAGAAGTAAAATAAAATAAGGAATTTGTATGGAATTTATATCTTTTCTGTCTTCTAAAATAGAGTTAACGGCAATAGCAGTATCAAACGCAATATTAATTATTTTTCCATTCTTAGATATCTACCTTTCTGAAAGCCCTGAAAACATTATGATTATCATTGGTTTTGGAGGGCAAGCATTATTTGCAGCAAGATTCTTAATTCAATGGATTACAAGTGAAAGTGCTCAAAGGTCAGTAATACCAATAGCGTTCTGGTATTTTTCTATTACTGGAGGAATTGTTTTATTGACCTACGCAATTTGGAGAAAAGATCCTGTTATAATTGCAGGTCAATCTGTAGGTATATTAATTTATGCTAGAAATTTATACTTTATTCACAGGAATCAAAGATCTGAATAGTCAAGAATTATAAATCTGTATTGCTCATTTTTAAGATAATTTTCCATTCATTTGTCGTAACAGGTGAAACTGATAATCTACTTTGTTTAACAAGTTTCATATCTTTCAGTTTTTCATTTTCTTTAATTTCTTTTAATGTAATTTTTTTGTTTATGCTTTTAATCGCTTTAATATCTACCATTCCAAATATACCTTTAGGGTCTGTGTGATCTGGATAATATTCTTTGATTACTTCTACAATTCCAACAATTTGCTTTTCATTGACAGAGTGGTAGAAAAAACCTAGATCTCCGATTTTCATAGATTTCATGTTTTTTGCTGCTTGATAATTTCTTACACCATCCCAATGTTCTCCTTTATCACCTCTATCTAATTGATTAGACCATGACCATGTATTTGGTTCAGATTTAAATAGCCAATATTGCATAAGATCTCCTAATTTAATTAAATTCACTTTTAATTGGACGTTTAAACAATTCTAATATTACTTTTTCAATATCTTTATTTTTTAGAATTATGTCATTGATTGCATTAATTATTGGCGTTTCTAAATTTAATTTTTTTGACAAGTTCTTTGCTGCTTTTAATGAATGCACTCCTTCGATCAATTCTGTTTCTAAATTAGTTTTTTTATGAACTAAATCCATACCATACTTCATGTTTCTAGAGTGAGGAGAACTGCAGGTTAAAGTCATATCGCCTATTCCAGCAAGCCCAAATGCTGTCTGTTTTTTCCCACCAGATGCTAAAATTATTCTAGAAGTTTCTTCAATGCCTCTAGTTATTAGACCTGCCTTGGAATTGTCACCTAGTGATAAACCATCTGAAATACCAGCTCCTATGGCAATTATATTTTTTATTGCTCCAGCTATTGATGCTCCAATCACATCATTGCTTAAATATAATCGCAAAGAAGTATTAAAAAAAAGTGAGGATATTTGTTTGGCAAAATTTTCGTTTTTACTGGCTATGAGTGCTGCAGAAGGCAAATTTTTTGCAACTTCGTCAGCAAATGTAGGACCAGTTAATACACCAAAATTTAAATTTTTAAATTTTTTTAAAATTATTTCAGGGAAAGTTTCACCTTTATTATTGGCAAATCCTTTTGAAGTCAAAATTACACTGCAGTTGGGATTTATTTTTTTTAAATATGTTAAAAATTTTTCCACACGATAACTTTCAGTAGTAATAAAAATTAAATCATAATTTTTTAAATTTTTTTTATCAGTAA
>CEVZ01107457.1_pt1 | contig 10951 bp, 13 predicted proteins | sample 361371 | NCBI WGS metagenome assembly CEVZ01 (sample SAMEA2620217, study PRJEB7988) | marine metagenome | isolation source: saline water (ENVO:00002010), including
ACTAAGCAATAATCTAAAAACATTTGAGTGTAGAGACCAATGTTAAGTTTTTTCATGTGCTTAAATCTGCGTAATAGCGGATAATTTTCATATTCAGAATGATTGTATTCAACGTCAAGATATTCATTATTTAATAGTTTTTGAACCCATTGATTAAAATTGCCAACAAACTGTTGATCTATTTTTTGTTGCCAAAAGCTTTTATTTGCAACATCAGCGTAAAAATAATAAGATATATACCAATCCCATGGATTTCTAATCGTGCAAAATTTCACTTTATAAGTGTGCTCCATATCATATCTATTAATCCAACGAATAGGTATATGAGAGCAAAAATTTAGTGGAACATGAGGCGCATCCAGAGTGCCCTCTTCAGGCTCCCTAATTTTAATAATATAATTATCTTCTCGTGTTGATAAGCACTTTTTATTCTGATTAATAAACTCCGTAACTGATTTTCCACCAGTTTTAGGAATGTGAACAAAAATATGATTATCAGTGATTATCATTCTTCTTCAAGCGCCTCAACCAGCTGGTCTGCTGATGCTTTAAAAAACATGTCAGTGTTATAGTTCTTGTCGTCAATAAAAAGATCATACACTGGCTTTCCAAGTTTTAATTCATGGTGCTTAACGCCCCAAAGTTTAAACTGATCTTCGGTGGTTTCTCGCCAATCAATTCCGCTACCGGAGCCACGGGCTGTCCAATAAACAATTGTGTGACCTGCTTCATATAGTGCGTTAATCTTTTCAATATTCTCCTCTATCGGCACTGCTAAAGAGTAATTTCTATCTTCTGGAGATTCACAGATTGTCTCATCAATGTCCACATAAATTACCATCTTATGCCTCTAAAATTTCACTAATGTCTGTAATATAATCGCTCTTGTCGTAGCTGGTGGAACACAGTACAAGCAAAATATCTTCGCCTGTCATATACTCTTGCTCGCCCCAAACCATCTTGTCCATAAAGACCATATCGCCAGCGTTCAACATTGTTGTCTCTACCTTGTCTTTGGAAGTTAATGTAACGCGAATTTGGCCTTTTACACAAATTAAATATTGTAAATCTGTCCTGTGACCGTGGTTGCCACGGACTTCTCCTTGTGGCACTCCTGTAATATAGTACATTCTCTTTGGCTCAAAGCCTAAATCGCTTAGCTCCATATAACTTAGTGTCCCTCTTTCTTCAATGTGATGAGATAACATGTGGTCTAACCTCCTTAATAATATACTCAATCTCTTCTTTTGTTAATTTTTCGTGATATGGAATGCTAACAGTGCTACTAGATTCATACTCAGAACTAGGTAGACTAAGCTGCTTGAGCCCGTAACAATCCATCATATGTGCGGCACGATAATGTATGCCGCATTGAATTCCGCTATCTTTCATATCGTGCATAAACTGATCATTATTGGTAACGTTGATCCTGTACAAGTGTTTGCTTGTATTTTCTAATCCAAATGCTTGGTTATATTGCTGACAAATCTCAGAATACTTTTCCGTCTTCTCTTCCAATAAATTCATATTTTGGTTCGCAATGTATGCCTGAATAGAATTCATGTATAACTTCCAACCAGGAACAGCTATTTTACGCTCCCAACTATTATCTTCAAACGATGTTCCATAACGGGACATCATTTTCAATCTATTAATTTTCTCTCTATCATTTGAAACAACCATGCCGCCATCGCTGCTTCCAACTGGCTTTGTTGGGTAAAAGCTAAAAATCATTAGATCCTCATCATTCGCTTGGTTAGCAAATTGATTTTTAGATAATTGCTGTGCGGAATCAATAATTTTATAATCTTCAAAGTCGTGTAGAACATACGAGTGCCCCACCCAGTCAATGTTGTCGTTAAAATTTAAATTTTGACCAGAAGTTAAAATTGCGTTCGGAACAACCGGAGGTATAATGCTTGGAACCGTGATTGTTTGCTTTTTTAATTCATTTAAGCACAAAAAAATAGCAAACGTTGCACTGTGTAGTGAACAAGCATATTTAGCGCCAACAAATTCGGCAACTCTTTGTTCAAATTCTTCAACTATCTTATCATTCAACAAGGGTCGAAATTGTCTTGTATCAATAACATAATCATTTACATGCATTAAATTAATCATTTTATAACCTTCCCATAATCATATCACGAAACATAAGCCAATCACAAATTTTTGCCTTAATTGGGTTGTACCATGCAGCAGGTTTATTTTTTTCAAAAAAGAAGTGACCGCTCCAAGCAAATGGATAAATCACAAAAGGCGCAGCCAATAAAAGCCACCACAGTTGCGCATAAGCGATTATAGCAATATACGTGATAGTGACAATCTGACCTAACGCATGCATACGTCGGCACCATCTGTTTTGGTGTAATGTCAAATAATATTGATAATATTCTTCAATAGTCATTGTCCCGCTCCAAGTTAAAAAACTTTTTATATGTTGCTATGTTGTAGTAAGAATCATCAGAGAAATCATATGACCCATGTACTTTAGTAATATTATTTATTATTTCAGCCACAGAGTCTGCTACGGTGTACTTTGGATCAAAGCCCAAGAGATCTTTTGCTCTCTGATTTGTCGCCTTATAGTTTCTAATATCTGCAACGTTGTTGATCAATATATCTGTCGAGTGTCCAAATTGTAACAAAGCGTCCTTTATCTCGGTGGCGATTCTCTTGATGGTATAGTTTTCATAAGAAATATTGAATATTCCAGCTGTATTTAGATCGGCCTCTATCGACAATTTATATGCCTGTACAACATCGCGGATATCAACTAGTGGCCGCCACAAGGTTGGATTATTAACAGTAATCCTACCCTCTGTAAGAGCGTATTTTGTCATTGTATTTACTACAAGATCATACCTCATTCTTGGAGACCAACCGCCTACAGTCCCCTTTCTTATTGATATGGGCTTAAAACTATCGTCCTCAAGCATCATAATGGCTTTTTCTGCTTGAAGCTTTGCAATGCCATATGGATATTGTGGGCTCGGTTCTGAATTTTCATCCATTTCTTCATTATCGGTAAACCCATATACGCTACAAGAACTTGCGTAAACATATCTTGGAACGCCGCATTTTTTGGCAACATACGCCAAATATGCAGGGGCCGCACCATTTTCAATAAAATTGCCAGCAGGATCAAAATCTGCCATTGGATCGTTCGATAGACCAGCTAGAAAAACCACAGCATCATAGCCAATTAAAGCATCATCCTTAATCTTAAGAACGCCAGTGCAGATTTGTTTTACTCTATGGTCTAGATGGTTTCCAAACCAAAACCTATCTAGCACAGTGACATCGTGGCCGGATGCGCAAAGATCATTAGACAATCTGGTTCCGATATATCCGGCACCGCCAGCAACAAATACCTTCACTATTTGTCCCCTCTTTTGCAAAGATACTGTTCTTCTATTTTTGATAAACCATCGACACTACCAGGGGTGTCTTTGAGAAATACATTGTTTTCAACTTCATATTTTTCAAAAGGACTTAAGGTTTCGCCTATACGATAGTTTTTAAAATCTTCATAATATTCATGCCAGATCTTAACTGCCTCGCAATGAAACATTAGATAAGGATATTTTATACTATTTTTATCATAACGCGTGCCATCCCACACATTGCCCCATGGCTTTCTAGATCCAGAATAGTGAATCACTTTTATCTGATCCTTGTGCTTTAAAAAGTTCTCATTGCTTCCTTTTCCGCCACCGCCCCAAGATTGAAAATTGTACAACTCTGAGATAAACTTAACTTTTTTGGACTCTCTTCCATACATATACCTTACAGCCTTTTGATCGCCTCCGGTATCATTTCTAATTTTACTATTTCTTTTAACTAAATCAATTAATTTATAATATGCAGAGGGTACACATTTTTTATCTGCTATAAGAATTCCAAGATTTGGGTTTCTCCACGTAACATCGTGAGGATATTTAAGAGCATCAGAAAAATCCTTTACGCATAACATATCAGCATCCATGTAAATGGTTTTTTCATAACCCTCTTGAGAAAAAGCCTCAAATGACAAATATACATCATAGTTATCTTTACCATAAAATGTGCCAGGAATAATATCATAAAACGAAGAATCCCTTGGTTTTTTAAAAATAGCGTTTGGTGCAGCTTTACGAATTATACTCATACCAACTTCAGTTAAAGTGTTGTATGGAATAATGATATCACAATCTTTATAAGCTTTAAAATTTTTCTCTAATGAATATAAAAGCACAGCAGTTGGCAATGCAAAATCATCAGAACTTGGTATACAGATCGCATATTTTTTCATGTTATTTTTCCTTGTAATATTTTCTTCTTACAGATGGGCAGTCATCATGCCAATTTTTGTCACAAAATCTCAACTTGTCTTTAATACCCATTTCGCCCAAATGGTATAAGCATTGCTGATGCGCCGACATTCTACCGGATCCGTCCAATGGGCACCTGTTGGGCAGAGAATACTCGTCTAAGCGATCGTAAATCGAAACAAATTCATTAATTGTGTCTGAGTTTGAAAAGAACCACATTCCCAACAAGCCGTCATTATTGTGGGGATATCCCCACCATTTTGTTTTAAAATCTAAATTACGCTCACTTAGCTTCCAGTAGTCTAGATCCTTGAGCATTCGTCCGTTTAAAATCTTTTTTGGCCACTTTTGAGTCCAAAAATATTGCTGGTCATGTTCTTCAAATATCAGATCAGTTTGCCACGCTAAATCAAATCTTGCAAGCATTACACAATCATATTTAAATCCATGTTCTTTTTCATATTCTGACTTAAGTTGTGTTGCCATCTTTCGACTATACCACAGGCTGTAGTGTGTTTGTTTGCGAATTTCAGGCGTTTCCCTTAGTATGTCGTACTTGGGAGTATTGAATACTATTTGCTTTTCAATAATGTGTTTTTTTGGTTTATAAGCCTCAAGAATCTGATCTTTAACTCCTGTAGACCAAGAGTGCACAAATACATCTACATTATTTTTTTCTAAAACATGCTTTTTATAAAGAGCGGAACTAATTTCAAAACACTTGCTAAAGTCCCCTATCAATTCTTGACTTTTGCCTTTTGTACTGCCAACTAAACCACTAAAACATACTGCTGTTCTCATTAATTTCCTCTGTAAGCAGTAATAGAAGTAATTTTACGATTTTCTACAGGCCCTCGTGTGCTCCAGCTAATAATATCAACAACTGGAAGAGGCTCTTGATCGTCTGCTGTAATTAAAAGCTCTGCTATGATTGTAGTAAGACCAGCAATATAAACTCTCTGTATATCAATATCAATTTTTTTAATATCGTTAAAAATTTTAGCGTTGGCCTCTAATACAGCTGGGCGACCGTGCGCAGATAAATTCCAATCTTTCAAACAAACATTGGGACTAAATATTTCAGATAATTTTTTCAAATCTTTATTTGCAAAAGCAGTAAAATAATTTCTAGTTTTTGTTTCTAAATTCATTCTATTTTATCCTTTTTTTGTTAACCAGCGTAAGTGAGCATTCTATCAGCCTCGCTGGTTCCATATTTATCAATATAATACTTTTCTGACAATCTTTCAAATATTTCATTACCTACGTTGTCAAACTTTTCAGCCCTTTCAATGTCGGAATAATAAGATTCGGGCATCGTAACGTACAGAGGAAACACTCTTTGCAGGCCCAGCATTTCTTCAGGTTGCAAATATGGCTTTGGCATTCTTAATACAGACTTTTCAATAAATGAAGTACACTGTAACGTTGGATCGAGCCAACCTTCGTCAATAGCGTTTTTTCGCAATACGGTGCCACGGTATGGAGCAAAAATATTAACAGCAAGAGAATCAAATGTTTTAATGTCCTTTGCAAGATTGATGGTGTCAAAAATTAATTCACGTGTTTCATAGGGCATGCCGATAATAATGTTCATTGAATATGGCACATTAAAATCTCCAAGTATCTTAGCTTTTTCTATCATAGACTTGTTGGTAATATTTCGAAACAATCTTTTTCTACGAAATTGCTCGTTACCATGCTCTAAACCGAAGGACATTCGATAAAGACCAACTTCAGTAAGCCACCCAATCTTATCTTCATTAACGTCTTCGAATCTAGTTTGACACCAAAACGGCATTTTAAAATCTTTATACATTTCTGCGAATTCTTTAATCTCGCTGGTAGGTCTGGCCATAAAAGCATCGTCATTAATGTATAAAAAATTAGGATTATACCTTTCAACCATAGTTTCCAACTCTTTACGCAAAGTGTCCATAGTTTTGCGCCTAGTGTATCGACCTTGGTTTTTTTGTTTTGCAAGAAACACTTGAGTTGGAGAATTACAAAATGCACACTTATATGGGCAACCTCTATAAGTTTCAATTGGCATGGCCTTCCAGATTTTTGCACCTAAAGGTCTTAAAAAACGTCTTTCATCAAACAAAGAAAAATCAGGAATCAAATCATTAACATCTACTAAAGATCTTGGAGCATTTATTTTAATTGTTCCATCCTTATTTTTTACGCGCGTGCCTTTAATATTAACTGGGTCCTCGCCACCTCTGACAGCCTCACAAAACTCAGGAATAGTCTGCTCCCCTTCTCCTTCCGCGATATATGTTACATTAGGATCTGCAATCACTTCCTCTGGTGCCATGGTTGGAAAAACACCGCCAACAATTGTTTTAACCTGTGGATATTTTGCTAGCACAGCTAATATATCTTTTGCTTGAGGCCACGTATCCTCAACTAAGGTAGATATAATCGCAACGTGTGGCTTGAATTTATTTAACTTGCTTTCAAAATCACCAAGGAGATCTGTCTTTGGAGTTCCAAATAATTTAATTGGATCGTATTTTCGACTAGCCATAAACTTGTTAGCGCGGGTAGCGCTAGCTGATTCGTCCATTGATTTTTGAATCTCGCTGGCATCCTTATCTTTTTTACCAACAAATTCATAAGTTGGCATATACGGAGTACAATCAAATAAATCTACGTTATAATTTTGCTCTTTTAAAATTGTAGTCCACAAGCCGATAGCATATGAGGGCGTCAGCATCATACTTAAATTTGGATATATAATTAAAACTTTAAAATCTTGTTTATTCATTCAATATTTCCTTTATATATTTAATGCCCTTAACATCGTATGAGCTTACTGCTTTATCATCGATCAATAAATCATAGTGCAACTTACCCATTGCAAGTTTGTGATATCTCACGCCCCAATCATCTAGTTGATTTTTTGTAAGTTCATATAAATTGTGATATATATCGTGAGGATTTCCAGAAAAAGATGTCATTCCTCTAGCTGTGTAAATCACTATGTGCGCGCCTTGGTCGTAACACTGGTTTACAAGATCAATCATATCATAATAAGGTTTACAAGAAAAGTATTTATTTACGTTTCCTTGTTCGTTGTCTCTATAGCATATCACATCGTCTAAATCAAAAGCGATTACTTTATCGCGCATGATAGCTCCTTTAATTTATTGTATATTGCATTATGAATTTTGCTATCGACATCTGCTAACTGTTGTTTAAACTTAACAAATTCATTACTAGAAAAAACATAGTGTCCACTAACCACTACTATATCACGTTTGCTGTCATTTGTTAATTCAAAATCTTTTGGAAGCCACTTTTGCCACCGATTAGATTTGTAACACATATCAAAAAATTCGTCAAATTGCTCTTTGGTTTCAATTGAATCTAATATACATTTAGTCTCAAGAACACCAAATTCTGGCGCGATGTTAATTGCTGATAATCCAAGATTAAATCTTCTTGTTATTTCATCAACCGTAAGATAATCGCCATTGTGTTCTTTACTTTTAACGCCATATTTATTACACAAATCAATCATGTCTGTGCACCTTTGTTCGTTAAAAGTGCCAACATTTTGCGTGCCTTGAATTGCAGTTCCTGATTGAATTACAACGTAATCTACCTTTTCAAACAACACAGGTTCACGATCAACTATAATATCAAGAAATTGTTTTAGTTCATCAACTTCATATTTTTTTATTGCCTCTTCAGTACCAATTTCAAATCTGCAACTTGCATTAATATTATTAATAAATCTCATATTTGCGACTGTCTCAGCAGCTGCAGATTTTATATCCGTGAAGATCTTCCATGGGTCTATGTGTATTAAATCAAATCCACACTCTGCATCATGTAAAAATGATGTTCTAGCTGGCCCCTTATTTTGACCAACTCCACCATGGTCGCGTTGTAGGATAATGTTTGACCTTTCCTTAACATATGTTGTAAATTGATATGTCGCCCAGTTATTAACATAGCCACCATCATATTCAATTTGCCGACGCGATGGTATTAATCCAATACTTTGATTTTCAACATCGCAAAACTTAATAATTGTATCAACAACATTTTTTGTCATTGGGCCGATAAACAATTTTGGATACTCAATCATAACTCACCAACTCGCTTAATTGATATTTGCCAAGATAAAACAAAAACTCAGAATATGGATAATGATGTAATGCAGCAATGTTTAAGAAAATCAACGCTGTTAACAACTTTACTTTATACAGGTCATATCCTTTTTCGACTATAAACTTTTCGAATACCTTCTCGGCTTCAACCAATTTATGGTTTCTAAGAATATCAAAAGTAATGATACCACCATCGCGTTTAATATTGAAGTAGTTCTTGTTTACTAGTTCATGAGAAACAACAATGCCGTGATAGAGTTTTGCTAAATCATAGTAAATATCACCATACTTTTTTAATCCCGAAAAATTCTGTCTCCAGTCTAAGAGGCAGAATTCGCCATTCTCTGCAACCAATATGTTTTCAAAGTGCAGATCTCCGTGAAATCTTGATGGCTTTCCATCAGATAACAGATTCCAATCGACTTTTTGCAACAAATCTGATAATTTCGGCACTTTTACACCATTGATGACCTCTTCTGCGTCTGAAACACTGAATCTATTAAAGTATTGGTGCACGCGACTTTTCGTTTTGGCCTCATAAAACGACAAACAACGCTGTTTAAATTCTAATTTCTCTTCTTTGTTTAGGCCAAATTCACCCACGGTATCGGACCAAAAGTCTCCAATCCAACTCAAAAATCGCAAAAATAACGGCTTTGTTATGCATTTTGACATTGTATTGCCGTTAATCAATTTATAGCAGTACATATTGTCGCTTGAATCTATGATTTCTGGCACATATCCTTTTAATACTTTAGATCTTTCGATTCTATCGCTTATAAAGGTTTTGTCTTCTGCGAATTTGATGGCGCGATTGTTTACAAACCAAATTGCCTCATTTGGCTTCTCTAGAATCTCCGGAGAGTTCTTTCTTTTAAAAGTTTCTCTAGCTTGGGCCAAGGTGCTCAAAGTTCCGGTATCATGCCAAGTAAATTGCTTGGCTTTAATCTTTACATTGTCCTCGATCATCTTTCTCAAGGCATATGATTCACCGATCTGTATCGATCCATACAGTACGCCATCCGACATATTTTTCCAAAACGACTTGTAATCATTTATTCCAGCTAATCCAATATAAGGTTTAGCATTGATGCCTTCATCTTTTTCGTATAATTCTTCGATAACATCGTGCTTCCCAATTCGAACAGAGCGATAATTTTCATTATTCTCAATATCTGTAAATCCCATCCAATTTTCAGTTGGTGGCGGGATCTTCTCAAGTATCAAAGCATCGTTAGTGCAGAACACGAACGGACATTGCAAAAAACTCTCGCATTCAAGCACAGTACGGCCTAGGCCGCTTCCGGGTCCACAATATGGATCAACATCCACAAACGTCATTAATCTGTCAGGATGGGCTATCTGCAGATAATCACGGACTAAACTACCTTTATAGCCAAGCGCAAAAACAAATTCCACATCTTTTGGAAACTTCTCAATTACATGTGAAATTACAGGCTTGTTGTCAACAGCAACAAGAGCCTTGTTTATATTTTTGCTTAGCTGACCTAGGCGGGTACCCAAGCCAGCAGTTGGTATAAAAACTTTATATATCATCTTGTCTATTGTAATCGTCTTCGACGCGAACGATGTCGTCTTCGCCAAAGTATTCGCCAAGCTGAACTTCGATGAAAACTAATTCGCCTTCTCCAACGTTCTTGATTCTGTGCTTTTTGGTTCTTGGAACATGAATTACATTTCCCTTTGAAACGTTGCTTTCTACGTTTTCGATCGTAACCAGTCCTTCGCCAGATACAATCACCCAGATTTCATCTCTCTTGTGGTGGTACTGATAGCTTGGTTGAGAATCTGGATTGACTATAATTCTTTTCACTTTGCATGCGCTTGCATCTAGGAGCACCTCGTATTTGCCCCATGGTCTTATGTCTGTTAACATTGTATACTCCTTTTATATTTTTACTAAATAATCTGCTACCGGCTTTATATTGTCGGGCATATTGTCATAATCTTCTTTACGAATCTGAAACGTTGGTTCTTTCCAATCTTCAGGATGTACAACATAATTGAGCGTCAACATTGTTCTGTCTTGCTTGATTGGTGGAACCCCTCTATGAAAGCATGTTGTATTTGCAATAATCATATCGCCAACATTTGCCGTTAAATAATGAATGCTATTATCGCCATAGATCGCTTTCATTTCTTGCTCAGTCCATCGATACTTGTCAAGCCATCCAGAAAACTTTCTATACAAAGAACCTTTCACGATGCAAAATGGCCCCCCATCTATATCAACATTGTTGAGATAGAAGAAGAACTTTATAAACTTAATACTGTTTGGATCAGAATGAAAAATCTGATGCTTTACTGGGTTAGCAGTATTTACATAGCTTTTTCTTAAATTGAATGTACCCAACGCCGGCAAGCAACCAAAGTACTCAGAAGCGATGTCCGTAACCAAATCTGAAAAAGCAAAATCTTTAACTGTCGGACAGTTAACTAAAGCTTGATCAACAACAGTAAAATGCTCATTGTGCTCTTTAAGGTTCTTGTTTG
>CEVZ01026658.1_pt1 | contig 10905 bp, 6 predicted proteins | sample 361371 | NCBI WGS metagenome assembly CEVZ01 (sample SAMEA2620217, study PRJEB7988) | marine metagenome | isolation source: saline water (ENVO:00002010), including
CTTATTTTCTTTAGTGCCACTCCAGACCCTGAGACCAACACTATGCTCCAGACACTGTTGAAAGTTTAGATCTTTAATCAGTCCTTTGTTTATAGCTGAAGCTATTGCCGCACCTTTTGCAACTGCAGTTATTGATTGATCAAAATCAAGATTTATTAATTTTGTTTTAAACTTTTTTTTCAAAAGGTCCCTTACTGCGGGGATATTAGAAGAACCTCCAATGGGTAAAACAGCATCTACATTTTTTAACTGGACTTTTCCCTTTTTTAAAACTTTATTAATAGTTTTATCTAAATTTTCAATATCTTTTTTAATTAACTTTTCAAGGCTTTCTCTTGTAATTTCTACAACTTGGTCTTTAAAAATTAATTTGGATTTCTTTTTAGATGACAGCTCTATTTTTACGTCTTCAAGCAAATCTCTAAAAAGTAATTTCTCTGAATCAGTAGATAATTCAAATTCTTCTTTGTAGATCTCATATAATTTTTGGTCAATATTTATTCCACCAAATCGCTTTAAACCCTCAATTGATATCTCTTTTAACTTACCAAAATCATTTTCTATTAATGCTATATCTGTTGTGCCTCCACCTACATCAACTATCAGAATATTCTTTAAACTCTCTATGTTCTTGTAGCAACCCAATGCAGCAGCGCACGGCTCAGATACTAATTGATCTACTTTAAAGCTGTAAGTCTCTGCTGCCAATCTAGTAAGGCTTCTTTGTGTGCTGTATGAGTTAGCTGGAACTGTAATTACCATGGGTAATGATGTTTTAACAGACAGGTTTTTTAGCTGTTTAAATATTCCACCCATTATCCCTATTGCAACCCAGACAGGTTTCTTGTGAACTCCTCCTCTATAAATTGGGGTGTTGTGTTCTAACAGTCTTTTAGAGTTGTCCCATACAAAATCTCTTTCGCAATTTTTTGTGTCATCACCAAATACATATTCAAAATTCTCATTGAGACCAACCTTTGAAGGAAATAAAGATTGATTTGCCAGGCTTCTTTTTTTTGAGTCTGAATAGTTTGAGATAGGCAGTGTTTCAACAACTCCTTTCTCTGAATCAAATATTGAGACTGTACTGTTGGATGTTCCAAAGTCAAACCCTAAAGCTTGTTTACCCACAGAAACTAACCTTTCTTTGTAACTTCTCTATAGCCCTGTACAAGACAGTTGCCGTACTTATCCACAAAAGCAGGTCTATTAACCTTATTCTCTACACCAACTGATGTAACAAAACAATCATCAAAGCCTTCATACTCGTCAATGATATTTATCTCAGAGGATTCAAAGAGGTTCTTTATTTCATATCTAAGCTCTTCTTCATCAAGATGGTCTATTTTTTGATATAGATCAGAGATACTTTTGTTAATTTTTAAAAGATCTGTTTCAATATTTTTAATTTCTATTTTTAACTTTTTTGTTTTACTTTTCATTGCCATAATTAAATAGTAATAGGACTTAATTATGGATAAAAATAAAAAGGAAAAAATGAAAAACTGGTTAGAGACTGGTATCCGTGAAACCGATAAGGAGAGATTGTCTCGGGAAAAAAAATCTGTTGAGAATGAAGAGAGACAAGAAAATCTGATCAAGCACGGAAAAAACATGACAGATATGGAAATCATTCAAGAAGCTAGTCTAAAAGAGATTGTTAACGAGTTCTTAAATAGGTTAGTTGAGATTGAGCAACTTAAAGCTACTTCTACAGACAGAAAATTTCTTCGCTTACTTAAGAACCTGAAAAAACTCATTGAAAGTACTTTAGATGAGATTCAGAGTGAGCAAACTAACTTAAGAATTAATAAAAAAGAACTTAGTAAAAAACTAGAATTTTTTAATTTAGAGTTTGAGAAAATTAATAATTACAAGGATACAAAAATAAAGGAAACAAATCAAGAAAGGAGTGCTCGTGAAAAAAGAATTGAAGATGCTGCACCATATAGACAATACGAAGCACCCCTTACTGCAAGAGACAAGGATTATTAAATAAGAATATGAGTTTATACGGAGATAACAGGTTAAGTCTTGAAGACTATTTCTCGAAAGAAAATAATAACAATTCAAGCCTCTCAGCTCTTGTTGGGTTTTTTAATTTACGTGGGTGGGAAGAATTTAAAAAAATCGGTAATTATAAAGATGCAAGAATTCTTCTTGGAAGATCAATTAATGATAATTCCTTGATAAATACACAATTAGCTGATCCAGAATTCCAGGAGATTATGGATGATACACTTGCTCGCGAAATAACCAACAACTATGTAGAAAAGCTAGCATTGCAACTCCAAATAGGAGCCCCATCGTACTCAGAAAAGCTAACATTAAAAAACTTATTAGATGAAATTGATGAAGGTAGAGTACAAATTAAGCTTTTTACAGGTTTCAGACTGCATGCCAAATTATATATTTTTTCAGAACCCAACAGAAACAACTCTCTTCTTGGATCTTCAAATTTAACCTACTCTGGAATCAAAGCTGTTGGTGAATTGAATACTAACTTGTCAAAAGAAGACGCTGAAGATTCATTAGATTGGTTTAATGAAAAATGGAATAGTAGATTTTCAATTGATATTACCCCACAATTAAAAGAAACAATATCTAATTCATGGGTATCAGAGGACATAGTTGCTCCATTTGATCTTTACTTAAAATTTTTATATCTTTTGTCCAAAGACGCAAGAGAGGGATTGGTCGAATATTCAATACCAAGGATTATAGAGAAAGATCTATTGGAGTATCAAAAGAATGCTATTGAGATTTCTTCTAAATACCTTCAAAAACAAAATGGAATTATGATAGGAGATGCTGTTGGTTTTGGAAAAACGCTTGAGGCAATAGGAATTGCAGGCCTTATGCAGAGCCAATACGGTTATGGAACTTTAGTAATATGCCCACCAAATCTTGTTGATATGTGGGAATCCTATCTTGAAAGATATGAGATATTTGGATCAAAAGTCATACCTATGAGTTCGAGAACCAAAAAACTGTTACCTGAATTAAGACGATACCATCTGGTGATTATTGACGAAAGCCACAACTTAAGAACTGGAAAAAGAAATGAATATACTTTAATTAAAGATTATATAGCACTTAACGAATCAAAAGTGGTTCTACTAACAGCCACACCTTATAATAAAGATTTTTCTGATGTTTTTAATCAAATAAAACTTTTTCAAAGTCCAGATGAAGACATTGGTTATAGGCCAGAAACAGCAATCCAACATATGGACATATCAGAAATTAATAAAATTTCAGATGGTAAAACTTCAACACTAAGTTTTTTTGAAAAAGCTTTAGTGAAATACCCAAACGAAGATGATATGCAGATTTTCATGTCTAATTATTTAATTAGAAGAACTAGAAAATTTTTAACAGATAATTATGCAAAGTATGATGAAAATTTAAAAAAATATTATTTTGTCTTTGCAGATGGTTCACACCACTACATTCCTAAAAGAATACCCAAAATCATACCAATAGACGAAGAACGTTTAGGAAAAGCCCAAAAGAAACTGCGTGAGCAAAGAACTGTGGATGAAATTGACGGATTAAACCTTCCTAGATATAAATTAAAAAATTACTTTACTGAAAATTTGAATATTTCTGAGATTAAATCAATTGAGTTAAAAACATTTATTGAAGGTGTGTTGAAGCTTGGCAATAATGTTTATAGCTTCAATAAAACATTTTTATATAAAAGACTCAGTAGTTCAGAGTATGCTTTTATTGTTTCAGCAACTAGAAGAATAAATTCAGATAAATTTTGGGTATGGTGTATAGAAAACAACAAAGATATACCAACAGGCTCTATAGACAACGACCTTCTAGAAGACATAGACGAGGAAAATTTGGAAATTGACTATAAAAATAACAAATCTTTAGATGAAATTTATAGTAGCCTGGAAGAAAATCAACCAAGTTGGATTAAAGCTTGGATTCCAGTAAATTGTTTTAAAAAATCAAATTTATTAGATGATCTTAAACAAGACATTAAAACTTTAGGCAATATTCTTAATTTAGTCGATAGAGACGACCTTGAAGATGACAGCAAAGTAAAGTTGCTAACTAAACTAATCAATGAAGACTTAAAAAATAAAAAAGTATTAATTTTCTCCGAGTTTGCAGATACTATTAATTTTGTAACTGAAAAGTTAAAAATTAATTTACCAAATATAAATATTGAGTCTGTTACTTCTAGCTCAAACAACATTTTACAAACCGCTTCAAAGTTCAGCCCTAAATCAAACAACTATGATTTAAATAAAGAAGAAAATCCTATAGATATCCTACTTTCTACTGATGTTCTTAGTGAAGGCCAGAACCTTCAAGATGCATCTGTAGTAATAAATTATGATTTACCATGGACGATTATAAAAATCATCCAAAGAGCAGGAAGAATAGACAGAATAGGTCAAGAATCAGATAATGTATTAATTTATACTTTTGAGCCTGATGAAGGGATAGAGGAGGTTATTAACCTAAGAGGAAGAATTAGAGATCGTTTAAATCAAAACTCGGTTGTTTTTGGATCAGATGACAAATTTTTTGGAGATGAAATTGAAAGTAATGCAATTGAAAACTTTTATACGGGTAATTTGGAAGTTTTAGATGAACTCGAAGCCAAAGGTGTAGAAGTAGATATTGTATCTGAGGCACATAGTAGGTGGTTAAAAGCAGTTGAAGAGTACCCGGAAAGGACCGAGTTAATAAAAAAAATGCCCAATTTGATATACTCGTCAAAAACTAATCCAAACGATTTATCAAATGTCATTACTTATTTTCAGTCTAATGATAAAGATATTTTTATTAATACTACAGAATCGCCTAACCCCGAAATACTAGATTATAAAAGAATAACACCAAGGGCAGCAATGAATATTTTTGAATCCACCCCAGATGAAGAAGGATATAAAGTAGGAGAGAAAATGATTGAAATTGTTAAACAAGCTTATTTGAACATTTATAAATCTTCAAAAGAAAACTTTAAAGGATCGCTAACGGGCTACAGAAAAAAAATATACAATTTATTAAAAAATAACTTAAATTCTTTACTGTTGATTGATCCAGATGTAAAAAAATATATCCAACTTATTCATGATGAACCTTTAACAAATTATGCAAAAAACTACCTTAAACCTTATCTCAAAAAACCAAAACCTGAAGACATCCTTTCTGCAATAAAGCAATTGATAGAAATGGATCAACTAGTATTGAATTCAGGAAAAAAAATCGATAAGACAAAAGTAATACTTTCATTACAAATATGAACCAAATAATAAATTTAAAAGAAAACATCATTGCATCTCTTGATAATGAAAATTTTCAAGAATTGTTTATTAATCAACTTGGATGGGATGTAGTTCGGGACAAAGAAACAACTTATAAAATTACAAACGAAATTAGTGCAAATATAATTGCTCAAAAATGTGGAGTAGATGTTTGGAAAATAGAAATCCCTAATGAAAATTTTGATAAAAAAACGGTTATGAAGTTTTTAAAAAGTAAATCTACAGAATACTTCATACTGTATATTGTTAACCAAATACAAGAATGGGAGTTTCCTTCAAACGGAAGAATATACAGATACCAATATAAAAAAAATTTTCACAATGATTCTTTTATACAAAGACTTGTAGGTCTTTCTTTTACTCCTGAGGAATCATCAGAAGCTACGATCATTGATGTTTTAGATAGGTTAAATTCAAATTTTAATACAGACAACGTTAGTAAGAGATTTTATTCAGACTATATGAAGATTCACAATAAAATTAGCGATTCGTTGACTTTAGTTGAAGACGATAAAGACAAGGACAGGATTGCCAATTCTCTTCTAACAAGATATTTATTCACTTACTTTATACAAAAAAAAGGCTTTTTAGACAACAACCTTGACTATCTAAATAATTTGTACTCAGAATACAAAACATCAACCTTACATGAAAACTTTTACGATTCTGTTTTAAGCCCGTTGTTTTACTACTATCTTGGTTCTGACCAAGACTATTCTGTAGAAACTCTAAATAAAATTTCTAACATTATTGGAGAAGTACCTGAAATAAAAGGGGATATCTATTCTTTAACTACAGTTGAATCTAAATATATTTCAAAAATTAAATACGAGGATAAAATATTTGAATTAATTTACGAGTTCCTTGAAAGCTATCGATGGCACTTAGACGAGACACCGTCTTTGGAAAATAATGAAATAAACCCTGAAATATTAGGATACATTCTTCAGCAATATGTTACTGGGATTGAAGAAGGCGATGAAGCTGGAGCTTTTTATACAAAAAATGACATTACAGATTACATAACTTCTAAAACACTCAGTTTTAAATTATTAAATATAATTGACCCGAGTGGCTCAATTACAAAAAAACTACTAATTGATCACCCACAACACTATATAGAGTCTTCTTTTAAAATTTCAGAACATGATTCTTTAAACAATGATACAGAGCTTCTTTTAGGAGAAACACCTGCTTTGTATGAATTAAGAAAATATGACTACAAATTTCTAAAACAACAATTGGACGAAGAAAATATTACCTCAGAAATTATCCTTTCTTCACCAATTAAAATAGTAAAAATTTGCCATGATGCAATAATCGAGTTAGACAGTAAAGAGCTAAATAGAGTATGGGATGAAATTTCTGATCTCAAAGTGCTTGATCCAACTTGTGGATCTGGCGCTTTTTTATTTTCAGCAATGCAGCTACTTGAATCAATATATCTTCAAATCATTAGTCAGGCAAAAATTTTACCAGATGCTCCAAGGTTTTATCAAGACATTACTGTTCACAAGAATTTAAACTATTATGTCTCTAAGAAGATTGCTCTGGAAAATTTATTTGGTGTTGACTTGATGCAGGAAGGAATTGATGTTGCTAATTTAAGGCTTTATTTAGCACTTGTTTCAAGACTTAATACACTATCAGAAATTGAGCCGATGCCAATTTTGGAATTTAATATTAGGAGAGGCAATCTATTGGTAGGTTTTACAAACCTTCAAGAACTAGCCCAAAAAAATGAAACCGGAAGTTTGGCACTATTCGCAGGTTCAAATAAAATTTTGTCCCAAATAGAAGAAGTAAATTCAGATATAGAAGCACTCAATAAAGGTCAACTAGATACAGATATATTTTCACGTGAAGAGGAAAAACAAAAAAGTATAAGAAGTAAATTAGGTAGATTAAAAGGCCTTACAAATACTTTATATGCAGAACATGTAAATACAAATTTAGAAACACCAGACTTTGTAGAAAGCCATGTACCATTTACATGGCCTGCTGAGTTTCCACAAATTTTTCAAAAGAAAGGTGGTTTCGATGTGATAATCGGGAACCCACCTTATGTACAAAAAACAAAAATTAAATCTTATCGTTTTCAAGGTGGTGAAACAGCAAAGTGTCCTGATATTTATGCAACTTGCACTGAGAGAGCTGTAAAATTACTAAATGATAAGGGCACGATAGGTTTTATTGTTCCAATGACTTTATCTTGGTCAAAAAAATATCAGTCACTTAGAGATTATCTGACATCAAAGTTTAAATTTACTATGTACTCTACTTTCGCAAAAGATCCAGCAGCATTATTTAATGGTTCTAAAGGAAAAATCAAGACAAGAAATACGGTATTTATTAGCAACAATGATGGAACTGGACTTTATGCTACAAACCATAATGTATGGAGAAATGAATACAGAACAATGTTATTTAGAAACTTGCAGCATTATAAAAGTAAAGGTGATCTTGATGGTGTTTGGCCAAAACTCGGTAACCCATTAGCTAAAAAGGTATTTTACGACTACAGCGATGGTTTTAATTCTCACACTATAGGGCACTACATGGTTAAAGATTCTAAAAATAAATTATTTTATAAGAAAATTGCAGGATATTGGTTCCCACTATTATTTCAAAATTTTCCAGTTTACAGTAAGGATGGCTCGATTAAATATAATGAAGATCCGTATGTTGGGACTTTAAATTTTGAAACAGAGAAAATTAAATACGCAATTGCTGCTTTATTAGCAAGTAAATTTGGATACTTTTGGCAAGCAATTATTGGAGACGATTTTCACACTACTGGAGACTTCGTCAAATCATTCCCACTATTAAGGGATTTTGAAGACCATATTGACACTTTATCAAATTATGGAAAAGAACTCGAGAATATAATAAACGACAACCCTGACCATAGAATATGGATAACCAACAACACAGTTGTGTCAAACATTATGTGGAGTGATCCAGGGTTAAAAAATTATGTTGCACAAAATATTGATAAATATATATTTGATTACCTAGATATTCCAGAACATAGGGTATCAATGTTCCAAAATACTTATGACTCGTTTAATGTTAAAACCCAGGATGTTAGAGGTCAAAGAGGATCAAAGCCTACATTCAATGAGTAATTATTATAAAGATCTTACATTTGCTTCAGAAGAATTTGTATTAAAGAATTTAGATTTATACAAACGCACTTACAAAGAAAATGTTGATAGAAATAATGAAATTAATGTATCAGATTACGATATAAAAATTTCTGATAAATTGATTGATGTGCAAACAAGTTTTAATTTTTTTAAATATGAAGACTTGCGAATCGACATTCTTTCAGCTTTTAGTTTTAAAAACAACTACTCAAGAACTTTTCCCTATCAACAGGTAGATTTACTAAATCCGAACTTGCTTGAAAATGAGTTAAACATTCACAAATATGGAAAATGGTTTGATGACAGGTTGCACGGCGTTATTTTTTTATTGTTTAATTTACCTAGGCCAAATTTAAGTTCACTCTTAGAGTATGAAGAATTTTTCAATGAAAATTTGATCAAGATTGTTTATCTAACAAGAAACAATCTTGCTGATTACTTGAAGGAAAATAAAAATAATCTTCAGGATATTAGAGTAAATGACAAAAGAAGAAATGATATAGAAGAACATCATCAATCAGCTTTTTTACCAATAAACTTAAATAAAATTAAAAATGACAGGGTTTGCGAAGTGTACAATAATTTAGATGATTTTCAGATTTCATTTAAATTATAAAATTTTTAGTTTCCTTTAGTTACAAAAAGAACTTTTTTTTATTTCAAGAATTTAGTGAGACAGATTGTTTATCCATTAAATACTTTTTACAATATCTCTATGGCAGGTAAAGAATTTAAATTTATTCACATTTCTGACCTACACATAGGGCGAGAAATAACAAAAAAATATAGCTTTTTGGATCCTGACCAAGAAATTCGAGTAAGACGTTCTCCAATTAAAGTTTTAGACAATCTAGTTGCTTTAGCTGAAGAAGAGCAACCAGATTTCATTCTTCTTGCTGGGGACACATTTGATGACGATACGCCGTTTAGTGACAATTATTTTAAAAAATTTAAAAACTTTTTAAAAAAGTTAGACAAATTAAATATCGACATATATATTGTTTTAGGAAACCATGATGTTGACTCTGATCTATTAACATCTTTTGAAACAAAAAAATTACCCGAAAACACCCATGTATTTCCAGCTAAAAATGCAGATACTTTTACTATTGATAATTTTAAAGTAGCTATTCATGGTCAAAGCTACCCAAAAAAAGTAGTAACAGAAAAACTTGTAGAAAAGTTTCCAAAACCACTTAAAGATTTTTACAACATTGGTTTAATTCATACAAGTTATGAAAACACATACAAACTTGATGAAACACATAACTATGCTCCAACAAATAAAGCCATGTTAGATAAATGTGAATATAATTACTGGGCATTTGGACATATTCACAAAAGACAAATTCTCATTCAAGATCCATATGTAGCTGTCTACCCTGGAAATCCACAGGGGCTAAGCACTAAACCCTCAGAAACTTGTAATGATATTTCAGATGGAAAAGGGTGCTATATGGTTGAAGTAAAAAATTTTGAATCAGAGTTAATATTTAAACCATTAGATGATGCCAGGTTTTTTACAGCAGTAACAGAAGTCAAAAAGAATCAAGACATAAGTGAGATTGTGAATAATACTGTCAAAAAAATTGAATCTATTCAGAATGAAAACCCAGGTAAGTTTTTGATGATAACAGTTGAATTAGAAGGAAAATCTGACTATTACAACCTTATTCTAGAAGAAGAGCTCTTAACAAGTCTTAATGAGGAGTTAGAATATGAAGATTTAAATATCATAAAATGTATAAATAAACTAAAACCTTCCACAAAAGAAGACTCACTAGAAGCAATAGAATCTGTAGTTAAAGAACTAGAAGGTCTAGATATAGAAGATTTAGAAAACTTTATTAATGAGACTGTCTTTGATCACTTAACCAAAAAGGAATTTAAAAAAAATTTAAATAAAAAGTTTGGTATTTTGCCAAAATCGATTCCCCTCACAGAACAAAAGTTTATTTCAGACGAAATAGATGAACAAGATTCTTTAGAGATTATCAATAATTCTAAAAAAATAGCTTCAAGAATAATAAATGGTTTAAGTTACAAGGATGATTAATGAAGTTTGAAGAATTATCAATTCTAAAATACGGTACTCTAGTTGACTTCAAGCCAATTTCGTTCGAACCTAATATAAATGTTTTGCTTGGAGACAATGGTTCTGGTAAATCATCTATTGTGAAGTCTCTTTATCATTTGCTTTTTGGAATACCTTCAAAACAAGATCAGCATTTTCAATATGATTATGATGGACCAACTGCTGTCTCAGCAAAAGAAATGGGAGCTGGAGCAGTTATCTTAAATATTGACAAAAATGGAGATAAACTTTCAATTTCGAGGAGTAAGTGGAACAAAAATATTAATGAACAGATAAAAGATATATATCCACAAATAGATGATGTTGAGAAGATGCGAAGGTTATTTTCAAACTTCTTTTTTACATCAACAAAGATGATTTCAGACAT
>CEVZ01055808.1_pt1 | contig 10893 bp, 11 predicted proteins | sample 361371 | NCBI WGS metagenome assembly CEVZ01 (sample SAMEA2620217, study PRJEB7988) | marine metagenome | isolation source: saline water (ENVO:00002010), including
CACACATTAGAGTTCATGACTCTGAATCACCTGCCGGGCGGTGCAACACTTAATGAATTGGGCCAATCAACCTTTACCGAAACGGCAATGGAGGGGATGGGGTTTGGACTCGGATTCTCAGTGCTTGTGAATCCCGCTGCAAATGCTGCACTCGGATCTGTGGGAGAATTCGCATGGGGAGGGGCTGCATCAACGCGGTTCTGGGTTGATCCCTTAGAAGAAATTACCTGTATTTTTATGACACAATTTATGCCCTCGAGCCATTATCCAATCCGTAGGGAATTAAAAGCCGTCGTCTATCAGGCGTTAAACTGATTTGGATCGAGACCCAATCGAATCAAGAAGTAGTAAATTGCGGAAGTAGTCAGCGAAAACGAAAATAAACAGTAAGTACAGGCCAGTAGTAGTCTTAGAAGAAAGGAGACTCGATGACAACAACAAATCCGTTTGAAAGCGCGTTAGAAGGTTTCCCAACAAAGATAGAAGAAGGGGGCAAAGCCTACAGGAAGTTTCCGTATATGCCCGTCGGAGAAGCCGTAGATATGGGGCATGATGAAAATGGAACCCCATTGTTTGATCCAAGAATATTTGATAGCGGCGAATTCGCCCGCAACCCATACCCCTATTATCGAATCCTGCGAGATCACTACCCAGTTTTCCACGACCAATTACATAATTGCTACTTTGTGACACGCTATGAAGACATCACTAACTGTTATTTCGACGAGGTGGGATTCAACACAATACCAAAAGGATCTTCAAGCGGAGTACTTGGGAATACACAACTTGAATTAAGCGGAATCGAACACCGACGACGCCGGAACATCTATGGGCGCCACCTTGTCGGAGCTGCCCTCACTAAACGCATCCATGCTCTTAAAGAGCTAGCGAATGAACTCATTGAAGAATGGTGGGAGCCTAATAATAAAAAAGACATAGAAATAAACAAAGAGACCAACACGGTGACGCTTGAACTTGGCAAAGCCTTTGCAAACGAATTCCCAATCTCAGTAGTTGCGCAAGTCCTTGGGATTCCCCAAGAGGCCAGGGAACAATTCACATGGTGGTACGACGCAATGATGTCAGGTCTTGGTGGCTCTGATACGCACCACGAAGGACTTGAAGCAAGGCAAGACCTTGAAGAGTATGTAGAAGAGCTAGTTGAAGAACGCAGATCCAAGCCCACCTACTTGCATGATGAAAATGGTGATGAAATCTGCCTAGACATCATTTCCGAACTATGCCACTCAGAGATTGACGGATCTGTCATGTCGACAGAAGAGATCACCTCCTTCATAGCGCTAGTAGTGGGCGGAGGCGGAGAAACAACCCGAGGTGCAATCCTGAACCTCTGGTACCTGCTACTGCAACACCCAGAACAATACAAACAAGTGAAAGAAAATGAAGAGTTATGGGACACGGCATTTCATGAAATGCTTCGACATTCTACTTCCATAGGTGGGCAACCTCGGCACAACACATTCGATATCGAAATGCACGGGGTGCACATCCCAGCAGGTTCGTTGATGCACATGGTTGATGTTTCCGCAAACCATGATGAACGGATCTTCAAAAACCCGGAAGATTTTAACATTTTCCGAGAAGACCTCTACAGCGGGAAGATACTTCGCTCAGGCCACAACAAAGAAGGAAAATGTAGTCACATGGCATTCGGAGTAGGGCCACACTTATGCCCAGGGGCTTGGATATCTCACCAGGAAACAGTAATAGGATCGCAGATCCTCGATGGGGTCTTCAAAAACGTCCGAATAAACACTGACCGAATGCCCAAAGACATAGATGGGGAATCGCTAGCTCCAATCGGCCTTGGATCTATTCGGGAGCTATGGCTTGACTTTGACCTACAGGATTAGGAATGGAAATAGACGAAGCCGACTACGAAGAAGAACCAGATGCGAAGCCCGGCTACAGAACGTATGAGGTTTACCAGCGGGAACGTGTCGGAGAAACAACAAACTTAATCAAACCTCGCCAACTCATTTCTGACGAATATTTGAGCGACCCATACCCACTGGTTTCAATACTACGCGAGAACTATCCGTGCTATAGAGATTGGTTAAGCAACTGTTTTTGGATCACCCGCTACGACGACGTCACATCAGTGTTCGCAGACGATCAGAATTTCGAAACCCGACCAAAACGTTGGTACCTTGACTCAGTAAACTTCGGTCGAGACCTATGGAAATACCTTCCCGTCCAATGGGCATACCAAAAGAAAATCGATGAAAACATCGAAACCGTTTCAGAAGAAGCAATATCGTCGATCCAAGATCCGTCATTTGACCTTGCAAGAAATTATGCTGCACGAATCCCATTAGCGCTCTGGCAAAAAATACTCAATATTACATTGGAGCAAGCTCAGGAATTTGCAATCCTATACCTACGAATGCAACGCAGCGCCAGATGGAATCCACAGTTTCGCCACAAAGGTATCCAGTCGATGAACGAACTAGCCGCACTTCTTGAACCGGTATTCAACGAGCGAAGCAAAGCTCCCGAGGATGACTTCATCAGCGCAGTTGCGCAACTCGAATTACCTACTAAACCACCAACCGTTCAAGACCTTGTCATCACGATCCTCGAATTAGACCACGAAACCCTTCACGGAGGTTTAGCGAACCTCTGGTTCAACTTGCTTACAAACCCAGAAGAGAAAGAGAAAGTAATCCAAGACCATAGACTCATGAAATTCGCTTGGCGCGAAACGCTCCGACATTCAGCACCTACCCTAGTTGCAGACAGATTTGCCAAACAAGAAGTTGAACGGTTTGGCAGGCTGATACCCAAAGGCGGGCTTCTTCGATGCTCATCAGCCGCAGCAAACCGAGACCCTCGCCAATTCGAAGATCCTAATAAGTTCATTATCGGAAGAAAAGATCTATGTCAGCGTGAACCGCGCGGACAGTACCGCGCTGACGGCCTTCCATCCGGAATAGCGTTTGGACTTGGTAAGCCATCAATACACCCAGCAGTACCCAAAGAGAGGCCAAGGTCCAGATACGCCCTCACTAGAGATGCAGCTGTGACAGCTTCCCTAATGCTCCTTGAAGAAAAGCCAGCGATCAAAATAGTTCAAGGTATAGAACCCCGCCTTACATGCCCAGAAATAGGGGAAATGCACACATGCTGGGAACTACCTGCCGTCTGGAACTAGGTTAAACCTCAGGATCAGGTAACACGCAAGGAAAACCAGCGTATAAGCCAATATTATCTCCGCTTCTACCACTGGGGCCCTCAAGCAGCAGCTGAACGAGAACCTCTGCAGTTTCTTCAGGCTTCATCCAGCTATCAACCCATACTGGATCAGCATTAGGGCCACTCCAAGACCGAATCATTTCAGTATCAGTAGCGCCGATACACAAATTATTGACCCTGACATTATGCCCAGCTAAAGCCTTCGCCCAATCGAAAGCAAGACCATTTAACGCCCACTTTGAAGCGTTGTACAGATCCATATTCCCATGACCATGATGGCGGGAAGAACCCGGAGCAGGTTTAACGTGGTCTGTACTAACGTTGACGATCTCACCATAATTCTGATCCGCCATTATCGGAGCAACAGCCCGACCGAAGAGAAAAGCTCCCCTGAGATTCGAACCAAATAATCGCTCATAATTCAACAGTGATTGGTCCCAATCATCGAGCGGCCCCGTCCGAAGGACCTCACCAGCGTTATTTACAAGAATGTCGACGGTCCCAAAATTCTCAACAGTTCTATCAACTACTGATCGCACGTGCTCTGGATCAGATACATCTCCGATATGCCACTCAGCCCCAATTTCTTCTCCAAGTTGAGAAATGGAGTCTCGCTTATCCGTTATCACAACGTTGCAACCTTCTTCCGAAAGTCGCCTAGCAAACGCAGCCCCGACACCTTGCGCAGCTCCAGTGATGATAGAAACCTTTCCGTTAAGCATAATACCCATACTAATTACCGCGTCTGGAAAAAGTCACCTAAGCCTCCGGAAGCTCCTTCGTCGCCTTTGGCGCTACCTTCCTGAGGGAAAGCCACAGCTACTCCGTCCTCAACGAGGATCTTAAAACAGGGGACACCTTCATAAGCCGGAGGCCCACTGTGCTCTCCAGTTCGAACATCGAACGATGTTCCATGAAGGGGACAAGTCAACTGATGTCCTCGGAGACGCCCTTCGCTTAATGGAGTGTCAGCATGACTGCAATTGTCTTCTAGCCCAAACAGCTCTCCATTTACCCTGCAGACAACAATTCCATAATCACCAATATCCTCAAAAACCTGCATGCCACCGTCTTGAAGGTCGTCAAGGTTTCCTAGCTCATGGGATTCATCGTCGCTCATGCGGGGTCCATAGCTATGTATTTATCTAGATTTTGGTGGAAATAGCGGATTCGGTTCTCTTGAGATGGCAGGTATTCACCTTTATACCCTCGTGAACGTAAACCTTTATGTTGCGTAGTCCAGATAGCGACGTCTTGGTCAATGCCAGGACCACAGCTAACCTCCCCAGCGCGTCCAGAAATATGCTCCACCTGATGATCTATCGAAACCCAGTCTTTCATCGAGTTCGAGTAGTACTCGGTAGCTCCTTGGGGAAACATTGTTAAATACCACATATCGAAAACGCATTTGTTTGGATCCGTAGGATGCGGGGCTGATCGAAGAAAAATACAGCCATCGGGCTTCATGCTAAAAGACAGGTTAGGGAATATCGTGTAATGATAGTTATCGGTTAACTGCTCATCTGAATAGCGGGAGAAATCGTACCCTTTGGACTCTGAAAGTTCTCGCTTACGCTGCTGAAGAGCAACGCGTAAACCGGACAAATTATCACGATACGGTTCTGGGTCGAACTCCCAAAATTCAAAGTCTTTCTTCATGCCTTTAAATGTCTTATCCGCAGATCCTCTATATTGCGGCCCAGGACCTCCACCAGGCATCAGCATCCTGCAGTGGCCGGAAGGATAGAGATCAAATTGACAGCCACTGTGGTGCTCGTTCAAATGGTTAAGCGTTTGAGGGTGGACGAAAGGAAGATGATAGCTCTCGTTGAAATTATCCTGAACGCACTTCCAATTCCATTCTCCCTCGATCGTCACCCAATGGGTTCTCTTCATATCCTCCATGCGATACGAGTCAAGATGCTCTGTCACAGGAGACAGCCAATCTCTGAGGTCGGAAGCTTGCGGGTCCATATTAAACCAGATAAAACCCGCCCAAGTTTCACATGGGATTTCAACTAAATTCAATTTTCCGCACGGTGACCCCTGAGGGAAATCATCTTCATCGTAGGCCCACGTACACTCACCTGTTGTATCAAACCTCCAACCGTGATAGGCGCATTGGAATTCTCCGCCCGCCAGAGTCCCCACTTCAGCAGTTACTAATTGGTTACCGCGATGCTGGCATGCATTGTAGAACGCCCGTATCTTATGATCTTCACCTCGAACACAAATAATAGACTCATGGACAATGTCGTATTTAACGTAGTCACCTGGATCAGGTATTTGATCTACTCTTCCTGCTATCTGCCATACCCTTGTCCACATCCGCTCCCATTCTTTTTGAGCAAAAACAGGGGAGTAGTACCGGTATCCGAAGATATTTTGCTCTGAGCCTAAATCGGGATCTGGAGCTTTATCTCGTGGGATGCCCGTAATCTCAACATGAGTAGATGTTGTGTCAGTCATAAGAAAGTTTTTCTGCTTTTCAAGATAGTTTATTAGTTAGATCAGAAAGAATACAGAAACTAAAAATATTTAGAGGAAAAAATGTTTGACATACTGCCAGAAAGGGTTCCTTGGTTTATCGTCGGCCCTTCTCTTGGAGTGCTAATCGTATTATTCTTTCTCGTGATGAATCAGCCGTTAGGCGCCAGTGGAGCTTATGTCCATTCCTTGAAATTGGTTCAACGAAAAGCTGACGTCGCTGTTTGGAGAATATGGTATTTCCTCGGCATATTCTTGGGAGGGATTCTCACCACACAAATTCTCAGAGACACAGGCAAAGTCCGCTCAGGATACGCAGCAATGACAGAAGTAATTCAAACAGGACCAACAGTCCTACTAGTATTCATAGGCGCTGTTGTGATGGGATATGGTGCAAAAGTTGCCGGAGGGTGCACTTCCGGTCATGGTATGTGCGGGACATCCCAGCGTTCGGTCGCTTCTATGGTCGCGACAGGAACTTTTATGACGACAGCTATCCTCACAACACTGCTCGTGCGGATACTTTCTGGAGGTGACCTATGAAGAACTCCATGGGTCTTCTTTTCGGAGCATGTTTCGGCGGGTTGCTTGGCGCTGCAAATCTCCATGAATATGACACCATTCATGCAATGTTAAGACTTGACGAATTCGACGTGTATGGCCTTATGGCCACATCTGTATTAGTAGCCACATCACTACTATGGTGGCTAGAACGACGCCGGTTAAGTACGGTACTTGATGGAGAGTTAACCCTTCAACGTTCCCGACCTGAACGACACCACGTAATAGGAGGAGGGCTTTTCGGAGTCGGATGGGCAATAGCAGGTACTTGTCCTGCACCAGCTTTAGTTATGGTTTCGTCTGGAGCAACTTTCGGACTTATTGTCATCCTTGGGATCTTTATAGGTATTTATCTTGGGGGGCGTAAATCGCCTTCATCCACATATGGGGACGGCGAACACCATTCCTCTAGAGAAGAATTCGTCTCAATTTAACCGCTAAGAGGAAGAAGTTTAAGCGTTGGCACCCAACGGAGACCACGCAAGAAGCGAGGAATCCCCTGGGAAAACATTCGATACTAGCGGGGCATTATTTGCATCAGCCATTTCTTTGTAGCTCATCCAAGAAACAACCGCAGCTATCGGAGTGCCAATCCCTTCATCAAACTGAACAGGCCCATACACATTCGCCGTGTAGATAAGGTCGTCGTCTCCAACCCTCTGAGTAGCTTCGTGTCTGGCGCCTGCAGGCTCATAGAACCATACTCCTGGCCCATACCCCTCTGGAGGGCCTGCCCTATAACCAATTCGTCCATTGAGGACTAGAAAATCTGCTGCGCCAAGGTGATAGTGGGGGCCAGCAACACTGTTATGAAGGACGAGGAGCGTAGACATCATTGTTTCTTCGCTAACTCGGAGGATCTTAATTCCGTAGTCGTCCATCCCGGGGAATTCGATCCAGGGTATTGGTCGTGTATCCACCCAATGGGGGTGCGTGAACGTTCCTCCGTCTGCATCTCCACTAGATTGAAGGACTTCGCCAAGAGCTTCAGTTTCCGCTATGGCTAGTGGTTCCGGCTCGCCATGAAATGGGGCAGGCCGCTCTTGCATGCACTCCGCCAAGCTATTTGGAACCAGCGTGAGGCCGTTCGTATTTGAAGCCGCTAGGACATCGAGCGCTGTCAATATGCTATCAACCGACTTTCCATCATCCGCAAGGAACGCTACAGGTCCGAAATAGTTCGCCTGATATTCCGTGGTTTCTTCAACGACTATCCCCTCAACTCGAGAATTCGCCGGAATGTACCCCCATATCCCAGGGCCGATAGTTGCTGCTAATTCGCCTTTGGTGTAGGTCATGCGACCAGAGAGGATCATCATGTCCGTTCCACCGAGGAAGACTGTAGTCGGCAATTCAGTACCAGCTTCAACTTGGACAATCATAGAGAACCATCCGGATTCCCTGCTAGCACGGAGGGGCTTGAAACGCATTCCAGGTGCTTGCTTGATTTCGATCCAAGGCATTGTGTTGGTATCGATACCACCTTCAATACCTGTAGGGTCAAATTCTGGATTGTATGAGACTGACATGTGTTTCTCCTAACTTCTACTCAACGGATAGTTCTCCCATTAAGGACCAGTCACTAGAATCCTCGATGGTTGTATTAATTATTTTTGGCGTCTCTGCTAATGCTTGAGGCATTTCAGACATAGCTTTTTTGAAATGGTCGCTATTGACATGGGGAACGGCACCATCCTCTTGGAAGGCTTCTACGAGCACGAATGTCGATGGGTCGTCAGCGCTTTGAGACCACTCAAACCAAAGATTTCCGGGTTCCTCACGTGTGGCGTGTGTGAAGTCATGGACAAGGTCTAGCCACTTGTCGGTCCACTCTGGTTTGGTCTTGAATTTGACAACAATAAAAATCATTCTTCCCCCTTTCCACCAAGCATAAAATTCATTTATCTTATTAGCAAACTAAACGACTTTCAATGTGTTTGCATGAAGGGCGAAGTACAAATTAATCTCTAATACATTCCAGATTAAAGGAGTACTATGGCTGGACCGCTTCAAGGTTATAAGGTAATCGACCTAACTCAAGTAGTTTCTGGCCCCTTGGCTACGATGCTGCTTGCCGACCAAGGCGCCGAAGTAATAAAGATAGAGCCCACAACAGGACTTGGTGACTTAACGCGGCTCCCTTCATTTGATAAGGGAGGCATGGGAGCGTTTTATCTGAACAACAATAGACGTAAAAAGTCTCTGTCCATAGACCTTTCTGGAGAGGACGGAAGGCAAATTGTGCTAGACCTTTGCGCAGATGCGGACGTATTCATTCAAAATTTCCGCCCAGGAGCTATTGAACGTTTAGGTCTTGGGTATGACAAGATCAAAGAAATCAACCCAAATATTGTCTATGTCTCCATTAGCGGTTTCGGACCTACCGGACCGTACTCAGATAGGCCTGTCTTGGATCCGGTAATCCAAGGTGTTTGCGGAGTTATTAGCAGGCAGCTAAACCCTCAAGTCCCATTTCCAGATTTGATAAGAAATCTCTATGCCGATAAGTCAACTGCATTGACCGTAGCCCAAGCCACAACAGCGGCTCTTCTCGCAAAGGAACGTGGAAATGGCGGCCAATTAGTTGAGATACCAATGGTTGACGCGTGTATGTACTTCTTTTGGCCAGACGCAATGATGGACCTGACCTTGACAGATGAAGATGCAAACGGGGGCGTGCTTCTTTCAACAGTTTATAATTTAACCGAATGCAGTGATGGAAAGATAGTGTACTTTGCAGCTTCAGACGCCCAACGTGCCGGTGTCTGTCAAGCAGTTGGACACCCAGAGTGGGCTGAAGATGAGCGATTTTCATCCATGCAGGCATTAGCTGCCAATCCACAGAACTTCATACTCTTAGGAGAAATGCTTGCCGAAGCATTTCTGGAAATGACTTGTGAAGAAGTTATTGCAGCTTTAATTGAAGCTGACGTCCCAGCAGGACCTGTTCTCTCCGGGGAAGAAGCTGTTGCAGACCCGCAGGTCATCCATAACGAAACACTCGTTGAGTGGCAGCATCCTGACGCAGGGACTGTTCGTCAGCCGCGACCTGCAGCTCGTTTCTCAGAAACTCCAACAGATCTAAACTTTTCTGGAGCTCATCGAGGCCAGCACAATGCAGAAATTCTCGAAAACCTCGGATACTCATCCGAACAGATTGAAAGTCTTCAAGAATCCGGAGTGATTGGGTAAGAATAGAATCAACACCTACTCGCTAGCATGGAACTTTACGATGAAAAGGACATATTAAGTGGAGCCAACATATTCGACAGAAGCTGAAATATTCCGTCAGAAAGTTCAAGCATTTCTTGGCGAGCACCTCCCAGAGAACTGGAAAGGGATCGGCGCTCTATCTGCTGAAAAAGCTTATTCCTTTACAAACAATGAATGGAGACCTCTGCTGGCAGAACATCGGTTTTTGGCACCTTCATGGCCTGAAGAATATGGGGGTGGCGGACTAACAGAACTCGAGCAAGTCATTCTTGCTGAAGAGTTCATGCGGGCGGGTGTTCCAGCTGGCGGTACAAATGACGCATTCAGTATTCAAATGGTTGGGAACACAATCCTTCACTGGGGAACAGAAGAACAGAGAGCGCATTTTCTTCCAAAAATAATTTCCGGAGAATATGTCTGGTGTCAAGGGTACTCTGAGCCCGATGCGGGTTCAGACTTAGGTGGTCTAGGTTGCAGTGCAGAACTCGACGGCGACGAATGGGTTATTAACGGCCAAAAAATATGGACCTCTGCCGGACAGTTTGCAAACTGGATATTCGTACTCTGCCGGACAGACAAAGAGGCCCCTAAGCATAAAGGAATTAGTTTTCTGCTTTGCGAAGTAGATCAGCCTGGAATCGAAATGCGACCTATCAAAATGCTTTCAGGCGAATCGGATTTCAACGAGACATTTTTCACTGACGCCAGAACTGCAAAGGAAAACGTCGTAGGCGAGATAAATGGGGGATGGGCTGTAGCTATGACTCTTCTAGGGTACGAGCGAGGAGAAAGTGCAGCGACGATGCCGATTATGTTCCGGTACGAAGTCGACAAATTGCTTGAACTCGCAAAGGAAAAAGGACTATCTAACGATCCGGTGATCCGCCAACGCCTAGCGCAGATCTATATCGAAGTAGAATTAATGCGCCTGCTCGGAATGAGAACGTTGACCGGATTTTTGAAAGGCAGACAGCCCGGACCGCAGGAAAGCGCATTCAAACTCTATTGGTCTGAATATCATAAGAGAGTAACCGAGCTATCACTTGACATACTCGGAAGCGAAGCTTTGTCACTCGTAGGCAGCCCTCCAAGCACCTCCTTTCATGCTGATAACCCAGGCGCAGAGAACTCAAGTTCTTCTTGGGTTGGAGCCTTCTACAATGCACGAGCGGGAACCATATATGCAGGGACATCCCAAATTCAACGAAATATACTCGGGGAAATGGTCCTAGGTCTTCCTAAAGAACCTCGGCCTAGTTGAGAGTGGCTCATGGAGTTCAGTGCCTTATCTGACTATGTAAATCAAGATATCGTCAACTCTTTTCGCATAGTCTGGGATCACCTTGGCCGCCCAGGAGCATGGTGGACAGGGCCACAACGCATAGCAATTGCTGAGCACGTACGTAAATCCGCACC
>CEVZ01235614.1_pt1 | contig 10844 bp, 16 predicted proteins | sample 361371 | NCBI WGS metagenome assembly CEVZ01 (sample SAMEA2620217, study PRJEB7988) | marine metagenome | isolation source: saline water (ENVO:00002010), including
GAAGATTCACCACCCCGCTTGCGACCGTAAAGGCGTGAACGATTGTGAGTGTCCTAACTATACAGGAGGGGCACAGGTCATGAGAGCGATGCAGAAAGCCTTCAAGGATTCTGCTAGCCATCATCCGACCTATCGAAAACTAAACAAAATGCGAATGCGTGTAAAAGTTAAGAAGATTCGAAACTATTACAACAGTATTAGCGAGAAAGATTTGTGGCTACCTACTAAACCAGCGTGGCGACAGTATCGGTTCTTTGTTTGGGACGATAAACAAGAAAGGGTTGTTGTAAGAATTATCAAAGATAATATCCGCAACAAAGAAACCCTTCTAAGGTGGTTAAGAAGACTAGCACCGTTGCATGTTTATTACACAACGGCTGCTTGGATGAATCCGCAGGGTATCGGTCCAGACCCTCATGGAAAACGAGGGAGAAACAAATTCCGCAAAAAAGGTTGGTCTTACAAACTTAAGACCTATCACAACAATTTTTTGTGGCAAGAATTGTATTTCGATGTGGATTACTGCAACGCAGATTATAACGAAGGGGCAAGAACACTAGGAGAACTAATTGAAGTTCTCGATCACGATAACCGTGAATATGATCTCTTTAGCCCTAGAGAAGAACTAACTATTGTATTCTCAGGTGGAAAAGGATTCCACCTAGTAGATACTAACTGGAGAACTATGGATATAATCTATGATGAAAAAATAAGAGATTTAGCAGGACTTGTTCCTGTAGGAGCGTCTGCTAAAGAAGCGATGAACGCTGTAAAAGAACGACACGGTTTTGACTTAGCCATGCCAGAAGGCAGGCAAAATTTTAGCCGTTTTATCAAACAGCGAATCGTTGACGAAATTAAAGACGATGAGATTTTGATTGACTACGATGTCACTCCTGATCCTAGAAGAATCATAAGATTGCCAGGAACCGTTCACGGTAAAACACTACGCTTGTGTAAGGTTATCACAGAAGATAATCTAATAAAAGACGAGCATGGTAGAATAGTTGGGTATGAACCCGATGAACCTATTGGGTGATTTTTAGATGAGTAAATTACCAACGATGGCAAAAATTCTTATTGCCTACAAGGACTTACAAAAACATTTGTCGAGAGTTATGGAAGAATTTCCCGGCAACGAAAAACAGGCTACTCGATTTATTGGCGAGCAGCACAGGCACACTCTTGACTTTATAGATCAAGAGTTCTCCGACGGAGAAAGAAAAACACTTTCAGAGTTTGAAGAAATGATACAAGATGATTTGTCTAGATCGCCTTCTCACATTAACGAAGGAGTGGCTAGATTTGCCATGCTTTTATCTGCAACAATTACAATTGCCCCTGATAAAACTCACGGGTTTGTAATGATGATGGTTGATCAAGTAGACAATGAAGAGATGGATTTAGGTCTATTTTCTGATCATCCTGACTTCAAACCGTGAAGTGACTTAGATGGAGAATAGAAAACCATTACCAATGACGGTGTGCGATAGATGTGATAAAGATACATCTTGGTTCACTATGAGTTGGTTCAATACCGATCACATATGCCAATCTTGCAACGACCAGGAAGAATTACATCCTGACTTTAGTTTTGCAAAAGATGTTGAACTAGCATATGTTAAGAGAGGAAATTACAATTATCCAGGTGTCGGCTATCCAGGAAAGGATGGTCGATTATCGGAAGAATTCAAGCAGGCACTAATTGAAGAGTTAGGCTTGTGAACTTAGAAGAGTTACACAAATATGTGCGCCAAAATTGAGCGGATCATATGGCACATATCTTTCTTTGTGTCAGGTGGCAACCATGTGAATTCTTCGTTAGATGAGAAAAATTGGTATTTATGTCGATGGCTCGGCACCAGTTAATATTGCTTCGGCTGATAACCCCGCAGGTTGGGGAGTGGTCGTTGTTGAAAACCCAACAGAAAACCATGATGGCGGCAAAATCTTAGCCGCTTATGCTGGCCCTGTTGTTACAGACGATGATGACTTAGACCATTTAGGTGCTGAAGTCGGGTCTAATAACACAGGAGAACTAAGCGCAATTTGGTGGGGTATGTATATACTGCGTGCTAGATTGTCAGAAATCTTCATGGATGAAGATGAGACATTTGATATAACAATTTACGGGGATTCCGAGTATGCTGGTAAAATGGCAAATGGGACTTGGAAACCAAAGGAGAATAAGGAATTGGTGGCACAAGTGCGATCACTATGGGAACTAAGTCTATTGACTGGCTTTAACCTAGTTTGGGCGCATGTAAGAGCGCACCAAGGACATTATTACAACGAATTAGCAGACAAACTAGCCAATATTGGCGTAGGTTTGGAGCATGTCACTGAGCAAGTAGTTTAGTGATTTTAGAGGGTTACACAGATATACAACTTGATTAGAACAATTCGCAGTTTGTTCTAGTTTGGTCATTTTAATCAGTTTATGGAACGGAAGAAAAGCAAGTTACCTCGCTTTGACTGTTTCAGGCGGTAGCCATGTGAACCCTCGCTAGATGGATGAATTTGAAAAAATACTTTTGGTTGCAAAAGCAATCAAGAAGAATCCTAAAGAATTTTTTGAACATCGAGACATAAAGATAGACTATGGCGGTTGCCATATAACCTACTATCACCCTATAGACTACGATGTTAAAGTTATGCTAAATGATACCGATAGGTTAGTTATAATGTTAGATCATGAACTCGAAAGAGTGGGTCATAAGATTGTGCTAGCAGGTATTGTTGAAGATGGAGAAGTTATCTCCAGGTGAGTTCAAATATAAGAACTCCTGCGCCCATGATGGGTGTTTAGATGAGAAGAGTAAGACGAGTTAAACTTGCTGCACCATTATTAGTCAATGTCGATGAAAAAGTCGATGAAGATTTAGCAGGTTCTTTACGAAACCGGACAGAAGTTCAGTTAATGTTAGAGGACGCTATTGCTAGACGAGACCAATGGTATAGGCATTGGGATAAGAACAAATTATCCCAAAAAGAAAATGTCGAAGCACTTAGAAACTATACCGCATTAAGGGGTGTTGTCAAAACACTCCAATGGGTATTGCTTCATCCAGATATCGAGCATCCACTCGATTGAGGACTTAGAAGAGTTACACAAATATGCACATAACCATGTCTTTTGCATCGGGCGAGGGCATGGGAATTCGTATTTCGAAAAACCTTATGGCACACTTGGTATTCTGTCTTGGAATTTGTGTGTCAGGTGGCAACCATGTGAACTCTTCATTAGATGAGTAACCAATTTGTGAAAATTGGTTCCGATGGGAAACCATTAAAGCCAAATCATCCCACTATTGCTAGTGGAGAATTGGCTGGTAGTTTAGACTACAATGTAGACTTGAACCGTTGGAACATAAACTATTTTGGATTACACCGACTAAGGCTATTAGCCTTGTTTGGTGGAGGTAAGATTGGCCCTGCCGAAATGTCGGAGTTTTGGGCTAATCTCGAAACATCGAGAAATGGAGATAACTTTGGAGATGAAAGCGGCGACGAAATTAGTGATGCTTCTGTGATAAGAGCAGTTTCACTAAATACTAAGTTAAACGCTTATCTGAATAATGCAGCGCAGACAGAACATACAGGAATTTTTTGGATGCGCCCTTTTGTGGATTTGAATAAGCACGCTTCACGGGATGAAGCCGTGATGTTCGCAAGTGCTGTTGATACAGCATTAGACATACTAAGAGGAGAAATTATCCAAGTGTTATCACATGAACAGTATGATTACTACGAGGGATTCGTGGGATGGATACTAGACGATGATAATTGGGGAGCAATCGGATTTAACTTCTGATAACCCCTTTTTAGGTGAGTAAGATGAAAATCACACTAAATATTGATATCTCAGCGAGCGAGTTGGGAAATATTTTGGCTGGTGCCCTTTCGGGGGCACAAAAGGCTATGGAGGAAAAGGAACAAAAGAAATCCAACCCTGTTGGATATAAGTTTCGTAAGGTAGACAGGAAACCCCAATATGGCGGGAAAAATCTTGATATCGACGAAGAGTTTGCTGCGCAGCAAAAAGTTGCTAAAGAAGTAGCAAAAGAAAATCCTTCATTGTTGAAGGACGAAGTTCCTAAAAAGCGTGGTCGAGGTAGACCACGACTCACACCTGAGCAAAAGGCGGAAAACGCTGCGAAAAGAGCAGCAAAGAAAGCCGCTAGCAAAAAGAGAGTGACAAGAAGATGGTCTACGCAAGAAGTTGCGTGGCTAAAGAATAAGATTGGAAAAAGCAAGAAAATCACTAAGTTTGGTGATGATGTTGTTTCCGATTTCGAGAACACTTTCGGTTATGCTAGAACTGAAAAGTCTCTTGTAATGAAAGCGCAATCCGTTCTAGGTGAGCGTGACAAATACAAGGGCAAGAAGTATGGGAAAAGAAAGTGAATTCTTTATAACCCCTTGATGCTTAGGATTTTAGATGGTAGAATATACAATTGAAGTGCATGATATGGTGAAGATCACCATTCCTGACGATCAACTAATTCCTTGGGAAACCTTTGCAGAATACGACACCCGTGAAAACGGTGGACATTTCTTGGAGGGCTTCGCTAAGGCAGCAGTCCAGACACTAGGAGCAGATTTCTTTAATGACATTCCTGAATTCGACTTTTCCGAGCCTAGAAATGGTGACGAGTCGGATGGGAATTATGGAGAAATGGAACTAGAGTCCGCCTACAAGAAGATTATACAAGTTCATGGAACCGACGCTCTAAAAGACAGAGAGTTGATTCTAGGAGTTCTTGATATTCGCTCTAGGCATGACGATGATGCTGCAGAACAAGATTCAGAGAATATGCAAATGCTAGAAGCATTTGGATGGCCTGACACTTTGGAGGAATTGACTAAACAGATCAACAGACACTTTTACCGTAATGATGATTATTCTAGACTAGTTCAACTAGACTGGTTTAGAGATTATCTATATGAGATTCTTATGACTATAGAGCCTAATGGTGATAATTGGGATATAGACAAAAATGCTGTATTCGTTACACTCGAAAAAATCGTTGATGACATAATCGACGACAGATACAATCGAGCGTTTATTTACGAATATGTCACTATAGACTTCCTAATTCAACAGGATGGTATCTATGTCGTATTTGAATTCCAAAGAACAGACGATGACACCTACATGGTGTTGTGATTGTTCTCTTAGAAGAGTTACACAAAATAATCAGGTCGGGCTTCGACCTTGGGTCTATTTATGAAAATAGAGGGGTGATTTCCATGTGTGCTTTTCATTAGATGAGTAAAATCGAAGACGAAGTTTGTGAAGAGATTCAGTCTCGCGCCGAGCGTGGCCTCAATAAGTATGGGGTTACAATGGAGCGTGACGACTTAAATGTTCACGAATGGCTTCAACATCTTTTAGAAGAACTTCTTGACGCAGCAGTTTATGTTAAGCGTCTACAAAAGGAGTATGCGGAAATGGAAAAGAACCTAGACAAGGTTCTAGAACTAACCGAAGAGATTCGAGAAAAGATGGACGAGTGAAGCGACTCATTTTAGGGGAGTAAAATGGATATAGAAAGTCCGAAGAAACTTTTGTTTTGCGCTATGACGGCTTGTGCCCATAGCGATGAGTTGAGAGGTGATTTAGTTAATCTCTATGAAATGTTGGTAAAATCCAACGACATAGATCCTAACTTTGGAATCATCAAACTAATGCTTGATACCTTAATGGGTGAATTTGAGCAGTTTCAATTGAAGCAGGGGGAGGAAGATATCGACAAGGAAGGAATTGAAGAACTCAACAAGGCTGCATCAGCATTCTTGTGGATTTACAGAATCACTAACCATGTCGAAGGATATCGACCCTTATTCGATATTCTTGAAAATGCTACTGAATTCAACAAAGCAATCAACGAAACCAACCAATTTCTAGAAGATAACCAATGATTCTAGAACCCTTTAGGAGAGTTATGCTAAAAAACTAGGGTATTCCTACCCTTTTGTTCAGGCAGGGGTGGTTCCCAAGCGTGCTTTCCTCTTAGATGGAAGAAGCGATAATTTATGCTTTTATTTTATGTATAGTAATTTTTTCAATATATGACGGTATATACATGGTCATGATGAAAAAAGATATCGACTGTATGCATTCTATGATGCATGACATACATCACATGCTCTTTGTCGGCTCTGATGAGTCAGACATAGAAAGAGCATTAGAACATCATGCCCATAACCAAGACGAAATAGAGGCTTGGGATGAGGCATGATTTTAGGGAGTTACTAAAATTCGAGGGAGAAATCCCTATGACGAGCGCACACCACGCGCATCGGAGATTTAACCTGGCGACTGCGCTTTGACGCGCGGTGTGCCAAAATTAGTCGTCGATTGTGTTCTTACCGGGCCCTAGGAATTTACCAGGGAGATAAGTATGGAAATATAGCAAGTGGTGAAGGAAAAGTTGTTTTCGTAAAGAGAGAAACACTCGATCGGCCGTGGTATCGATTCGAAGTTGAATACACTCATGGTGTTGTCCAACTACGAAAGATCAGAAAGCGAACCACTGCGAAGCCTACGAAAGTAAGAAAACTAAGTTTTGTAAGATGCCAAGTTGTTAAACTAGGATCTTAGATAAATTAGTGGCGTAAGTTGAAACATTAACGCGTCCATACTAGCCGCCATAGTTACCCAACTAGGTAACATGTCTGCGGTGTAGGAGTGAACTCGAATGATAGACAAAAAGAACTTTTGCGAAAAGCGACGAAGGTCGCAGCAGGCAGAGAGAGGCTAAAGCCCTCTTTGCCAAGATACACTTTTCGCAAAACCCACTAAGCGCATAGTCGCTCCCACTAGAGAGAGTAAATACTGAGGCGAAAGCCTATGAAGATCGCACCATGAGGTGCATCAACTAAGATTTAACGAATGTGACTACTTCTATCTTTACCATCATGGTGCGCTAGAAGTAAAAACAAGCAAGGGTTCCTGTAGAACCTCAAGCAACAATTGGTCAGCAAAAAAAAAATCGTCCCTTCAGGTTCAACTACTAGAGGGGACTCATACGACAGAAATGGTTCTCGTTGTTACACGAAGAGTGACTGTGAGGTAACCTAGTATGAAAAGAAGATTTGGAGATTAGAACAAGATTTCTGCGCTACATTTACCGTGCAAAAATTTCGAACTCGAGCAGGACTGAAGTGGCTGCGTTACTGATTAGTAGTATGAAAAGAAGTTTATCTAAAGATAATGAATACCATGGAAGGAGATGAGATAGCATTGTTGTCGATTCTTATACCGTGTAAGTAATACTTGTTCTCTAGGTTTGTAGGATTGATGTGAAGATTACCGGTGGAAGTGACACCTCGTTCTCTAAAACAACTTTTGTTTTCGAGATGTTGTTGTTCCTCTGCGGTTGTCTTCAAGATTTTATCCCTCTACAAATGTGCCTAGAGGATAAACTAGAAGAAACTTCTGGTGCTAATCTCGTTTTATTTCCTAGACGAATGTCACAACAAAAGCCCCGGGGTGCCAAAGGCACCGGGGGACTAGAAACGGAAATAAAACGAGGTATAATGTTTATCTCTCTCACAGATGAGCGAAAAGATAAAGGTAAGTATTATCAATAGACACGGGTATCAATTAGGAGGTTTGAACACAAAAGGTGCTGCTTGCACTTATTGTGGGTCGCCTACCGTTTTGAATACTTGGTGTCAAAAATGTTTGACTACTATGCTAATGGCTAGAGGGCTATGTAGTAAGTCTATTCTTAAGATTAAAGAAGAGGAAGATTCTTTATCAGGAGACTAGTCAAATAACTTAGATGGATCCAAATTACGAATGGAGATTTGAAAATGGTGCGCCTGTTGCATTAATAGGTGCTTTTGGCATTTTATTGCCAGAAGAGATTTCTCTTGAAAGATTGACTGAAATCAATCAAGATGTTATGGAAAGAGTCGGTAAATTTTTAGACGACACTTCCAAGGTTAATGAAGAATTCAAAAAAGGTATTCCTAAGAAGGCAAATGAACTTGCTTATTCTAAGGCTTTACTTAGACATGAAATCACTAACTACCAAAAAGAAACAGGAGAAATTGTCACAATTATTGAAGATGGAGAAATCCTATGGTCTTCTAATCCTTTAGAAGGCTTATCTGCCCCGCAAAGAAACCGCGCACTTATTGTGCAAGTTTGCGAGGATTATGTCAGAAATGTTGTTAATTCAACTGAAGAGTTCGATGCGATGGATTGCGATATAACTATTGGAAAGTTATTCGAGTCATGCAAAGAGCGTCTTAGGTTTATAGAAGATGCGGATAATATAACATTTGTCCGTATTCTTATGGCCGAAGGATGGTTGGTATTTAACAATGCTAAAGGCGAAGCGATTTGTCTTCCTTATGGAAGATGCGTTCCGCATTATGATACTGAAGTGGATATTCAGCATCCATTTTGGCATACTCTATGAGGGTATTTAGATGGGAAGTTATACAGGACTATTAATGATTTTAGGCTTACTATTGCTATTTGCAATAATAGTCGAAAGGATGACTAGAGAATGATCTATAATCCTATCAAAAACCGTTATACTGAGAGCCTGCGCTATCTTTATAGTCGCAGCATATATGGTTTAATTTAGGTGAGAAAAATGTCAGAAGACACAAACCAAACAACTTTGGAAGACTTCTTGAATGAAGTCAAAGAGCAAGAAGGAGAAAGCCGAGCATTCGGAAGTGGAGAATTTGAAGACCGCACGACCTTGAAGGCCGATAGAAATGTTCTCTATCGTAATTACATTGTCGAAGGATATACTTCAGATGTTCAATCCAAGTTCGGAAAGAATACGGCTATCCGCTTGACCTCTCCTGAAGGAGAGAAGCAAACCTTGTGGGTTGCTGGATATGAAGAACAGCACTTTAACGCGTTTGTTAAGAGATGTGAAAGCGAAGGACATGAACTTCCTTTGAAAATCTCTTTTGCTAGAACGCAACAAACTGCTGCCAAGTCCGGCAACACCTACAACAAACTGAACATCAAACTAGAAGATGCTGGCGAAGATGTTCAACTTGAACTAGACAATCTTTGAATTGTCTAGTCTTTTTATTCCAGCCCTCCCCTTCGGGGGAGGGCTTTTATTTTTAGATGAGTAAAACAACTGATCAAGAAATTTTGAAAGAAGCGAAATCTTTTTTGGAGGCTATGATGGCCTCCCACGAAGATGAACTAAGAGAACATGGGGAGGTGCAGGGCATGGTTTTTATGCCTGTCAGAAGAACCACATACCCATCTCAATTATCGCAAGGGCTACAAGGAAGAATTAGACATCACGGTGAAGACGGTGAAGTCAGACAGGATATCATTGTGGACAGAGAAACAGACCTAAACCAAGCACTTCTAGACGCAGATCTAGATGAGGCTAGGGAAGGGACTCCTGTATTTTCTATACCCTATTTCGATGATAGAGACATCTTTTCTATGGCGATTGGACTTGCGTTCCAAACCCTAGGAGATGTAAAGTTCATCTGCTTTATTGCAGAAACTTGGACTTCTAGTAACCACGAAAAGTATAGGGCACCTAGCCTAGATCCCGAAAGGAGCGAGGCTTTACTAGGATGGTGTCTTGTTTTCGACGAGTCAAACAAAATATTGGGATACTATCACAAGATGTCACCCTTTACTAAAGGTAAAGGTGGAATCGAGATTGATTCCAAAGATATTGAGTTTGAAGATGACTTAGACAAAATAATGGAACAACCGATGGTTAACAGAATTATTAGTAGAATCGTTTAATCCGATCTACTTTTTAGATGAGTAATCGAAAGATGCCAAAATCATCAGTTCCCCCAACTGAACTTAACGAATGGGGGCACCCTAACGAACTATGGGACTTCTGTGGCTTTGATGCAAAGCGACAAACTTCCATGTGGAGAAGGATCGAAAAAATGACCGAAGAAGAAAAGGTCGCGGGGCTTAACGCCCTTATTGGAGAGGAAGAATGATTCCTTTCCTTTTAGATGAGTGAAGTAATTCATGAAACACAAATTTTGTATAAAAAGACCAGCACAGGAAAAATCCAACAATGGAGAGCCTGGGTTGAGCAGACCGATGACGGCTTTCTTTTGAAAGTCGAGTCAGGTCAGACCGACGGGCGGAAAACTGAAACCGCAGGCCAGGTAATTAATGAAGGAAAACAAAAGCGTTCAGCGCGTGAACAAGCCATCTTTGAAGCAACTTCAAAGGTGAATAAGAAGCGTGACGAAGCCTATTTCGATACAGTCGAGCAGGCACAGAACGAAATTAAACTCCTTCCTATGCTAGCGCATTCATTCGATAAGCGAAAGCACAACATTACCTACCCTGCTGTCGTTCAGAGAAAGTTCGACGGAGTTAGATGCCTTGCTATCCTTAATGAGGACGGCACGGTTAAACTAATGTCTCGAAAAGGTAAGGAATTTCCACACCTAAACCATATTAGAGAATCTATTGCTAAGGCTAATAGTAATTCTAGTATCGTTATTGATGGTGAGTTGTATTCCGACACATTGACTTTTCAAGAGTTGGTCGGTTTGGTGCGTCGTGTGACACTAAAGCCTGGAAACGATAAGCAAATGCTAGAAGTTTCCTTGCGTGTCTATGATTGCATCGACTTACAAAAAGAGCCAGACTTTGTAGAAAGATACGAGGTTATCAAGCAACTTACTGCTGATGCCGAATACCTATCTCTAGTCGAGAATGTTTTCGTTTCTAAGGAATCGGAAATTCATGAGGCTCAAGCAAAGTTCGTGGGAGAAGGATACGAGGGCGCGATGGTTAGAAACCTAAAGGGCGCATACCGTATCGGAAAGCGAAGTGCAGACCTACAGAAAGTGAAAAC
>CEVZ01010241.1_pt1 | contig 10797 bp, 7 predicted proteins | sample 361371 | NCBI WGS metagenome assembly CEVZ01 (sample SAMEA2620217, study PRJEB7988) | marine metagenome | isolation source: saline water (ENVO:00002010), including
CTGCTAGGTCCCCTCCTGTTGATTGAAAATTGTCTGCGTATATTGTTCCTGAGGCACTTATGTTTCCTGAACATGTTATGTCCCCCATTACATAAAAATCTACAGGAGAACCATCTGCATTATCTACTCTAGCTCCACTTATTAATAAAGAACCTGTTATTGAATTACTTCCAGATAGATTCAAAGTACTATCAAACCAATTTACAAATTCTTGTTCCGTTGGTTGATCCCCTGTTTGGAAATATGTTTTTAACCTGGTTCTGCTTTCTTTCATCTTAATTATTTATTATAAATATAAATATATTTTAAGGATTTGGTCCTGCGTCTGTTGCTTTATCTTCTCCTACACCATCATCTGTGTGATATCCTCCATCAGATACACTTCTCCAAGATCCTCCATAATTTGTTCCCATTCCTGGTTCTGATGGATCTGTGTCTCCTACTGTAAATCTATCATATCCCCCATCTACTGCATATGCTACATGTTTTAGGTCTGGGTGTCTTGGTGGTAAATTATTACCATACAAATAAGTTCCAATAGCATAATTACCTATACCATTTTTTGTATCAAATCCCCCTCCTCCATAAGATCCTGCTACACCATCTAGTGTTTGGTTTATGTTATTAAACATCTTGTCTTGAAAACTATTGATTTCTGATACAAGTTGTGTTTGTTTTGATTGAAGGAAATGAATTTTTTGTAATCTTAATTCATTTAAGTATTTAGCTAAGTATTGATTATATAAATTAACTACTTGATTTTCGTTTATATGAGGATTTAATTTTTTAAATTCTTCAAAAGTTAATTCTTTTGGCCATATAGGGGGTTTTATGTCAAATTTTTTAATCATTAAATTACTTTAATATTTCTTACACTTTCAACTATATTATTTAAATCTTTATTTACATCTGATCTAAGATTTTTCATCTCCCCTAATACTAATTGTTGTTGTTTTTCTTTTAAATTAGTTTGATTTATTTTATTTACTTCGTGTAATTCTTTTTTTAAATATTTTTTATTTTCTTTCGTTTTTTTTAATATTTCATTTAATAAACTTTCTTTATTTTTATTTATATACTTAGTTAAGGTATCTATGTCTTTTTTATATAAAACTTCAATAGATTTAATCTTTTTATTTTGTTTATTTATTAAATAAAAAGAATAACCTAATAAAGAAAGAAATAATATTATAATTGTTAAAACCATTTGTTATAAATATATTAAAATTAAGTATCCCATCTTAATATAAAAGTAGTGTCTGTTTCATCTGATGTTCTGACTGGTTGTCCTAATTTGCCTACTACTAAACATTCTCCTTCTTCATTAAATAAACCTACTGTTGTAACGTAAGGTTTAAAGATAGATGAAGATACAAAATTAGCAGCATCTTGACATGTTGTTGTTCTTAATTTTCTGGCGGAAATATTCATTGTATTATTAAATTCATGTTCTTCTACAGTACATTGATATTCATTTTCATATAATAAATGTGATCCTTGAAAATGTAAAGCATGAATAGATCCTGAATCAGTTCCATGAGGCATTGATCCTGAAAGAACTGTTTGATAATTAGGGTGGGTTATTGTAGCTATTCCTGTTGAATAAAATATATTACCTACATAAGGAGAGCCGTTACTACTACTATAATGGTTTAAAATTTGGGTGTCTGATAAAGCTTCGTCATATATGTTTATTTGGCTTAATATTCCATTTAAGAATTTTTCATTTCCTCCTTTATTTCCTATATAAATATTAGCATTATTTTGTGTTTCTCTAAAAGTATTATCAGATCCACTTATACCACTTCCTATCCCTGATGTAAATATTTCCATTTGAGAAGATGAAACTCTACAACTAACATGTTGTAAAGATGATGTTGTAAAAGAAGCACTTACCGTAGAAGTTGTATTTCCATCAAATCTTCTAAAAATCACATGAGGAGTAGTTCCTACATTTTCAATATATACTTCAAAAGGATATTTATTAGCAGCTGCTACATCTTTAGTTTGGGCTGCTCCTGTTACTGCTGTAGAGTATTCTGCTGCTTTTCCACTTATCGGTGAAGGTATTATTGTTCTTGTTGTACTTTTAGAAATTAAATAAACTGAACCATTATTTAAATTATTATTTACTCTTGCCCATAAAGTTATAGTAAAATCATCTCCTGGGTTGAAATGAAATTTTTCATCATTAGCTAATTGTATTTCTGATGCTCCATTAAAATTTATACCTGAATATAAACCCCCTCTTAAAGTTATTTCAGAAAAAGTAATATTATTATATTTTATATTATTAAAATAATAACTATCATCATAATTAACACCAAAATCAGTAGAATATACTGTTCTACCATTTATTATAGGTTTGCCTCTTCTATAATACAAACTTGCTTCAAAACCATTACGTGTATTTAAATCATATTGTTTAAAACCTTTTTCAGGTCCTATTCTTAAAATATTTGCTCTAATGTCTGTGTTAAAATCTGAATCTAAAGTTCCACTAATTATTAAATTACCATGAGAATCGTCTGTTACTTCATGAGCACTAGAAGATAAATAAAAAGTATTTGGATAAATTTCATGACCAAATAAACCTGCTGGTATAGATAGAATATTTGCTCTACTGTATAATGCTCTTTTTTGATTTAAATAATGTGTGTCTCCAAGTCTATTATTTATATTTACTTTAAATTTATCATAAAATAAATGGTTTATTTGATTATATTTAAGTATATTATGAGTGTCTATACTTGCACTCCCCCCACTAGACCCAGAAGTATAAGAGTAAATTGAAGCAGAAGTCCATCTTGTATCAAAATGTTTTACTTTATTTAAAGCTGCAGAGGATGAATTAAAAGAATACTGTTTATGAGCATTAAAGGGTACTATTGATATGTCTTGGATTGTAAGTTTTTTATAAACTGAATACATTTAGCTGACATTTTTAGTAGTCTAATTTTACTCTAATAAGTGATTCTTTTGTGAAATCTTTTGCTACTGGTTGACTCATTTTAGCTACTGCTAATAAGTCTCCATTATCATTATATAAACCTACTGTTGTTATATAAACTCTAGGCATATCAATCATTGTAGTGAAATTAAGACTACCATTGTTGTCTATAAATGATGGATTAGTTGTATAATTAAACTCAAAGTTTTTTACTCTTGTAAAATAATATTGAGATGTTACTCTTTCTTCACTATCTACAATAAAATGAGAAGCACTATCTATTGCTTGAAATAATTTTGTATGGTTATTACCATTAGTGTTTGCCGTAACAGTTGGTACCATAGGAGATAATACTTCTCCACAGTTAGCTGGGTTTAAAACTATTAATCCTGCGTCTGGGTAAAATAAACCATATGAAGAACTTGCTCCTCTTTGTTTTATAGTAGATCCACTTACTACACCATCAGCTCCTGATACTATATTAAATTGTCTACCTATATTAGTTAATATTGCTGAACCAGTTGAAGTAACGGAATCATCTGTTAGTTTTATTACTCCTGCTGCTCCTAATGCATTTTTTCCTAAATGTAAGTTTAAAGATCCAGGTTTTAGATTTTGTTTATATCTAGCTCTTTCTACATTAATTACATAAATGTCATCTGGTGTATGAGTACCAAAAGTAAAATTTTGTGTTTCATCCCCATATACTAATTGACGTATTTGGTTATAAACACATTGTGAAGGACTATAACCAAAAGAACCTGTATCATTTGTAAAATCTTTAGATCCTGATCCTTTTCTATGACCATAAGCTACAGCAAATTGTACTGAAGAACTTACAGAACTTGTAGGCATGTGGTATGCATTTATAAAGAAATTTCCTTGTGAGTTAGTATCTGTTTGATCAGCTTGTACAGATGATGAGTATATATCTTGTAAATTATTAGTGTTATCGCTCCATGTTGAGGTTACTATTTTATCTGTATTAATTACTACATCTGCGTTTTTATATCTATTAAATGTTGACATTATTCTATTATTTTATTTTATCTTAACTGTATTCCTGATTCTCCAACTGCATTTCTAACTGCTATTACATCTTTTGTAAGTTCAACAGGAATTGTTACTCTAGCTCCTGAATCTGCTCCTTCAATAGTTATAGTTGTTAATAACCTTGAATTAGTTCCAAATAAAGAAGTACTGTTTATTGCTGTTACTGATATAGATTGGCCTCTAACTGTTTCACTTAAGGCTGCTTGTGTAAATGGTCTTGCTCTTCTTGTTCTTCCTCTTCTTCCTATTCCTAAGAAAGAATTAAATAACCTTCTATCAGCGCATGTAAAGTAATATCCTCCTGGTTCTTTTAGATTTGATAAACCTGAAAAATTAAGAGTTGTTGGGTTAACTGTTGCTGTTGAACCTATAGATAGTTGTAATTTTGTTACATTAGCTGTTACAACAGGAAGTTTTGATGTTCCTCTTGGTAAAGTAATTAATTTATGAATCATTATATTATTTTCATCTGGAAAAGCTTCTAAAACAGGCATGTTTTCAATTGCTTCTCCTGAATATTGTGAGCCATTTGGGTGGTCTTCATTAAATAAAGTATAATCTATTTCATCATCTGCTAGTGCAAATTGTGTTACTTTAAAAGAGCCATCATTTCTAGCTAATAATTCACGTCCTCTTTTTGTTAAGATTGCGTCTACTGTAATTACTGTATTGTCTAAATATCCCATTGTTGTTGTATTTTATTATAAATATATGTTTTTTTTGTTTCTATGATTTTTTATAAATCTAATTATTAAAAGTGTTTAGAACCAGGCATTTTAAGGTGACCACCTTTAAGTCTATATAAGAATTTCCTTTTATTTCTAAATATTCTTGGGTTTTTAGTGGCTACTCCTTTCTGGTTTGGTCCTGTGTCTATTAATTCTGCTTTTTTCATAAAATAATCTAAATTATTTTTTATAGTTGGGTGTATGTTTTCTGGTATTATAACAAACCCTTTAGCTCCTAATCCTTCAAACATTTGTGTAATTTTATTAACATTTGCCATAATTACATTTACCCTTTCTTCTAATTTAGAAATACTCCATGTTCTTATTTCTGGAGCCTCCCATTGTGACCCCCAATTACCCCCATACAATACACTATTAACTACAGCATAAGAATCAATCTTTTGAGAAAATTGAGGAAAATCTTGACTATTAGCTACATTATTAAACCATGTATATATAATACCATTGGTTGCATTACTTGCACTTTGAACTGTATATTCACCAAAGGCTGGTGATACTACTTTTGAGGCTATATATTTTCCCCCAAATGTAGGTGATCCTAAATAACTATTAGGTAATCCTACTTTTCTACCAGGGGAAAGAGAAATACTTCCAAAATGTCTTAAAGGTTGTGTTGTGTTTTTACCATATCTAAATTCTGTGTGGAATTCATCTACAGTATCTTCTGCATCATTAAAGGTTAATATATGTAGGTCTTTTTTAGCTGGAGGAAGACCAAAGTCAGCACTTGCTGATGCATTTCCTGTAGCTCCTGCTCCTGATAGTGGTGATGCCATTAATCTCCACAAAAAATTAGTTAAGCTTCCTGTTCCATCAGGAGTAAGTCTTACAGTTGTTGCAGAAGCTGCTGTGTTAGAGGGATCACCTATTTTTGATAATGTTGTTAATCCTGAAGCTGAATCGTATCCTTTTCCTGTTCCGTAATGGAATGAACTTGTTTGGGGTTTTCTCCACCACCAAGTATCTGGGTTTCTTTCAACTATAAAAGATCCTGTTATATTATTATTATAGCGATGGTTTCCATTCCAATTAAAACCTACTATGTTTTGTGTATAAATAGAATACTGATCAATAGGTTTTCCATAGTAGTTAGTTTTATTTGATGCTACATATTGTGTATACACTGCTTGAGGATGAGATGTTGGGTCTTCTGAACATGTAGTGTAAGTTGCTATCAATGAAAATAATCCTCTATTCCAATGAACACTATATTGGTTTTTTAAGTCATGTTCTATTGAACTATCTAATATTCTTAATTGGAATTTTGAAGACCATCTTAAATCTTGTTTTAAAGTTCTTTCAAAAACTTTATCCTCTGGGTCTAAAAGTTCAGTTATAAAGTATTCATCTGTTTCAGGGTCAAAAGTATATATTTTAGTTACAAAAATGTATGAGTAATCTTTTCCTACATTAGGATATCTTTTATCTTCTTTATAACCTGCTATAGTTGAACCAAAAAATATAGAATTTGTATATGTTTGCACTACTGGGTTTGCGTCTAAATTTATGTCTCCTGTCCAGGAGTGAGATACACCTGCTAAGTGTTCTACATGTTCCCCAAATGTCAGTTGTGCTCCCCCTAATTGTTTTCCTTCTCCTGCTTTACTATATCTGTTTTGGACTAAGCTAGTTATTTTACATCCTTTATCGCGAGGATTTCTCCATCCATCTATACTCATTAAAGCATCATCAAATTCTACTATATAATTTCTTCCTGATCCTGTAGGTTTTGCTCCTCCTTGGCCTTGGCCTGGTAAGTGTGATACTGAACTATATTGTGATACTGGTGCGTAATTTGAAGGTGATTGTGCCATATTTTAAAAGTCGTTTTCTTTTCCTTTCTGTAGACTACGGAAATAAATACTAGAAATTCTTCCTTTTCTTGCATTTCCTAATAATGTACTTGATTGATATGGTTTATAATGAAGGGAAGTACCTGTTGAAGGTGCTGGTTCTATAGGAGCCTGAGAACCAAATTGTGGTTCATTTAATACTTCACAAGAAACACAAATACTACCTGTTGTTTGTATGTAAGAAGCAGATATAGGTAAAGTATCTGCTAAATCATATACTACTCTAAAATGTTGATGAGAATCAAGAACCATAGTATCAAGCTCATCTGTTGTTGGTAATGTTCTTGCAAATTTAGTTCTTTCTAAATAATGTGGTTCAATTAATAATCCTGTTTTTAAGTTTGCTTTTGCGGGAACATGTTGTTCTATTATTTTAAATAAAGTATGATCTATATATTGAATTAATTTTGTATAATCCCAAATATTATATCTTTGATCATTTTTATATTTTTTAAAATATTCATCTCTTAACTCACCTAAATCATTATATTGACTTGATGTTTGTTCTGCTGGTAAAGGAGAACCTATATAATCATCTAACCTAAAAGCTCCTAATGTGTATATTATATCTTCATTTATCTCATGTTGTGGAGAGAAAAATACTCCTAAATCTTCAAAATCTTGTGGTTGTCTATCTAAGGTAGAAGTTTCTGATTTCATTGTTATAGATAACATATCATCATCTATAGTTCCTGTATCTAATCTTGTTTTTTCACTTGTCATTGATATACCAACTGTATCTGGTGTTGGTAAATGGTGTGTTTCTACTATTTCTACATAAGTAGGACCTGTACAACTACTAGTTATTGTAGTTCCTAAATAATCTACATCTATACTTGGGTGGAAACTTGAACTAGGGCCATTAAGTACTGAGGATGCTGAAGGTTTTATTATATTATTACTTCCTAAAGGTAATCTTAAAATTAATGTGTCAAAAGAAGAAGAAACTGAATTTCCTGCATACATAGCTGGTTCTAATGCTTGTTTTGTAAGAGTAGCATCTGTGAGTTTTTCTCCAAAATAGTATCTTATTTCTTGAAGTGAACCGGAATAACTTAAAGGACCCGCTGTGTCATAATGTGATATTCCATTATCAGGCACTCCCCCAAAATAAGCTTGTCTAGAACCGGAACCATTAGTACCCCATACCATATCATAATAATCATTAGCTGTTGCTATAGCTATTGATTTATCATGTTTGTGAACACTTTTTCTAAAATTTGATTTATAAGCTCCAAAATATACTGTACCGTCTCCATCTGATGTATTTTTTTCTGCTGCTACATGTATATTCCAAAAATCTCCATCGTATATAGGAAGATATTCTGTTTCTGCTCTTAAAGTGTTTCCAGTTAATAATTGTAGTTTTCCATATTGTTTACCATCTTGTGAAGAAGATATGTCTGTACTTCCTGTATAAGGGTTTAATAATAAATGAGTATCATAACTAGCATAAAGTGCAGGTGATGGGGTTCCTGATGATGTTGCTGATCCTGATAAAGAAAATAAATGATAAGCTGTTTCTGCTCTTTCGGGTTTTACTCTAAAAGTTACTGTTTTAGCTGTTGTATTAGGAGTTAAAGATGAACTCCAATCTGTTCTAATAAGATATCCTCCTGTTCCTGAATCTGCTTTTAAGGCATAAGCAGATTTATCATAAGAAAAAGTTTTATATGTTGTTCTGTCATTTGTTTGTCCTCCATATTCTTTGACATTTAATATAGTTGAAGGTATACCATAACAACTTATTAAGGCTTTAATTCCTCTTTCTGTTCCTTTATGTTTTAATAAATAAGGAGTGTTGTGGAAAAGTCTTTTATATACTTCTTTTGTTATATCTCCTTTAGGAACTGAACCATCATTTGAGGCTGTTATTAATGATTGTGATAAAGGTGTGTTGTAAAAAGGACTTCCTGCGTCTCCTTCTCCTAATATATATTCTATTAAATTTGCATTTTCAAACTGATCAAATGTATCTATACCTAGACTTTTTAAAGCTATAAATACTAATTCTTTTGATACCCCATATCTATGAGCAGCGCTTTTTTGTTTTGTAATATGGTGTATATGGGTCCATATTTGATCAAAATGTTGGCCCACCATATTTACAAATAAGATATAAGGTTCATTAGAAGTATTTTCGAGTATGTGTTCTGGTATTAAACCTTCTAATTTATTATAATTTAAATTATCAAATACAGATGCTGAAAGTAATTGACCCCCATAATAAGCATTATTGCTATCTTCGCTTCCTAACCAAGTTAGTGCTTGGGAAGAGGTTATATCATATAAACTATGTGGTGTAACAGTAGTTGTTTTAGGCCAAGAATATGTTCCTGATTCAAAGTATAAGAATCTTTCATAACCATCAAATCCTTTTATTAATTTTTCTTTTTTATTATTTATTAAGTCTTTATTTTCTAAAACAGCTATACTTCCGGATGTTGATCCCCCTATAGTATTTATATCTGCTACTTGAGTATCATATAAATTTATTAATTTTAATTTATATTGGAAATTTTTTAATCTTTCTACAGCACTTCCAAAATGGACAAAATTTTCAAAATGAAAATGTATATCTTCTGATCCTGAAGGTGTAGGTTTTATATAATCATAATCTATTTCAGGAGTTTCGTAATTTTCTAGTTTTGATAATAAATGTTGATAAGAAGAAGTTAATGTATAGTTTAAAGTTGAATCAAAGTTTTTAAATTCAGAAGGTATGCTATTAACTAATCTTGTATCTATTTTAAAATTAGGACCTCTTAATTCAATTCCTAAACTAGTAGGATCTGGTTCTCCTAAATCACATTGAAATAATATAGGATCTGTTATTTCTTCTACTATTCTAAATGAATCTTGTTTCTTTATTGATGGAGGTAAAGGATTAAATAATTTAATTAATACTTCAGGATTTTGTGGGTCCTTAGTACTAAACATCATATTAATTCCTAATTCATTTACATCACCACCAAAATTAAGAACAAAATCTCTAAATAAATCAGATTCTCCTAAAGATGATATATAACTTCTTACTTGTGTTTCAAAAAGTGCTGATGGAAGTTTACTAGATACAACTCTTAATTCTGTTCTAGAGGGAGATATTTCTTTAATACTATATACTCCTTCAAAAGTATCAAATATTTTTTTTCTTTGAATATTAAATACTAATTTATATTTTCCGGTAGAATATCCTAATTCTTGTAATACATTATAGGGATCTATACTTATTTGGTTTGTTAAACCATCTACTGAAGGTTCTCCATAAATTTGATAATTATCAAAATCCTGAATTGTTCTTAAAAGAGTATCCTTTATATCATAGATGTGTAATTCTATATAATCTTCAGGTCTTCCAAATTTTCTTCTTAAAATTCTAGAAGCTATTTGTTCTTGATCTACATCGTATCTTTCTAAGGTTGTATATTCTCCTCTTTGTGTAGATGCTCTTTCTACATTGGCTGTTGCTGCTAATTGAGATGCTTTTTTAATTAAGCTTTGAGCTTGAATAGATTTTAAAATCTGAATACGTCTTTGGTTTTGTTTTTTATTTTCAAAAATCCCGACATCTCCAAAAGAAGGATCAAATATTTTGATAGCTCCTTCTTCCATCAGACTTTGAACTTGTCCTATCTGACTTTTAGTGGGTTGTGTGTATTTTTTTGTTTTAACCCCTATTCCTTTTAATCTCTTATTAACAGCCACTTATTAATTATATTATTCTAAATTTCGTGTATCATCTTCGTCTCCAAAGGCTCCATACTTTCCTTCTCTATCATCAAACCTTCCTTTTTCCCAACCTGCGAATTCTTTTCTATCTGATCTAGTTATATTTTCATCTTTATCATAAAATTCATATATTTTGTCTAATCCTTCTAAAGTTACATTTGCATTACTTTCTATAGCTTCATATATTTTTTTATATTTAACTAATTTATTTCTCATAATTTTTAATTGATCATAAAATTCATCTGCTAGTCTTTTAGCTTCTGCTCTTTTTTCTTCTGTTTCTTCATATTGTTCATCATCTCTATAGCTATAAAATCTTGCTTCTAAATCATGTTCTGCGTGCCATGCTTCTTCAATTTCTTTTTCTAAATGATTTTTATATCCTTCCAAATTATTCCATTCAGATGGATCTATTTTATAATCGTCTCCATTTAATCTTACTACATTTTGTCTGGCTGATTCT
>CEVZ01035292.1_pt1 | contig 10787 bp, 8 predicted proteins | sample 361371 | NCBI WGS metagenome assembly CEVZ01 (sample SAMEA2620217, study PRJEB7988) | marine metagenome | isolation source: saline water (ENVO:00002010), including
ACTTCTACAGGTATACGTTGTTCCTTATCCTTAATTAAATAATCAGGGCGTCCGGCTAAATTGAATTTTGCAGACTTTAACACTGGTGTCTCGCTAGTAAGTCCATCTGGAGTTTCTATATCTGTTTCTCCTAGTTTATAATCATCTCTTAATTTATCAATCTTTTCAGTAGATACTAATAATCGGTAAAGGAAAAAAGATGCTACAAGCATCCATCCAATTCCAATTATTAAAAGAATAAAACCAAGATTAATATCATCATTTGAGATTAATAGGATAATTAGTGCAACAGTTACTAAGGCCATAATCATAGATACAACAGTTATTAGTGTTGTTGAAGTCTCTCTCGATTTTTCTTCCTCTACAAGGAGATTCTTTAATGAATCTCCCATTTCTTTATGTTTCTCAACACCAGTATTTACTTCAGTACCTTCAGCATCTATTCCTTTGAGATCTAAGTGCCAAGATAAGGGGCAATAACCATAGCGTTCCATTTCTGACGCTGATATAATTTGCTTAGGCATGTGTGTTGAGTCCGGGGTTGAGTCCAGTAATCTGCCAATACACTCTGACTAATAAAAGATATCATCTAATCAAAAGCTGAAATATTGATCATGCCAAGCTAAATTTCCATAATCTTTTATTTTATAATTATAAACAATGTTTTGTTTCCCTTCATTACTATTAAATTCTACAACAATGACCAAATCATATTCATCTGCATGTGGCCCATCGAAAATTAATGGAGGAAGTTTAACAGATTGTTTTGCTTTTAGTATTCCTGGATAATTAGTTTCAGTTACTAACATTTCAGTTCCGTTCCAAATTGAACTCTTAACTTTCAAATCAGTTATTTCTTGAGTACCTGCATTGTTCATTTTTGATTGTACAAATAAAGCAGAATAGGAACTATGGTAGACAGTATCTATCTCAACCTCTGTTCTTGGTATAACATACGAATAACAGATGAAAATTAGAAACAATGCAAGGATAACAGTACCTGTTTTCACTAATACTCGTTTTTGTTCTTTACTAAAAATCATATACTTGCCTCCAGAGATGCAATTAAACTCATTCCAGGTTCTGGAAGGATGTAATGTTTTTCATCTTGCCCCAATTCAGTATCCATTCCATTTTTCTGTACTCCTAACCAAGTAGGTAGAATGTGATGATCAGCTACGCTTTTTACGCGCAAATCCATCATTACAGCAGATGTTTCCAATTCTATAGGACCTATTTTCAAATTCCCGCCTATAGCAAATGATAGCTCTCCACCTCTTGCATTTGCTAATTCAAATACAGGATAAAGACCAAAAATCTGGTTAGGAATGATTTCAACATGCTCTACATCGTTTGCATGAATTATCATATAATCAAGGTAAAATTGAGGTGTAGCAGGAGAATTTGTAGCTCTCAGATATGCATTTTCAATACCATTTGGAGCATCAATTATGTAATTAATTCCTTCTAACCTCATAGTAGTATTATCTCCTACATTCGTAACATCAATGAAAGTACCTGAATGCCCTCCAGTAAATCCTTCTTCAACCATAAGTGTAACATCAATTTCTGAGGAACTAGTTGTAACAAATACATCAGGGAATCCTTGGAAAACGAATGATTTATCCATGTCGAATTCATAATTTGGATTAATACCCATATGGAATTTTTCTGAGACATCATGAACAATGGCTTGTGCAGAGCGCCAGTCTCCATAATCCTTATTTGCTGTTTTCACCCAAATATAATCAACTCTCCCTTCAGCTTCATAGATTATATCTATTTGTTTTCCAAAAATAATATCGGCCCGTAAATCTTTTGGAATTTCTGAGAAATAAATCTCATTGTAAGAATTTCCAGATTGGTTATGAGTTTTAAGATATGAATTGCCCATTCCTCCAGTTTGTTTAACATCGAATATGGCATCTAAATCACGATCTTGACTTTTACCAATATTGAAGTATGCATCAATATTGTTGTTAATCCCTACTTCATCTAGGAAGAGTTCAATTGCAGTTTCATTTCTTCCTCGATCTAAGTCAAGATAAATCCATTCAGTCACAGGCGACCAGTCGCCTAATTTTAGATTAATAATGTCTGGTTCACCAAAATCGGTGTCAAGTATTGCAGAGGTTACTGTCCCTTCTAGATACAAACGCAGTGCATCACCTTGATCATTCTGCCTTAAAACAATTCCGTGTGTCCATGCCAGATCCATTCCAGATACATTTCCTGAATCAAGACTTAGTATGACCCTTGATGGGGCTTCAGATGCATTGAAATTCACTCCTATTTGATCACCTAAACTAACATCTAGATTAATGACTTCAGGTACGTCAGGCACAGCCAATTCAAGTTTACTCATTGAGCTTTTATCTTCTACAGCAGCGTATACGGAACCTAATGGTTTATTTGATTTGAATGTTACATTGCCAACCAATGAAGATTCTTCTGCTGTTTTACCTCCTGTTCGTTCACTATCATCTAAGAATACTGAGGCATTAAGATCAAAATTGTCTGGCAAGTCATCTATTCTCAATAGGATACTCTTATTGGCAAAATTATTCACATCAACCAATAGTCGATTCATAGCAGGAACATCATTGTTAAAATCCTCTAACTTAATGTCTAATTTTGTCCCTTCATCTTCAGGATCCCACAATTTAACACCAATATTCGGAGAGATTCCTCTAATGTATCCTTTCATGTTCATTCCGCCTTCATCAGACATGTCAAGAGTGATTCCTTCAGTCCAATATGTTTCTAATCCTTCAGTATCTCCCAACTCAATTTCAATTGCAACAAGATCAATAGCTTGATTTGAATTTATTTCAAAATCTAATAAATCATCTTTAATGTCCATTTGTACTTCCATATTTCCAGGTAAATTTGGAACAAAAGCTTCTATTCGGTAAGGATTTTCTTCTTCAAATTGTTCAATTACTAAGTAAACAGGACCAACCTGTTTGTTTGTATTCATTGTTAAATTTCCTTTAAGAGTTAAATTTTCAACAGTAGCATTGAGAGTTAAATCAGCATTAAGTGTTAAATCCAGACCAACAGGTATATCTTCAACAAATGCAGTTACTTTTGGACCAATAATTCCCTCTTCTTGGAATATAATATATTCAGCAGTGTCTCTAGCATTAAAATCCTCAAGTTCTAGTTCTAAATCTATTTTGTCGCCTCTTGAAGTGTAATTTGCATCAACAGACTGAGGTAATCCTTTCAGTAGTAGCCTTGCTCCAAGAATGGTTCCTCCTTCAACATCTTTTTGACTAGACCAAAGACCTTCCACCCATCGAGGTTCTTCATCTAATAATTCTATGTTTCCTTTATCAACCCATGCAGTTACTGAAACTTCTTCATCTATATTGTAGAGGAATCTTGCAACAGTTTCAAATGATTCTACATTTGTAACTAAATTAACAGACAAACCTGCAACAGTATCTACCAAAGCCTTGCCAACATCAGATAGAGCTTCTATAAATCTAGCAACATCTCTTAAGTCATTCACCTCTCCTACGTCACCCCCAATCACAGTATTAGCATCAAGCATAGGAACTGTTACAATAATTTCAGCAGGCAATGTGTCAACAAATACATAGGCATCAAGTCCTTGATAATCTTCCTCATAAATGGTGTCATCTATTGCTCCCACTTTGAATTGAACTGGTTGTTTATGGTTAATTTTGAAATCTGCCAATTCTCCACTTCCATCATCATCGAGCCTCAGTGATTGCAACCAGCTCAAATTACCTGATAAACTTGCAGTTTCATTTTGAGCCCCCATATTATTCTGATAAAGCATTACAGAACTGCCATTGTATTGAGAATGATTCCATACCCAAGAAGTAGCTTTCCCATCTTCAGTAGCATTTGTTATTGCAAAAGTGAAATTAAACCAACTATCTGTGATTAGTCTTAGATTGCCAGATGAACTAACTATTTCAGCAGAACCAGGCAAGTGTTCTAACTTAAGTCTAGAGTAAATTCCACTTGCAAAACTTGTAAAAATTATATTGTCAATTATTTCATTAGCTTCGCTTCCACCAGCATAATTTAAATTTCCATTATCAACATTCAGAGTAATATTACTAGGTATGTTGCTCAGAGTGATATTGGCCCAATGAGTAGTATCTCCTGCGTTATCAATTCCTTCAAAATAAACTCTAAATGGCTTATCTCTATTTGGATCCATTGCTAATGAGATATTTGTAATTCCTTCTCTTGAAAAGAAGTCAATATCTCCTATGTCCGTGATTCTAGCACTGAAACTATAATCTTCATTTTTTGAGGAAATCGCAGATCTAAAATCAGGAGCGTTAGAATTCAAGTATGCAGATTCGTTATATATTGCAAAGAAATCGTCTTCGCTTCCATCCTTCAAATCTAAATATTTGTCACTAGTTAAAAACACAAATAAGTCTTTGAGGTATACTGGTTCGTTTTGTCTATTTCGCATTCGTATCGCAACTTCACCATCGCCTTCACCTATTGTTGATTGAAGAACTGCTTGAGGGATAGAGCGTAACAAATCCCCAACATACACAATTCTTCCAGCTAAACCTAACAAAATATCACTAATAAATGCCCCCACTAATGAACTGTCTAGGCTTGTTTCATCGTCATTTACTGGGATTGTTGAACCGCCTGTTTCATCTAATTTTAGGTTACCTTCAAGAACTAAGCTTTCCGGTAAATCACTAATTTCAAGACCTGTGAATAATTTATAATCATGATCGGACCAAGTTGCACTTCGTCCATCTTCTGTATAATATTCGTAGTCTCCATAAACTATGGACTCAACACTTTCAGTTGCATGAAATTCAATCACAGTCCAGTTCTTTTCAGGAGTTGATTCATTCCGAACTTCTAACCATAGTGATGCTTCAGGCATATTTAATTCATCTAAACATACTTCATTTCCAGACAAATCAATACTACAAACAGGTACTCCTGTTACATCAGCTACGATATGCGAAAGGAAAGAATCCGTCCCATCATCAGGTTTTAGATTTGCTTCATAATACTGGAAAAACAAATCAAATTTCTTATTTGCTTCGTTAGGATTTGTTGTTTCTGCGGGTGGTGCATATAATTCAATTGAATCTCTATCTACTCCATTCTTATTCTCTGCAACAATTCGCACTTTTAATTCATCAGGGACTTTGCCTCTTGGATTTTCCAAATCAACTTTGATAAATGTTGTTTCTTCAAGTGCATCACCCGGGTTAATTGTAGTTCCACTGCTCCAGTTATATTTCAGATAGCCTATTGCAATTTCAAGAGAGTCAATTCCATTATTGAATGGATTATTAGTATCATTATTCATCGAAACTGAAATTTCATAAGGAGCATTTACGTAATCTACATCTCCTGGATTTAATCCAATTCCTCCCCCGTCAGGCCCTATTGTGAATATAAATTCTTCAATTACTACTGTTAAGCTATATTCTTCAGGTACTTCATTTGCAGGAAATTGTGTGTTGACACCCCATACATAGGTTTGGTCATCATTATCTTCATTTTGATATGTTATACCTCTTACAATAGCCACGTCTAAAGTTTGATTTAAATCTTGTAATTCCTCGAATTCAAAAGCAATTCCAACATTAGCCTCTAATCCCACATCTCCATCAATTGGATTTACATCTGTCTGGTCATTAATCAGATCATTGATTACAGGTACAAGTCTTGCACGTATTTCATCCTCACCATCTTCATCTACATCAATATTGACCCATGCAGCGTCCCCTTCATCTAAGGCATTGACAAATGTCAGGATAAATTGTGCAACAATATTCTCTAGACCCAATGATTCTACCCATGCAGCTATTATTGCTGTTGAGGCACCCCATATTGTAGAGGCTAAATTCGCTTCAACAACACCTTCTTCACAAGGCGCATCAGGAGGTGCTTCATCCCCACATCCACTTACATCAATAGTCCCATTCCCATTAGCATCATATGCCCAATAAATCAGATAAGTTTCTGTAAAAATTGATAGAGCCGTTCCAAGAAATGAGTCTTGGTAAAGATCAGCATCATTCGTCATAGTGTTGATAATATCGGCTTTTATTGGTTCAGGATCATTTACGGCAGTAGGTTCTAATCCTCGATTTGCGTAGTCATAAACTACTGTTTCATAATCATTGATGTCAGCTACTACATTCTCGCTTTCATCTTTATTATTCATCGAAACTTCTCTGGCTTCAAGTAAAGATAAATCTAGTTCGTTTCCTTCATGAATTGATCTAAGGAAGTTCAATTCATCAATCACAGTTTTGTTTATTTCATCATTTCTTTGATTTACACTCTGGAAAAAAGTATCAAGTTCTTGTGCAGTTCCATAATTAGCCTCAAGATTGTTTGGACCTGTTGCCGTTGGCAACAATACAACTTGAAGTACCATCATCAAAATCACCGAAATAGTGATAATCTTTTTTCGATTCATTACTTTGAATGATGATATCTTCATTATTATTATTGAGAAACCATCTCTATAAATAAGGTTATTAGGCAAAATAATAGATGGTTTTTATATAGTGAATCATTTACAATGTGAAAATGAGCGACGAGCCTTTACAAGATATCATCGCAGATGATGGTGCTTTTCAAGGGGAAACCGATGAGAGTGAATTAGAGGCTTTAGTATCTAAATTAAAGACAAATATTTTGATAATAGGCAGCGGTGGAGCTGGTAATAATACATTAACTAGACTTTACAAAGAAGGTATGACTGCAATTGAACTTCTAGCAGTTAACACAGATGCTCAACATTTGCTCAATACACCTATTCCTCATAGAATGCTAATTGGTAAAAAATTAACTAGAGGATTAGGCGCAGGCTCAGAACCTAGTGTTGGTGAAGGTGCAGCAGAAGAAGCACGTTTAGACCTCCTTGAAGCTTGTCAAGATGCAGATATTGTTTTTCTGACTGGTGGTCTTGGAGGTGGCACTGGCACAGGTTCACTTCCAGTCTTAGCTAAAATAGCAAAGGAACGAGGTGCATTGACTATTGCAATAGTCACCCTTCCATTTGGCAATGAAGGTGCTCGACGTAATCGAAATGCAAGATTAGGCTTAGAGAAGTTGCGCAAGTCAGCAGATACAGTTATTGTTATCCCTAATGATAAATTACTTCAAGATAATATAGCAAATTTACCTTTAAACACTGCTTTTAGACAAGCAGACGAAATTTTAGGTAATGCAATAAGATGTATGACTGAAATTACTTCTCAGGGTGGTTTGGTCAATATTGATTTTGCAGATATGAGATCTATCATGGATGGGGGAGGAGTAGCAATGATTGGAATGGGTGAAGGACAAGGCACTAATCGTGCATCAGATGCAGTTATTGCAGCTTTGACTTCTCCATTATTAGAAATAGATATTGCAGCTTCTGAGGGGGCGCTTGTAAATGTCACTGGTGGAGATGATATGACACTACAAGAAGCGCATGAAGTTGTGAAAGAAGTACATAGTAAGATTAATAAAGATGCCCGAATCATTTGGGGAGCTTCGATAGATTCTACTCTCGAGCATCAAATACGAGTGATGCTCGTAGTTACTGGTGTCAAATCTCCTCAGATATTGGGACCGCCGTCGGGAGTGGATGATGGGTTGCAAAATAGATACGGCATAGAGTTCGTACAATAAACGCATGAGTTTCATAGAAAAAGTATGGCAAACGCAACATAAGCTTGAGGAACGTTTCAAGCGAATAGGTAGGGGTCAGTATGGCCGTGTTTTACGTTTAGCACGTAAACCAACTACTGATGAGTTTGTTAAGAGTTCATGGGTAGTAGGTATAGGGATTGCAATTATTGGTTTCATTGGTTTTGTTGTCTATTATATTTGGCTTAAAGCACCACCTATTGTAGCAGATTTATTAGGAATTTAGAAATATGGCAAGATTCATCGAAGAAGAAGAAAATGATGTTGAAGCTCCAACAGAGCCGTCTTCAGATACGAAGATATACACAATGAAATCACAAATTGGACATGAGAGAACGGCAAGTGAAAGATTAGCTGACAGAGTAAGGAGAAGTGGAGCTCCAATCTTTTCAATTCTTGCACCTTCTAAATTGAGAGGATATATTTTTGTTGAAACAGATAGCCCTGAGGCACTTAGAGACAATCTCAAAGGCTTGACACATGCCAGGGGAATGGTCATGAATAAGGGAAAAGGATATGGACGTTCTAAAGAACCTGATACTTTTGGAACCACTAGTTTGGAAGAATTAAAACCACATCTTACACCACCTCCTGCAGTTTCAGGTATTGAAGAAGGAAACATCGTTGAAGTTATTTCAGGTCCTTTCAAGGGTGAAAAAGCCCGTGTTCAACGTATAGATCAGTCAAAAGAAGAAGTTACAGTTGAACTATTCGAAGCAATGGTACCAATTCCAATTACAGTACGTGGAGATCACGTTAGAGTTTTAGAAAAAGAGGTTAATTAATGGCAGAAACAGTTGAAGCATTAGTTGATGCCGGTAAGGCATCTGCAGGTCCACCATTAGGTCCATCTTTAGGGCCATCCGGTGTAAATGTTAAAGAAGTGATAGATCAAATTAATTCCAAAACTAAGGATATGGAAGGTATGCAAGTACCTGTAAAAGTCAAAGTTGAGGATGACAAGAGTTTCACAATTGAAGTAGGTACTCCTCCTGCATCATCACTAATTAAACAAATACTAAATATTGAAAAAGGTTCAGGAGAAGCAGGCTCAGTAGTTGCAGCAGATTTACCACTAGAAAAAGCAATAAAAGTTGCTAAGCAAAAAGGTCCTGGATTAACTGGTGGAGACATCAAAGCCATGACTTCGGAAATTCTTGGTGTTGCAAAATCAATGGGTTTGACTTGTGAAGAAAAAGATCCTAAGGAAATTCAAGCATCAATAAAGTCTGGTTCTTTAGACGACCGTTTTTAATTATAGAAAATTAATATTTTCTTCATCTATCTTGCGGCCACAGTAGGTGCATTGAATCTGTATAGATTTATTATCCACAAGACTAAAGTTAGAGGTTGCACCTCTTTCATTGTTACATATACAGTTTTCATTTGGACATTGAACAACATCAGAAATAAATTCAGGAATATCAACTATTTTCTTGTCAGCCACAGCATAGTTTCTGATAATATTGACACGTGCGCTAGGAGATAGTAGGGCTAATTTTTCTATTTCATTTTCGTCCAATTCTCGATCTTCTACTTTGATAATATCCTTTCGCTTCTGTTTTTTACTTTGAACATTTATGAGCAGACTAATGGTAGTCCCACTATTGCCTAATTCCAAAATGTCTAAAATTTTCCTTCCCCTTCCAGCTTCGATGTGATCTATTACTGTTCCATTTCGTATAGGTTGAACTTTCAATAAATTCCCACTCATTTATTACCTCTAATCAACTTCTCAAGTAATGCCATTCTTACAGGCACCCCATTGAATGCTTGCCTAAAGTAAGCTGCATGTTTCGTATCATCAACATCTGTCGAAATTTCACTAACTCTTGGTAGTGGATGTAAAATTTTCAACTTTGATTTTGCATTTCTTAGCAATTCTGCGTCTATTTTGTAAGCTCCTGCAACTTTCTTGTAATCTTCTATGTCTGGAAATCTTTCTTTTTGGATTCTTGTAACATATAGTACATCTAGTTTTCCAAGTATCTTGTTTAAAGTTTCATGTGTTGACCATTTGTTCTCTAATTCATCAGTAACGTGTTCAGGCATAGACAAACTTTCAGGAGATATAAAGAAGAATCGAGTCTTGAATCTATCAAGGGCTTGTGACAGCGAGTGTACGGTCCTTCCATACCTTAAATCCCCTAGCATTCCAACTTTTAGGCCTTCTAATTTTCCAACTTCTTCTTTTATTGTAAAGAGATCCAATAATGTTTGTGTAGGATGTTGTCCAGCTCCATCACCACCATTGATGATAGGGACATCAGAAACTTCTGATGCTAATTTAGCAGAACCTTCTCTAGGATGCCGAAGCACTACCGCATCTGAATATCCAGCCACCATTCGTATTGCATCCGAAAGTGTTTCGCCTTTTAGATGTGAAGTTGCAGAAGGGTCTGCAAATCCGATACAACTTCCTCCTAATCTTTGCATTGCACTTTCAAAAGATAATCTAGTTCTAGTTGAGGGTTCAAAGAAACAAGTTGCAAGAATTTTCCCATCTAAAGTCTTAGATTTCTTATTGCCTTTAGCCACTGGCAACAGTTCCTTTGCACGCTTCAGAATGCCCATGATGCTTTTTTTGTCTAAATCTTCTATGGACACTATGTGCTTCATGGCCTGCTAACGAAGGGGGTTTTTTAAATTGGCTAATGCCATTTAAATTAAGACCAACACCTCTATAAAGAGGATTTTTAGTCTACCCTAAATTTACTTAGGAGTCAGTAATTAATTTTGAAAACTTTCCAGACAGTCGATGAAATTGTAGAGCATTATTTCTCTTCTAGCAGTCCCTTCAAGAGTAAAATTTATTCAGCTCTAGGTTCACTTTTTGTTGTTTTTGCAATTATAGGCATTTGGATTCCAGGATGGCCTACAGTTTCTTGGGCCGTTCCAGCAGCCTTCTTATTTTCACTATCTAGTGAAAAATTGTTTAGGTGGACTCTCACGAATGATTATTTTGGCCCTGCATTGTTTAGATACTATGCAACAGGAAAAACACTTCCATATCATGTTAAGTTGATTATAGCAGGATTTATTTTTTGCATGTCTAGTGCCTCAGCCTATTTTGTTTGGTTTGTTTCAACCAAAGGAAATGGTGACTT
>CEVZ01056155.1_pt1 | contig 10771 bp, 11 predicted proteins | sample 361371 | NCBI WGS metagenome assembly CEVZ01 (sample SAMEA2620217, study PRJEB7988) | marine metagenome | isolation source: saline water (ENVO:00002010), including
ATGAAGACAGGAAGAGCAGTCATTGTAACGGCAAGAGTAATTACTACTTTGACGAAATTTGCTTTCATGAGGGGAAGTCCAGATCGTGTGAGAAAGGCAAGTAGTACTAATCCCACGCCCATCTGAATAGCGCCCGCGTAAATTCCAATGAACAAAAAAAGGATGAAGGTAGCTGTTCTACTTAAGGCAGGTCTCCCATGAACAGCTTTTGGTTCTCTGAGCGATAAAAAAATGATGGGAAGCATAAGGATTCCGAAAATAGTTTCAAATGCTCTATCAGTTACTTGACTTATGGCAATCGAGCCGATCAGTGAACCGACAATTACTGGGAGAAGAAAAGGAAGTGATTCTCTGTATGCTTTTACCCCTTGTCGATGAAATGACCAGATCGTTGTTCCGTTTGATACAAAGATTCCAACTCTATTCGTTCCATTAGCGAAATTTCCCGGAACTCCAGCCAACACGAGCAGAGGAACAGTTAGTGATGAACCTCCTCCGGCCATAGCATTCACGATGCCGGCAGCTCCACCGCCAACGAATAAAAGAACTGCTTCCCACCAAACCATAGGTCTACCGTAGCTCAGCAGCTGAGTCGGTAAATTTACTCTGCCCGATTCCCTCGTATTAAATCAGTATGTCCGTCCCAGTTCTCAGAGGCTTTTTTCCAGCCAGCGAAAACTTCACGTATCCCTGAATTGTCTCCATGAAGTTCTAGGAAGCAGCCAATTGCATCTCGTGTATCTACATAGATGACATTTGCGACTGACCAAAGGGAGGAAGCAATCGGGAAACCGGCAGCTTCATATTTTTCTCCTTCTCTTTCTATGTCATCATCAGGTACGAGCATGCCTATGTGGTGGAACCCTTCTTCTCCAGCGCCATACATATCCCGATAGATCGATGGGCCTTCTTCGTTCTGTTGAATGAACTGGACATGGGTGTCACCGTGGTAGCCGAAACCGTAATCCAGCGGAACAGTCATTTCTTCTCCGCGGTAAAGGTGCCTATCACCCCAATGCCCACGAGTCACAAAGAAAGGGCCGGCTCCTGTCGCCATGTTCCATTTTCTGCATGCTTCGTCAATATCGTTGACGAACCAGGCGTGTTGCACAATTGGGTAGCGGATAAGTGGTTCCATAATTTCCTTCCATTTATGGCCTAATTGTGTCATTTCTAATACTGAACTTCCAAAAGGAATGGCAACATTATTTGAAATTAGATCTATCCTTTGAATATGGAATCTTCAACTGATGCATTTTTCCGTGAAGTACTTGCCGGTAGGACACCTGTGGCTGACCAGCTTGAAAAGATTCACGGGTTAGCATGGGAGGTTGCAGATCCTGTCTTGCTTGACCTCTGTCGTTTACGAATCGCCATGCTTTTGGGTTGCCACTCTGAGCTAGAAGTCTTAAATAGTGATTTAGATTCGGATAAAGTTGCTTCTCTTTCTCAATGGGCTGCGTCGGGTTTGTTCAGTGAGTGTGAAAAGTCATGTTTGCGATTCACTGAAGAATTCATTGTTGATGTCTCGCAGATTCCCGATAGTTCAGCCTTTGCAGTTCGCGATCACCTTGGGGAGGAGGGTTTCGTTAATTTTGTGAATGCCCTCCTTGTGATTGAGCAGAGAATACGGCTGCAACTGGTGTGGAGGAAAATTCGTAATGAGGTTTCAGTATGACGAGATCACAAAGGGTTGCATCTGCTCGTTTCAACAAAGAATTTCGGGAGTCTCTTTCTTTATGGCAAGAAGAGGTAGTTCAATTGGGGCTGGTTGATCCTGTGACAACTGAGGTTGTTCGGTTGCGTTGTGCCGATCACCATGATTGCTATACGTGAAAGTCTTTACGTCTAGCAGTTGCTAGAGAACACGGGCTAGATGAAGATTTGGCTCAACAAGCTATGCGAAACGACGAAAATTTAGATCTGCAGTATTCTCTTGCTGCTCGTTTTGCTACACATTTAATGACACAACCGAACGAGATCGACGGTGACGATCTCGTTGGTTTGAAAGAATTCTTTACTGAGGATCAGTTAATTGAGTTGTCCTTGGATGTGATGAAATGGAATTATCAGAAAGTTTCTGTTGCGTTGGGAACAGACAGAGAAGTTCGCGAAGGGGAGCTAAGCGAACTGCATTTTGATGAGAATGGAAAGTGGTCTTTTAGTTAGAAGACTCTCCATTCCTCTGGTTTGCGGCCGAGTTGAATGAGACGTTCTGTTACTTGTAGTGGCGGTTCAGGCATCTTGCCTTCACGGAATTCTTGTATGTGTTCACCGTCTTCAGCCCACACGTGGCAGGTATTTATGTTCCCCTGATGCATCTTTTCACGGTTTTTATCTACAGCACCTGGTGGTAAACCACTCTCTCTTCTTTGCAGTACTGCCATGGACCATGTCGCTTGGACTATCGCTGGTGCCATTGCTTGAAGAAGTGCCGTAATGTGCGTGCAACCCCGTGGCCCGCCGAATAATTCGCGTACTTTGTGGGTAAATCCTCTAGCGACATTTAATCCTATGAGTTCTTTGTAGTGGTCAATAATTTTTGGACATGAGGTATGGGGGTGTGTTTCAAACGCGGTTCGTGCATTAGTGATTTCAAGTTGAGGTAATTTAACGGTGAGTTCTACATGCATCTGGTGAATTTCTAGTTCCTCTGGGTCATCAGGGACGTAGAGTCCTGGGGGTTTCATATCTGAGATTGCTCCTCTGACAAGCATTTCAGATTCGCTGATCCTGTAGATACGGGTTTCGTATTGTCTGGTGTGGATGATATCTAAATCATCATCCTGGGGTAAAAGGGAGAAGGTGTTATTGTCTGTGCTCATGCCTTTCAGTATGTCTTCGTTAATGGAATTCGCCACCTAAATGTCGATTGTGATGTGCAACTAATTGGTTTCTGGGTCACGATTGAGGAATGGTCATGGATTTATTTCAACTCAGTAATCATGTCGCGATTGTGACTGGAGCTAGTCGAGGAATAGGTAAAGCTATAGCTGTTGGTTTTGCATCTGCTGGGGCTGATGTGGTGTTAGGGGCACGTAATGAACACGATCTCGTGACTGTGTCTAATGAGATTAACGATCTTGGCCGAAAGGCTGTACCTGTAGCGGGAAGTCTTGCAAACCGAGAAGGGTTGGAAGCATTAGTCGATGCCGCAATTGAAAACTTTGGAACGATTACAACTGTTGTCAATAATATTGGCGGGTCGATGCCTTCAGGGTTTATGGACACTTCGGAAGAATCGTTCTCTGAAGCTTTTCGATGGAATGTTACAACGGCGTTCAATCTCACCCAGTTGACTGTCCCCTATTTGGCTGAATCACAAAATGGAAGTGTGATAAATATTGCTTCAGCAGCAGGAAGGTTTCCCAGTCGAGGTTTTGCTGCCTATGGGACTGCAAAGGCCGCCATGCTTCAGCTTACGTTGAACGCCGCTTTGGATTTAGCGCCGCGTATCCGAGTGAATGCTATAGCTCCTGGAGCGATTAAAACTGACGCCTTGGAAATTGTTTTAACGAATGAAGAAATCCATCAGACTATGGTCGATGGAACGCCTCTGGGCCGTTTAGGTGAGGTAAGTGATGTGACAGCGGCAGCTATTTACTTGGCGTCACCAGCTGCTTCATATGTGACAGGGCAGATTTTGGGAGTGGATGGGGGCATTCGATCATCTAATTTTGATATGGGAATCCCTGATGTTTAGCTCTCTTTCAAGAAATGATGTCTGCCTGCTTCCATTACCGCATTCGGGTCGATAACTAGTGGCCCGTCTCTACGTACTTCCAACGTAACGTCCGTTCCTTCGGGAATACGTATTTTTCGTTCACCATCAAAGGCCAAGAGAATTTCACCAGTTATTGTGATTTTCTCATTAAACGAGAGTTGGCGATGTTGAACTATCCCTACCGGTTCATAATGTCCGGGAGCGGTTGGTGCAGTAACCATAGTTTGAATGCGTGGGTCGGTGGGTGGAGCAAATTCGAGAAATAAGCCTTTATCTTCCTGATGGGTAAGAGGGTGAAGAAGTCCGCCGATGGAGCAAAATCCTATCGATGTAGGATCAGCTCGGGTCAAAAGGGCTATTCGCATCGTTTTGGGATCAAAAAGCTCAAGGGAACCAACATACGAGTCAGCAACGGCAACAGCATCAATAAGAGCTATATCTGGATCTATTCCATCTGCGGAAATGTGAATAATCTTTGCCCTTTGCGACACCTGATCTAATTGCACGAGTTTTTGTGCGACAAGCGCTAGGGCTGTTCCGGCAACAGTTGGTTCAATGAACTCAGGAAATGCATTATTGGTTCCAGTTGATACAGGAAGAAGCGGAATATCTTGCCATCCTTTCACTACAGCACGGTTCGTTCCATCTCCCCCCAGTACAGCGACTGAATCAACCTTACGGTTATGCATCGCGATGGCTGCTTGAGTTGAATCCTCCTCCGTGAAATAAAGGTGATCATTGACAAAGGTCAGAGTGATATCGCGAATAGTTTCAGTGGCCCGACGGATGATTTGCATCGGTTCATAGTTGACATTGAAATGGGTTATTCCTGCCGCACGGGCCCCTAAAATAATTCGTCGGACAATACTAATTTTTTCCTCGACAGTTGAACGACCAGCAGCAGCAACAGCTCGACGTATATCGCCTCCGGATCGCGGATTAACAATAATTCCAATAGAAGGTTCCATGATGTCGCACCCTAGCGATAGAACGTGGGCCAAGAAAACGCGCAGGGATCTATTTTCTACTATCAATTCTCTCAATAATCAGTTAATGTAAAAACATGGCATATGTGACACGGGAATTTCACCCAGCATTTGAAGAATATTGTGAAACAATATTTGAACTCGCTGAAGATGGAATAGATGTTATTCAAGCAAGAATTGTTGAGCGACTGGAAGTTTCAAGGCCAGCAGTTTCTGAAATGATCAAGAAAATGGTTAATGCCGGATTGATAAAAATGGCTGGAAACCAAATCCAACTGACGACTAGCGGAAAGAACCTTGCCAGACAGGTGGTGCGGCGGCATCGGCTTGCTGAAAGGTTCCTGACTGATATTTTGGGTCTAAGTTGGGCTGAAGCTCACCACGAGGCGGGGAAATGGGAGCATGTTGTCTCTCCAAGAGTTGAAGCAGCTTTTCTCCGACTTTTAGAAGACCCAACAACCTGCCCGCATGGAAATCCGATTCCAGGGTCTGAGTACCAAGCTCCTGAAGGAACGTCCTCTCTGTGTGAAGTCGTAGTTGGCGATAGTTTCATTGTTGAACGTATTCCTGAAGAATTAGAGTTTCAGCCTGGTCTATTAGAATTCTTGGAAGAATCTAATTTGATTCCTGGAGCAAACGGAAAGGTTACCGCTGTCTCTCCTGATGGGACTACGACAGTGGACATGAAAGGGAAACCAATCGGAGTTGGGGCTTTCGCCTCGCAACGAATCCTCGTTAGTGCTTCCTAGGACTGTTTTTGTAAAACTCTACGGGCGGTTTGCGATGCCCGGTTTTTGCTTCTCGAGCGAGAGAAAGCGACATCTCCTTTACCAGACAAGCGCTATGGGCTATTAAAGCTAGTTCGTCCAATGTCGCCTCGTCAGCTGTTTCATTGATAGAAATCTTTGTTGTTGTAACTCCTAGCACAGGGTCAGGAGTTAAAGTCGCATCAACTGGGTGCTCCGAGATTCCTTCAATGTCAGTGCCGTCAAGAACGTCAAAAACGATCTCAGGTCGAAGTAGTGTTGCAAATTGTCTTTGCGAAATACCGTTTTCATCATTTTTGTAGATTCCGCCGCCGCTATAGCTAATAGCTCCGGCTACGTTAAAGTGACTAATCCATGAGGTAAAGTTCGGGCGGCTTGGGCACATGCTCGTCGCTATGAGTTTCCTCATTTCGCAAAAAGAAAAATCTGATTCGGGATTATCTGAAATGTTGTACACATTTCCATCTTCGCAAGTTATATGTACTACTGATCCCTTCGTTGCATGAGCCAATGCAACCAGTAGGCGCAGTTCGTCTAGCTGTTGATATGCCATCTTATAAGAGATAGAAGCTGTGCTGCCGCACAGCCAGCAGCACAGCTTCACGATCTATTTGGCTTTTCGAAAATGTGGACATCGGGCCCATCTGGGGAAGTTTTTTAAATTGATGAGTTCCTCTATCCACACCCTTATATTAGGTATACCTAACACATAATGCAAATAATACTTACTAAAAATAAAATTAATCTTCTACAACATGACCCTCGAAACGGCGGAGGGCTTCATCCCATTGAGAAGTATTGAACGTTCCGTTCGAATTCAAAGAGTGAGCAGCGTCCCATCCCATTGCTAACGTGTGGTGAATATTGTCTGGAACGATGAGTCCTTGTCTTCCAAAGCTCAATACTCTGGTGAGAGTATTGCCCCAATTAAGAAGAGTTTCTCTTTCAGAACGTGTTGAGGTTTCAAAAACCGGATAAACGAAAGGAAGTCGTCGAACTTCTGTCGTGAGTAGATTTATTCGAGGGAGGCCTAAATTGATAAGATCTGACCGGACAATCTCCCCCAACTCATCTGGAGTAGCTGACCAGATTGCATCTGATGTCCAACATGGAAGTTCAGCGCAAAGAACCGTTTGGTTTTTTGGATCTGGTCCATCCCGATAGTTCTTAGGTTCAGATAAGCGTGCAATACGTGTTTTTTGATCGGGGAAATAATGAGCATCATATTGAGTGAAACTGGATTGGCCTAGGACAAGATAAACAAGGAGCATCCCTCGCATACGAAGTGCTGATGCTGCTTGGGTTATTTCCTGGCTTGGACTAGGTTCGATCATTTTCGGCAAGGCACTGAGCGGAGCCGTAGTCCATACCAACTGTGCAGTTTTGTCTCCTTTAGGGGATTTCAATGTACAAGAGTCGTTTTCAAGGACAATGTGCTCAATCGGGCATTCCAGTTCAATCTTGCCGCCAGCATTCACAACGGCATCTGCCAAAGCTTCGACAATCTGGCCGTATCCATTTTTGGGATAGAGGAACGTTCTTCCGGTTGGCGTGGATGATCGGATTAGGCGTTTAAGTATTGCTAAGGGAGATGAGGCTGAAACGCGCCGGCGGGCGAGCTCTCCGTCAATTTCTCTGGGGTGTACTCCCCAGAGCTTTTCAGCGTAGGGAGAATAGAACTCATCAGAAACCGTCTTCCCTAATCGTTGCCTCACCTCATCTTCAAAAGTGTCCCCAGAGGAGTTAAGAAATGGTCGTCGGACTATGTCCATAGCTGAACCGGCAGAAAATTTTAGAGGCAAATGTCGAATTAGATCTGTTGTTCGAAGTGGGAATGCAACCCATTTGTCGTATAGGCGGATACGTCCATTCCGTTGACGTGTCTGAATATCATCGCCAAGAAGTGAAGTTAAAGCTTGTAGGAGGTGTGGTGGCGTAGAGGGGTGAAGTCTATGAGATCCGAAGTCGACTCTCTGTCCGGCAATTGTGAAACTTCCAGACATGCCGCCGACGGTGTCTGCTTTCTCGTAGACACTAACCTCGTGGCCTGCCTCTGCAGCCTGCCAGGCAGCCATTAATCCAGCTGGCCCCGCTCCTACAATGGCGATTTCTGTCATATCTGATTCAAACCTTGCACTGGGTTATGCTCCTAAAATAAATTACTTGTAAGGTATACCTAATTATTAATGTAAACTATAGATTTCATTTCTTATTGTAAACCCCGATTGTAGGAACAATGTCAAGTTCAATCGTTACTGGCGCTGCCGGATTTATTGGTTCTCACCTTAGCGAACAACTATTGAAGTTAGGAGAGAATGTTGTCGGAATTGATAATTTTGATCCTTGGTATGACCCTAAGACAAAGGAATCAAATCTCAGTGCAGTAACAACAAGTGAATCATTTTCTTTATTCCGGGAAAATATCCTTTCCATGGATTTAACGGAGATTCTCGAACCCGGGGATGTGATATATCACCTCGCTGCTCGTCCAGGTGTTCAAGATTCGTGGGGTAGTGGATTCGCTGCAAGTGTTGAAAATAATGTTCTCGTAACGCAAAAAGTGTTTGAAGCAGCTTTGACATGCGGGGTTCGACGGGTTGTATTTGCTTCTAGCTCATCGGTCTACGGCGCTTCGGCGACAAATGAGATGAAATCTGTTGCGCCTATAAGCCCATATGGGGTATCAAAGGCCGCTTGTGAACAACTCGCAGACGTGTACCGCGGTAGAGGACTGGATATTGTTGCTATGAGATATTTCACGGTTTATGGGCCTCGTCAACGGCCTGATATGGCGATGAACCGACTTTTCCGAGCCGCTCTTCCCGGAACGTTCCGCTTCCCACTCCGCGGTAATGGGAGCCAACGCAGAGAGTTCACATTCGTGAAAGATATCGTAGATGCAACAATTCGTGCCGCAGATTCTAATCTTGAAAGCGTTTCTGAACCGTTTGACGTGGGTGGGGGAATTTCAGCTTCACTGGGAGAAGTTATGTCGCTTGTAGAAGAAATCACTGGGAAGACCTTGCGAATTGACCCTGAACCGTCCGCAGCCGGTGATCCCCTCATTACAGTAGCTACGACTGAATTTACTGAGAAGACACTGAACTGGAAGGCAACTACAAGCCTCCGTGAAGGCTTACTAGAACATTATGATTCGCTAAGGGAATCAGTCTCCTCTTCAACCTGAGGAGATACCGGTCGTTTCAGCTTCTGGTTTTTGAAAAAAGGCAAAATTGCTAACAGAGAAACAGCGATCCATAGCGTGTTGAGTAACGTTGATTTTGTTCCGAAATCTCTGAAATTCGGGAAGGTAGCCCTGATCAATCTATAGATGGGGTAGGCCGTTTCTTCAAAGTCGACGACAAGCGTTCGGTTTCCAGTTTGCGATTCGATAGCGAGCCACATCCATCCTGCTATTGCGCTCAATGCGCTCGTACAAATGAACCATCGCCATATTTTCTGTTTCTCAGCCAACAGTGTTATGGAAATGATTGCTGCGGGAAGCACTACCACAAGTTGCCGGCCAGGCCACCACCAACCGTGCATTGTTAACGCTACCCATGTTGCTACCGACCAGCCAGTTGCAGTCGTTAGCCACAACACAGGCCAATTCTTTACCCTCCACTTAACCAACGCAACAAATGATGGAATAAGAGCAAAATAGAAAGGGGCCCAAGCAACTAAACCAAAACCTCTATCAAATAACAAGCCCGATAGTCTCCGAGTCCGAGCGAAGAAATTTGGGTTTCTCCCCACAACTTCAAATTCTCCATTAACAAAATGGTCGCCGCTGGCATAGACGGTCCAGCCGCCATAGATACGTTTGTGGACAAGAAGATACACCAACCCTGAAATTACTAGGACGGCGCCAAAAAGCAGGAGGTCCTTTTTTTCTCTCTTCCAGTGCTTTACACCTGAATAAAGAACGAGCATCGCTGCCACGGGAACATATTTAACTGATAGCCAAGGTAACGCTGTCACTACGATGGATAGTAGGAAAAGTTTTGTGCGATCTAAGTTTGCGGTGACGAGACCAATCCCAAGAACGAGGAAAAAAGCCGCTGGCATCTCCGGGTAAATCTGAGTGGAATAGGCGGTCATTGGCGGGGAGGCAAAACACAGTCCAACTATTATGGCCGCTATATTTTCTGAAACTTGAAACCTTCGGATAGCGACCCATACGGTTGCCGCAGCAGTGAGAGATGCAATGATAGCCAAAGCAACTTTCGCTGCGACCCACCCTCCTATCCCCATAGGTATAGCGAGAAGCAATGGAAGAAGAGGGTCATGTGGGCTTATACGTTGTCCATCTTCGTTTAAGTCGATTGTCTGCTGATTCAGCTTCAAAGGGTGATACGTCCAATACCTACGCTCTTCGAGCTCATCACTAATGTCTAAATCGCCATCTTCTATGAGACTGAGGGCAGAAAGAAGATACTGGGGTTCATCAACACTAATTTTGGCTCCGTACGTAGCACGAGCGTTGATGGCCACCATTGCAAAAAGAAAAGTGGAAATTGCAACAAGAAGAATCTTCATTCTTGTGGTGAGTCTCATAGATGGTCGGCTTTTCGAATAACTAGAAACCATGTGAGCACAAAGGAAAGTAGCACGAGGATCACAGCCATGATTCCTGCTTCAGCCACAAATGCATCTTCAAAGGAACTAAAAATACGCGTGGCCAAAGTTGAAAACCCAAGTGGTGAAATTAACAAGGTGATGGGGAGTTCTTTCATGGTTGAGAGAATAACTAGCCCTGCGGCTGCTCCCATGCCCGGTGCCATGAGTGGAAGATCTATTCGAAAGAACCGTGGCGTTCTTTTCGTTCCGAGAGTTTGCCCGACATCATGAAGTTTTTCCGGAACAGCAGCGACAGCAACCAGTACTATCCCCATTGCTAACGAGCCAAAGCGGACAATGTAGGAAAAGACTAAAAGGGCTTTAGTGTTGTCAAGAAGATCGAATGCCCAATCTGTTCGCAAAATCCAAAATCGCATAGCAAGGGCTATCAGCAGGCCGGGCACAGCGAATGTCGCTATCACTACAGCATGGGCGAAAGTTCCTGAACGCGACCGGTACCGAGAAACAAGAAAGGCTATTGGTAGTACTGCCAATACGGCAACGATCCCTGCAACGACACTGATCGATAAGGTATTCCAAGTTGACTCTAGAACCTGTCCCCTATCAATGGTTAGAGGTGAGCCACCTCGAGTCGTTCGGGAAATTCCATCAGCCGCCCAATCACCAAGAGCAAGCATTGGAGCTCCTATAGAGAGCAGCAGTGTTATAACTAC
>CEVZ01087057.1_pt1 | contig 10760 bp, 4 predicted proteins | sample 361371 | NCBI WGS metagenome assembly CEVZ01 (sample SAMEA2620217, study PRJEB7988) | marine metagenome | isolation source: saline water (ENVO:00002010), including
GGAATTCCCATATCTCCTAGGTGTCTGGTGATGATATCCCGAATTTGCACCCTGTTTGGTAGTAGGATCATTATCTCACTGGGCTTTACTGGTTCTTGTTTTTCTGATTTATGCCAACTTCCTTCTGATGAACGAACTTGAATCTGCGAGGCGTCAATTAGGCTTCTAACCCTCATTGCAATCAGCATCGCCTGACTCTCCAAGCGGTGTTTTTCCCCTAGATCGAATGGGTCCAGGTAAGTGCTTAGATTGGGTGACGGATCTGTTTCTTGAATGTTATCAGTTGGGCAAATCCACTCAATTGAACCTTGTTTTTTCCGGTTTTCCGGAGAAGGTTCTAGGATTTGAGGAGAGGCGTAGAAGTCTCCAGATTTCAATAGATTATGTCTGCTAGAGAAGACGTCCTCCCACCATTCATTCATGTTGGTAAGCAGTCCACCAGCGGTTCGGTAATTCACTTGAAGAGAAATCATCCCCTCTTTCCGGTTATTTATCTCTGAGATGCTGGGTGGTTTTAGTTCCCTGTCAGTCGAGTCGAATGGGATCCATGATACGAGATCCCGCCCTCCTTTTTCCATGTACTCAGATGCCTTTGCAATGGAAATTGTATGGTCGTTCCGTGGATCCCTACTATGCGTGGATCTTCTCAGTGCGGGTTTTCTTGTTAGCTCTGGAATGCTATTCAGTTCGTGGATATTGATGCTTCGAAGTGTTTTCGAGAATTCTAAGAACCCACTGACTTCTGCTTGTCTGAAGGCGTATATGCTCTGCTTTACGTCTCCCACATAGCAAATTGTAGGCTGCCATGGAGTTTCTGTAATTGGTGACTCATTGGCCTCTATCCCCCTTGGCCCCCAAAGGCGGGAAATTATTCTCCATTGTAGGGGTGAGTTGTCTTGTGCCTCGTCAATAATGAAGGCTCGGTATCTTCTTCTAATTTCTAGCAATAGTCCATGCCTCTCCTCAAGGTCATTTCTAATTGCTTTGAGTATCGATGAAGACATACCCGATTCTTCGGGTTTAATCTCTAGTTCTGACAAGATTTCGAAGGCTCTGGAAATATGATCGTCCCTCCAAGGCTTATTGCCAATAGAGTCCAGAGCGTGCTGAATTTTTGGGTGGTAGAATGGCCTGCAGACATCTGGGCACTTGACTAGAAGCAAATCTGCTGCCATGTTCTGCATATCTTCGAAATCATGCAATTCATCGTCGTCCTTGAGCTTCTTTAATACCCCTTGGAAGCCAAGGTGAATTAGATACAGGTCACTGAGGTTTCTGACTTCTGATTCTAGCGAGAAGTGAGACTTTTCCTTTGAATTAGCCGGCCTATCTGGGATATTTATTGGAACTGGGCTGCTTGGCCCCTCCCAGTTCTTTGGTGTCCCAGGTGGCTCCATTTTATCTAGAATTATTGAGGCATGGACAAAGTGGAGCATTAGTTGGCCCCTTTCAGAGGACCAAAGTCTCTCGAAAGCTCTGATTTCCCCTTTCAATGATTTTAGGAAGCTCTCTTTGGTGTTCCTATCTTTAATCTTCGAATAACTATCCACACCTGAATCCCATGAGTCTCGTGGGAAGTGGTTCCTTGGAAAGAAGGTCATCTTTTTGGCCAAGAGGCTCGGCTTGGAAACTGTGCAAATCAATACATGGCCCATCCAGCGAAGTTTTGCCCATTTCCCCTCTGGAGGGCCGTTCGAGTCTAATTCATCCAAACTGAAAATACGAGATGTATGGGGCCACCCAACTGATGATGGTGAGTTAATGTGACTCTTGAAAATCTGGCAAACATTGGTCACTATGGAATGTAATCTTGAGGAAAACTCGGAAATTTCTGATTCGTCTATTGATTCCAAAATCTGATTAATTAGCGATTCCGAGGCGATTTGTCCATCTCCTCCGGTTATCTTCCTGATTACCTCATCGATGAACACCGATTTTGAAGCTAGCCCCCTTATCACCCTAGATGCAGCCCTTGTACCAGAGTAATTTCGAGATAGCCTATCTCTAGCAGATAGGAATTCGGAAACAATCTCAGCAGGTATGCCAGCATCCACCGCATCTCCCAACTTAGATGGGGAGTTAGATAGTCTCCAGATAGTACTGAGAGTTGATTCGATTAGCATATTCCTCCCTGTATCAGTCACATTGCCTTTGCTCGACGTATCCCCAAGTCTACCCCAGTATGGAGTTACCAGCCGACTCAGGAAAGAGTCGATGGTTCCGATTGGGGCATCTTCAAGAAGCATCATTATTTGCTCTATAGACCCCTCATTCCTCAATCTGGGATCGGTTCTAATTTTGCCATCGTCCCCTAATGGTCCCGGTCTTAGTCTGGATATTTCTTTCCGAAGTCTATCCCTCATTTCATCTGCAGCCCTATTGGTGAACGTTAGAAGAACGACCTCCCCGGGAAGCATCCCGCCCCATTCTCGGAGATCCATTCTATCGGAAGGTATGGAGAATAGTGAGCCCCCGCTTAGTGCATTTGGACGATTTGGTTTGGGAAGCAAACGTGTTGCCCTTTGATCTTCCGACAGGTAGTGCTCGATAACGCGATTGACTATTGTGCTGGTTTTGCCGGTACCTGCTCCAGCATCTATCACGATGTGGGAATCAATATTCAGGGCCAATCTTTGTGCTGTGTTTAGTCTCATTAGAAGTCGCCTCCTCTTTCCATCACATTGCAAGTTCTACTTACAGGGCAGTAATTACAGACCATGGGGGAAGGAGTGGGGTGGACCATTCCCTCTGACGAACGGGAGGCTACCTTGAGGGCGACTGCGATTCTTTGGGCCATCCACGCCCTGAAATGATTGCTTGGAGATTGTGGAGCCTCATCCGTAAACCTATGAAGATTAGAGGTGATTTTCGTACGATTCCCCAAATCTAGTTTGTCTAGACGATTTGAATAATCAGAAGAGACTTCTAGAAAATGTTCGGATTTATGACCAAATATGGAGATTCCAGCTGCGATTACCAAGTCCCCTGGATGGGCCACTTCCCATGCTCTGGAGTATAGTGCTAGTTGTAGCTCTTCTAATAAGCCTCTAATGTGTCTTTTTCTAGGAGATCTAGAAGAAGAAGTTTTCAGATCCCTTATGGCTACAATCCTTCTTGGTTTCCAACCAGAACCATGAACCCTGATCGGGGCTATGGTTTGGTCGCCTTCTTCATCTATCCATTTCTCTGCATTATTGTCGAATGGTAGAAGATCAACTCTGTCTATAAATCCTCTAATTTTTATCGGTTCTAGATCCTCCCCCCCAGTGAGCTCGGAAGGGAGGGAGATCTCCAAACCCCCTGTCTGGAAATTATCTGTGCTCCACTCCAAAGAAATTGGGGCCGAGTCGGAGCATGAAGACTCTGATGAAATAATTGAGCCTATTCTGCCGGAGAAAGGTAGAGGCTTTGGATCTGCCAACCAAGAGTTCCATTGTCCAGTGTCCATGCCAGTCAGGGATCGTAGATTTTGTGTAGCAACTGCATCAGTTCTCTCCAACCAAGCAGCTCTGCTATCTAATGACTCCAGTGCCATCTGCATCAGTTGGCCCTCGCTGAAATTTGATCGAGAAATGCTGAATCTGGAGTTTTCATTAGGGGTATCTTTCTCGCCACCGAATGGAACATTGAGTACGCCTGAAATTATGTCATGATGTACCATGTGTAGTAGACTTCCCTGAGTCCGGCCATCTATTTCTTCATCAATTTCTTCGTCGTCATCTGCATAGAGGCCACTGGAAAGCCATCCCATCCTTGGGCATTCGAGCCACTTCTGGAGTCTTGTTGGTGACCAGATGCCAACTCTTTGTTTAGCTCCAGCTGAATGGCCATGCCTTGAGTCATTGACTTTCGACCCACTGGGACTTGGTTTGAAGGGCCTCGGATCGATTGTTGCAGAATGCTTACCACTCTTGGTGATTCCACCTACAACTGGCCATCTTGGATTGTCTCTTGGTTCTAACACACCTTCTGGCTTCCTAGCGCTTAGACTTGCTCTATCGAAACTGAGTAATCTTGGAATCGCTGATGAGGGGAGATAACCGTCCTCATCTGTTCTTACTGGCTGCCTTCTCTTCCTATCTTGATGGAGGCTGGAGTCCAATCCAATCGATATTGCGCTAGGATTGATGGGTTTCCGCAATGGGGGTTTGTTTTGTCGTATTCGTTTTCCATCCTGCTGCCGGAGTTCTCGAGGCAATTGCAATGCATCATCTGATGTGAAATACTCTGCATTATGATCCTCATTTACAAGCGATTTTGACCATTCCCTGATTGGGGCAGAAGGTGGGTTCACCTCATCCTCAGAAGAATCGATAATCACTACTTCAGAAGAGGAAAATAGAATGTGTTGAAGGTGATGTCTGGCATCACGAATAGGTGTGTCTGGACTAAGTATGTCCATGGAGAACCTCTCCTTGTCCCCTATGTATGGCACTTTTTTGGACTTCAGATTCCAAGAAGAGGTGGATGTGTTTGCAAGAATAGTAAGTTCTGCGCTACAACCTAGTGAGTCACTTGGACTAAGCAGGCGAACCCTGCCTGAGACTTCGGTCCCATGTGATTTGATGGTAGATTGCTGACACAGATAGTTGAATTCTGTGACCCATGATTTGCCGGAGTCTGGTGCTTCGTGCGCCGCATTTGCTTGCATTTCCCGAAGAAGTGTCTGGTTTCTCCAAATCGTCTGAATCACGGAAGCAGGTGATATTGTTGTTCCATCGGAGGTTTCCATTGTTGATTCTACGTCGATAGAAGCGAGTAGTTTCATCAGCCACTCATCGGATGTCGACTCGCTCTCCGGAATGGGTAGCTTTCTGCCTGAATAGCACCCAAGGCTAGTTGACTCGTCACTTAGGGCTTTCTTGTCTTCATTGGATAGTAGTGGGCGTAGAGAGTTAGCGAGGCATAGTATCCACCATTGCGCGCTTTCTTTCTGCGGACCCATGGTTTCATCGGAAGGTGCTCTAGACATGGTTGAGAGCCACTTTTGCAGAGTACCAGGACCACCCAGAATATGTTCTTGTCTCGCTATATTTGTTAGTAGGTCTGGTTCTGCGATAGGCCTGATTGAGTTGTCAGATGGATGTTTGTCCGTGATCTCAAAGGGAGGTATTGATTTTTGCAAGGAGAGGGCCCTTAGTCTGGCGAGTGAGAATGCATCTGATCCGTGAGGCAGGTTTGCAACATACAATATCCAATGAGCAAGTGGGTTCGAGGGGAGTGGTTTCCTTTTTTGTTGGATTCTGACTCCTAGATGCGATAGTAACCGTGTCCATCTCTCTCTATTTTCTTCGATTGCGGGATCGATAATCAAAATTTTATCTTCGGAATTAGAAGAAAGCCTCTCTCCTACGACTTTTAGGGTGGCATCAAACGAATGTGCCTCCCTTTTCACGAAGACTCTTCTCACATTGGGCCTTTCCTGCTCATGGCCCCTCCCTGAGCGAATAATCCACTCGGGAAGGTCATCGGAATTTTTTATTGGATGCTCGTCGACTAATAAGATTCCATGATGCCCAAGCCTGAAATTCCCGGGATATGCCAGCTGATGAACCGGTCTGAATCTTGAAAGCTGCAAAATCATCTCTGAATGTGATTTGCATATTCCCGGGGAGTGATCCAATAGTATTATGCCATCAATATCCGAGATGCTAAATGGCTCCCTTCCCTTCTTCAACTCGTTAATGACGCGAGGTAGAACCATGTCTGCATGAGTTCCTCCAAGCTTCTTCTCCAGTCTTCTGATGATTCTGATGAAAGTTGTAATTCCGGGCCCATCCCACTCTTCGAAGGCCAGTTCCCTGGAAAGATGTGAGAATAGACTTGCCAAGGAGCGGGTCTTTCCTATTCCCCAATTCATTTCTGGAATCGGATTAATGATCGGAAATCCTAATCTGGAAGCCTCCTTGCAGCACTCAGTATGAAGAATTGTTTCAAATGGACCTTGATGTGGAATTACTCTAGGGAGTCTGAAATCTGCAAGTAGCGAGTTTGCTAGTGAGTCTATCGTATGATGAAAATTCGTGTCGATTGCCCCCGATAAGCCGATAGAGGCTAAGTTCTCACGTCTAGAGCTGTCATTTGGATAAATTACCATGACTCTACCGGGCAAATCAGAATTTGCAGCCCCGGGATTTAGTGATTGGAGTCTGATCTGATCTTGGAGCCAACTCGGTGTTCTTCCAATATTGACCTCTTCACTTGTGATTCGATATTCTGAAGACTGCATCAAATCATCTCCGAGCATTCGCCATGGAAGGCGACGGTTATTCAACCCAACCCAAAATACTACCAAATTATAGGGGCATGTGATTGTTGCGCCTAGGTACCAAGATAGCTAAGAGGCATATCAGCAAGGAGGGTCCAATTGCTGGAACCGCTTTGTCAGATGTAGTCTCAGGAGTTGAAGTCTCCCAGTCAATTACTAGGATCGCTGAAATGTCATCGCCGTCCCATGCCTCAGGTATTGTCAATGAGATTTCGCCCTGGAGGCTGGGGAGCTGGATTGTGTCCACCAAGATATTGGAATAATTGCCCTTGCCGTTTGATCCTTCTGGAAAACTTGCAACTTGTTCTACGTACATTAGCCAAGGTGTCAATGTATACGATTGACAGTCGGACACGCAATCATGGAAAACATTCTCAACGTTCCATGAGAAATCTAAGGAGTTTGAAGTGGATTCGGACGAGCGAGAGAAGGAGAGGGAAGCGTTGCCGGAAAATGGATGACTAGAGCCCACTGAGATAGATTGGTTGTAATCGCTGCTGATGCTAGATGACTTGGGCCTAGTTCCCAAATGGAGCCTCTCACCGTCGAAAACGGTAGTTGGGGCCAGTCTGGGAGAAAGGCCCACTGTTGTCGACGTGTCGCCATAAATTGACTCCCATCGATCGTCGGTTCCATTGCTTCCAAAAGGGTCTTCGGGCTCAAATTTGAATTTGTGATAATTTATGACAACTACATTCGATTGACCGATAACCTGATGCAAAATTTTCTCCGTTTGCACGCAATTTGTACACCATGTTGCTGTATATACCTCGATTACCTGAGGAAAGCTTGCTACATCCATTTCAATCGATGCGTTCGTAGCGCCCACTGGCAATTCTAGGCCGAGTCCGCCAATTGCCCCCCCAGCCAATCCCTCTCTAGCCTCATCCCAAGTGGGGGGATCTGTGTCAGCACTGGCTGCATTAGTTAGAATGGTGAACAGAAGAAGGGTGGTAAGCGCGAGGGCCAGCCGTGATTGCATGGCCATCCTAAGGAAGAGGGATATTGAATGCTTGCGGGTTATTGGGATGATTCGAATGCGCTAATTGTTCGCTCTATATCCTCATCGGTAATGTGCAAGTGCGTTACTGCCCTGATTGAAGTGTCATCGATGGTGAGGGTGTCGACTCCGTGTTTGGAAAGTCTGGAAACTAAGCCATCGGCGTCTCCGTCTTTGCATGTAACATAAACCATGTTTGTTTGGACCTGATTGAGGTTTACGGAAAATCCGGGCATTTGAGATATTGCTTCTGCCAGCCTACTCGCACGAGCGTGATCATTGGCTAATCTCTCAATATTGTTCTCGAGCGCGAAGATTCCCGCGGCTGCAACTACTCCAGCTTGGCGCATTCCTCCGCCGAACATTTTTCGCCATCTATATGCTCTTTCTATCGTCTGATCTGAGCTTACTAAGACGCTGCCGATCGGGGCTCCTAGCCCCTTACTTAGGCAAATTGATACTGAGTCGTATTCTTTGGCGATTCGGGACGCGTCTTCTCCTGTTGCTATTGAAGCGTTGAAAATTCTAGCCCCATCCATATGTGATACACAGTCATTGTCTCTGGCTATTTCAGCAATAGCATCCAGCTTTGATATTGGATAGCAAGTTCCTCCCCCTCTATTTGCACTATTTTCAACGCAAACCATCGATCCATTAGGATAGTGCCCAAGGCTTCCATCTCCCTTCCTAATTGCCTTGGAAACGTCATCTGGTTCCATGATTCCTAGTTTTCCCTCCACCAGTGCGACAGAAGTCCCCGACAAGGCAGCGAATCCCCCGCCTTCATAGATGTAGATGTGGCTATATCTCTCAGTCACTATTTCATCTCCAGGCTCCGTCTGGGCCCTGATTGCCGTTGCATTGGACATGGTGCCAGAGGGGATCAGTAGTCCTCTCTCCTTGCCTAACATTTGCGCCATACGATTTTCCAACTCTATCACAGTGGGATCATCGCCCAAGACGTCGTCCCCGACAATCGCATTCGCCATCGTCTCCCTCATAGCTGGCGTTGGCTGTGTTACTGTATCGCTCCTCAGATCAATACGATCGCTTGGATAGTCCCGCACAATTGCACCAAAGAAGATTTTTTTCATAACTGATGCTGTTGCGATTTTTTCATCTTCGCATGTCTTCGGAGTACAGGTAAGAGCGTTTCTTGCCCTTGGATTTATTTTCTTGGCGCTTCGAAAGATGGATTGCTACCATGGTCCCTAAAATGATTGTTGGGACGGCAAAAATGACAATAGTCAGCCACAAAGGTCTCTCGGGTTTGTTGCAACTACTCTGCCCTGCAAGTTCCTGAGATTGGCCAGATGGGCATTTAATTTGTTCGATAGATCCCGATTCAGGGACGTAGAAGCCTGGGTCTGCTGGAGTGCAAGATACTGAATTCGGGGCTTCTTGGTATGTTCCTGGTTCGCATGGAGTCTGAGAAGGAGAACCTATGCCCTGAACAAAATTGCCTGGAGTTGATTCTTGGCAGGAGTCGGTGCCAGACTCGGTCTGGAAGGTTCCTGGCCTGCAGGTGCTTTGGGAAATTGCCCCTGGTTCGGGAACATGATGCCCCGGCATTGCTGGTGTGCATTCACTCTGGCCTGGGTCTGACTGAAAGGACCCCGGAGAGCAGGGTACCTGGGAATCTGGGATTCCATCTGCTGGAACATAGTTACCCGGATTTGCAGGTGTGCATTCACTCTGGCCTGGGTCTGACTGGAAATGTCCCGATGGGCAAATAGTCTGACTAGATGCTCCTGTTTCGTTTACGAAATATCCAGGAGAGGAGTCGAAGCAAACGGTTCTGCCCGGATTCGGCTGATAGGTGCCGGGAGCGCAGGGTTCTGCCAATGAGGCGCCATCTAAGCTAACTGTTTGTCCGGGTGGTGCTGGATCGCATCCAACTTGCCCGGAATTCTGCTGGAATGAGCCAGATGGGCAGGGAGATTGGGAGAACGCTCCATCTAAATCGACGAAATGACCTGGTTCCGCTTCAGTACAGTTTCCTTGAGCCAACTCAGCTGCAAAGGATCCTTCCGAGCATTGAGTTTGGGAAGTGGCGCCCGATGAGTTGACGAAGTGTCCTAGTTGGGCTTCAGTGCAATGATCTGCACCAGAATCTGATTGGAATGTCCCTATATCGCAGGATGTCGGTTGAGCTGACCCTGCGAGGGAGTAGTTCCCTGGTGGAGTTACAACACAGTTAGCTTGCCCATGTTCTGATTGGTATGTCCCTGATGGGCATTGGCTCATCATGGTGGATCCTGGTTGCTCAACATAGTGTCCAGGTAAAGCGTCATTGCAGGCTTGCTGACCTGTCATGTTTTGCCAAGTTCCAGGTGAGCAAGGAGTCTCATTAATAGATCCGTAATCGGGTGCAAAATGTCCCTCCTGAGCCTCAATGCAAGAGGTTTGGCCCTGTTGGTCCTGCCATGTGCCGGGGGGGCAGAGAGTCTGGGAGAATGCGTTCTCAGTAGTGAAGTGCCCGGCCTCAGCGACTTTGCAAAATCCGGAAACGAACGAGAAATAGCTCCCTAGATCGCAGGTCAGTGAACTAGAAATTCCACAATCGTCACTCCAAATTTTCTGAACGAATCCTGGCCTATCGACAAATGGGTTCCTATTTCCCTGATAAATCTCAACTCGATCGTTTCTGGCCCTCTCTTCTATTGAGACTGGATCTGAAATATGCCAAGAAAACAATGTGCACTTAACCCCAAAGGTTCCATTGACTGCAGAGGGGGAGGTGTAAGTGTCAACCAGCGTCAGGTTTGGCTCATTTCCAAATCCATCATATCTCAAATCCATGTAGAACAGTGATCTAGCTAGGTCTCCCTTGATCTCATTTGGAGGCTCCCATGCATCCCAAGAATAATTGCAATCGGTGCACTCCGAGTGTTGACTATCCGCATTATCGAAGTCTCTATCGCTTCTTGCCGAGTTGATGGTGTTGTCAACAGGCCTGATGGCATGAAGATCAGTTCCTGCAATTTTCTCTGTGGCCGTTCCGAAGTCACCATGGGATTGGGGCCACAGGTGCTCACGATTCCAAGATTGGTCAGAGCATTCATTCCCATTGCCACATGTGTCGTTCTCTGAATGAGATCTCCGACTGTAGAAAAGCAAGACGTTGGATGAGTTTTCTGGATCCTCATCAATTTCAGCCAAGGCGTCCCAGGCGGTCGAATAGTCCAATGCTGTGTGATTATTCACGATTTCATAAAGAGCGGATGAGAGGTTTTCTTCGTTGAGAAATTCTAAACCCGTGTAACTCTGATTTGCTGATACCCTAGAAATAAAATTGGCCTTTAGGTTTAGTCCGTCTGAAAAGGAAATAGGGAGCGAGGTGTTTCCTAGAAGCACGAGCGTTAGTATGATCGGGATCGCCCTTGAAGTTGGGGATTGGGCCATGACATACGTATTCATCCATGGGACTTAACGGTTTTTTCTCATTGACTAAATTTGCATATTGGATGGTCAAACTAATTTGCAACTTCC
>CEVZ01246286.1_pt1 | contig 10754 bp, 9 predicted proteins | sample 361371 | NCBI WGS metagenome assembly CEVZ01 (sample SAMEA2620217, study PRJEB7988) | marine metagenome | isolation source: saline water (ENVO:00002010), including
AAAAAATCTCCTTCTATTACCTTTAAACTTTAGTGACTTAAATTTGAAATTTAATAGTTTTAAATTTGAAACTAGTAGAATACTTGAAACTATTACAATTAACATTAAAACATTGTAATCAAGAATTATATTTGAAAATGAATTTCCTTCAGCAGAAATCATTGCAAAAGAATATATTAAAACTGCATTAGCAGGTGTTGGTAAGCCTTTGAAAAATTTTGATGTAGATTTTCTAGTATTGTAACGAGCCAGCCTGAAAGCCGAGGATAGAGTTATAATAAAACCCAAAAAGGGAATAAATGATGATGAAATAGAACCTACAGAAGATGAAGGTGCTGCATTAAACATATTATACAATAATATTCCGGGAACTAAACCAAAGCTGACCATATCTGCTAAAGAATCTAGTTGAATTCCAATATCAGATTTTGCATTTAATTTTCTTGCTATATAGCCATCTAAATAATCTAAAATTAAACATATAACAGTAATTATGAAGACATATTTCACCTCAAGATTATTTTCAATTAGTAGTAGAGTAACGATACAACCTAGGAATAAGTTGAAGAGAGTAATCAGATTTGGTAAAAACTTAAAATTCACAAAATTTATTTATCATAAAACTAATGATTTAGCTTTAAATTAATTATAAATTTGCTACTTAATTATAATATCTTACCTCTAATTATGTTATAATAAAAATGAGATCTAAAATATTAGTACTATTATTATTTTTGATATACTTATCTGCATTTAGTCAAAGTTCATCTAAATATTCAAACGAGTTTTTAAATATTGGTGTTGATGCAAGATCAATAGGGATGGCAAATGCAGTTGTATCCTCCACTAATGATGTGAATTCAACTTATTGGAACCCTGCAGGTTTACTAAATATTGAAAGAGATGAAATTTCCTTGATGCATTCCAATTATTTTGCAAATATTGCAAATTACAACTACATATCTTATGCAAAGAAGGTGGATGACCAATCCGCAATAGGCTTTTCCCTAATAAGATTTGGAGTTGATGACATAATGGACACCACTCAACTTATTGATAATCAAGGAAATATTGACTTTAACAGAATAGAATTATTTTCTGCTGCAGACTATGCTTTTTTGTTTAGCTATGCTAAAAAAAATAATTTTCTAAATTTAAATTATGGTCTAAATGTGAAAATAATAAGAAGAATAATTGGAGATTTTGCAAACTCATGGGGTTTTGGATTTGATTTAGGTATTCAGCATCAAAATAATAAAGGTTGGAAGTTTGGTCTAATGGCGAGAGATATAACAACCACTTATAATAGTTGGTCTTTTGATGAAGACAGACTAAATGATATTCAAGATGCAATTGAAGGTCAAAACCAGCAAATTCCTGAAAAATCAGAAATAACATTACCTAAACTACAATTTGGTATTTCAAAAGAATTTTCACTTAACAATGAATATAGTTTATTAGGTGCATTTGATCTTTTTGTTGTGTTTGAAGAAACTAATGACATAGTTTCGACAGAAATTGCTAGTATTAATCCTGCATTGGGTTTTGAGCTGGGATACATTGATTTAGTATATTTAAGATTAGGGGTAGGTAATTTTCAGAATGAAATACAATATGATTCATCAGAAAAGCTTAGCTTTCAACCAAACTTTGGCATTGGATTTAATATGAATAGTATCGAAATTAATTATGCATTTACTGATATTGGAAATCAATCAACCGCATTATATTCCAATATTTTTTCTTTGAAATTCGACCTTAATATGTTAAGATGAATAAAACTTACATAAACATCCTCTTTGCATTGGCATTAATATTTTTTTCACTAAATATTTATGCAAATGAACTTGAGAATAAAAATCGTTACAAAATAAGTATTCTATCGATCGGAGAAGGACCAAGTTTAGTCGATGCCTTTGGACACACAGCAATAAGAGTCAAAGATGCACAGTTAAAAAATGATATAGTGTTTAATTTTGGCGTTTATGATTTTAATTCGCCAAACTTTTATTCAAACTTTGTTAAAGGTAGACCTGAGTATAAACTTGCAATACAGAATTACAGCAATCTTATCCAAAATTATATCAGACAAAAAAGATATATAGTTGAGCATCAGCTGAATCTTGATCAAAATTCAACTAAAATAATTATTGATTTATTGGTTGAAAAATTAAATGATCCATATTACATATATGATTATTTTAGAGACAATTGTACAACTAGAGCAGCTGATATTGTTATTGATAAAACAAATAATAAATTTAAAGATGACAAATTAGAATCTGAAGCTATTCTAACATACAGGGATCTAATTCACAGAAAAATAAATGAAAATTCATGGGCAGCACTTGGAATTGATTTATGCTTGGGAGCAATAATTGACAAAAAAATCAATACAAGAGAAACATTTTTTCTTCCTGAAAATTTAATGAACTATTTAGACTTGTATGAGGGTGATATTATCAAAAGAAATATTATTTACAGTCCGGAATCAGAAATAAGTTACCGAGAAAATTTACCGTCTCCCCTACTAATAAACCTCATATTATCGTTAATCATAGTCGCTATTACAATATTTAATTTTAAAAGCAATAAATGGAATAAAAGTTTAGATTCTTTAATTTTTTTAATTTCAGGGTCAATAGGAATTCTAATTATTTATCTATGGTTCTTTAGCAACCATTTTGCTGGGGCTCAAAATTTCAATTTTCTATGGGCTTTTCCCTTAAATTTTGCTTTAATATTCGCAATTTATAAAAATAAAATACCTAATTGGTCCATTGGATATATCAAATTATTAATCATACTAATTATCCTCTTGTTTTTACATTGGACTACAGGGGTTCAAAAATATAATTTAACTTTATTACCAATATTTGTTGCTCTATTAATCAGATACTCATTTTTAGTGCATCGAATCAATAGAACTATAAAATGAAAATTTATTCAAAAAAAGGTGACAAAGGAAAAACTTCATTAATCGGTGGTAAAATAGTCGATAAACATAACTTGTCTGTAGATGCATATGGAACAATTGATGAGCTAAATTCATTCATTGGACTGCTAAAAGACTATGTTGAGGATAAAAAAATTAAGAAGGTTTTACATAATATCCAGCTTAAACTTTTCTCTGTTGGATCTATACTGGCCTCAGCTGGTGATAATAATTTTTCAGAAAAGGTAAGCATAGAAAAAAAAGACATAGAAGATATTGAATCTAATATTGACAATATGAATGATCATCTACCCAAACTAAAAAATTTTATTATCCCTGGTGGACATAAGATTTCCTCATATTGTCATGTTTGCAGATCAATTTGCAGAAGAGCTGAAAGAAGAATTTCAGAGTTAAATAATCTCTACAAGATAAATCCATATATTTTATCTTATATAAACAGACTTTCAGACTTTTTTTTCGTGTTAAGCAGACATATTAAACACTCTGATAATGTCGAGGAAACTTACTGGTAATTATATCTTGTAAATTAATATTTTAACAAATTCTTGTGTAATTCTAATAAAAAATTATTTTTGCAAAAAAAAGTAATTAATCATGTATTGGACTCTAGAACTTGCATCATATTTAAGTGACGCACCTTGGCCAGCTACCAAAGATGAATTGATTGATTATTCAATTAGAACTGGAGCCCCGTTAGAAGTTGTAGAAAACCTTCAAGCAATTGAAGACGAAGGAGATTTATACGAATCAATTCAAGAAATTTGGCCAGACTACCCTACCGATGAGGATTACCTTTGGAATGAAGATGAATATTAATTCATTCTATTTTTATTTAACACTTTCTTATACAGTTTTCTTAATTAAAATAGACAAACATGTCGTATATTTAACCTGTTTTAAATAGTTATTATCTAAACTAATGCTAGGAAAAATTCTTAAATTATTTGTAGGAGATAAATCAAAAAAAGATTTAAAACTTATCAATCCGATTATTGAGAAAATCCACTCTTTTGAGAAGGAAATGAATGGCTTATCAAATGATGAATTGAGAGGTCAAACTTTAATATTCAAGAAAGAGATTCAAAATGCCACCTCTGATATTAATTTGGAGATAGAAAAAATTAAAAATGAAATAGATGATATTAATGATTTTGATAAAAAGGAGGAACTTTTTAATCAAATTGATAAGTTAAACGAGGATGCATACAAAATAAGTGAGGAAACACTTAATAAAATACTTCCAAAAGCTTTTGCTGTTGTAAAAGAAACAGCTAAAAGATTTGTAGAGAACAAAGAGATTATCGTAGAAACCAATGATTATGACTTGGAGCTTTCTACAACCAAAGATTATATACAAATAAAAAATAATAAATCTTATTGGAAAAACACCTGGGATGCAGCTGGAAAAAATATTGTTTGGGACATGATTCATTATGATGTTCAACTCGTTGGTGGAGTTGCCATGCATCAAGGTAAAATAGCTGAAATGCAAACAGGTGAAGGTAAAACGCTTGTCGCAACATTACCTGTTTACCTAAATGCACTAACCGGAAGGGGTGTACATCTGGTAACCGTTAATGATTATTTAGCAAAAAGAGATAGTGCTTGGATGTCACCTATATTCGAATTTCATGGATTAAGTGTAGATTGTATTGATTATCACAAACCAAATTCTGCAGAAAGAAAAAACGCATATAACTCTGATATTACTTATGGAACCAATAATGAGTTTGGTTTTGACTATCTAAGAGATAATATGGCTAATTCACCTGATGATTTAGTTCAAAGAAAACACAATTTTGCAATTGTTGATGAGGTTGACTCTGTTTTAATAGATGATGCAAGAACTCCACTGATTATTTCTGGAGCTATTCCTAAAGGGGATAAACACGAGTTTAATGAGCTAAAACCCAAGATTGAGCGAATTGTTTCAACCCAAAGAAAATTACTGATCAATACATTGGCTGATGCAAAAAACCAGATCAACTCTGGTAAGGAAGAAGAAGGTTCATTTAATCTGTTAAGAGTCTTTAGAGGAATTCCTAAAAACAAAGCTTTAATAAAATATTTAAGTGAAGAAGGAGTAAAACAATTACTACAAAAAACCGAAAACTTTTATATGCAAGATAATAATAGAGAAATGCCAAAAGTTGATAAAGAGCTCTATTATGTAATTGATGAAAAAAATAATCAAATAGAATTAACAGACAAGGGAATCGAATTTTTATCCGGAAAGGATGATCCAGATTTCTTCATTATGCCTGAAATTGGAATAGAAATATCAAAAATCGAAAATAAAGGTCTTTCTAAAGAGGATGAAGCAAAAGAAAAAGATGAGTTATACAGGGATTTTAGTATTAAATCAGAAAGAATTCACACCATAAACCAACTTCTTAAAGCCTATGCTTTATTTGAAAAAGATATTCAGTATGTAGTAATGGAAAACAAAGTAATGATTGTCGATGAGCAAACTGGTAGGATTATGGACGGAAGAAGATATAGTGACGGTTTACATCAAGCAATTGAAGCTAAGGAAAATGTCAAAATTGAGGCTGCTACTCAAACATTTGCAACGATTACATTACAAAATTACTTTAGGATGTACAATAAGCTTTCAGGAATGACCGGTACTGCAATAACAGAAGCAGGCGAATTCTGGGAAATTTACAAACTTGATGTAATGGAAATCCCTACAAATAGACCAATTCAAAGAAGTGACAGAGAAGATTTGGTTTATAAAACAAAAAGAGAAAAATATAACGCGGTCATAGACGAGGTCACAGAGCTGTCTAGAAGTGGAAGACCTGTTCTTATAGGAACAACCTCTGTTGAAATTAGTGAGCTCTTAGGAAGAATGCTGAAAATCAGAAAAATTCCACATAATATTTTAAATGCAAAGCTTCATAAAAAAGAATCAGATATTGTGGCAGAGGCAGGAAAACCTGGCCAAGTTACTATTGCTACTAACATGGCTGGTCGTGGTACTGACATTAAACTTTCAGAAACTGTAAAAGAAAGTGGAGGTTTAGCAATAATCGGTACAGAAAGACATGATTCCAGAAGAGTTGACAGACAGTTAAGAGGTAGATCTGGAAGACAAGGTGACCCCGGAAGCTCTCAATTTTATGTTTCCTTAGAAGACAACTTGATGAGATTATTTGGAACAGAAAGAATTGCTAAAATGATGGATAGAATGGGTTTAGAAGAAGGCGAAGTCATACAACATTCCATGATTACAAACTCAATTGAAAGGGCACAGAAAAAAGTTGAAGAAAACAATTTTGGAATCAGAAAAAGATTGCTTGAATATGATGATGTAATGAATGCACAAAGGGAAGTTATATACAGAAGACGTAATAATTCTTTGTTTGGAGAAAGACTGAGAATAGATATTTCCAATATGATATATGATACCTGTGAAAATATAGTTTTTGCAAACAAAGTATCAAATGATTTTAAAAACTTTGAATTTGAACTGATTAAATATTTTTCTGTGACTACCGACATTAATGCTGAGTCATTTGAGTCTATGCAAGAAAATGATATTATCGATAAAGTTTACACTGTTGTTTTAAATCACTACCTAAACAAAATAGAAAATAATGCAAAACTTGCATACCCTGTGATTAAACATGTTTATGAAAAACAAAGAGAAAAATTCAAAAGAATAGTTGTTCCTTTTACCGACGGAATCAAAAATCTTCAGGTGATAACAGATTTAGAAAAGGCATATAATTCGAATGGTGATCAGTTGGTCACTGACTTTGAAAAAAATATTTCCCTAGCTATTCTTGATAATTCATGGAAAACACATTTAAGAAAAATGGATGAACTTAAACAATCCGTTCAACTTGCTGTTCATGAGCAAAAAGATCCACTGTTAATATATAAATTCGAAGCCTTTGAATTATTTAAATCACTTATAGATTCTGTAAATAAGGAAATATTATCATTTTTATTCAAAGCTGAAATAGCAACAGATAATAATAGAGATGTTCAGCAGGCTACTTCTAAAAAACCATTAAATGTAAATACATCAAAAGAAGAGATACCAAATACTGAAGAACTAAGGCAAAGAAACAGGGCGATTACAAACAGACAATCAAATAGTCCAATCGAAACAATTGTCAGGACTCAACCAAAAGTTGGAAGAAACGATAAGGTTACAATTAAAAACATAAAAAACGGGGAAAGCAAAACATTAAAATATAAACATGCTGAAAAATTAATTGCAGGTGGTGATTGGTTGATAACTAAAAATAATTAACCAGATTTTGAATATTAAACGAAATATCAACCCTAAAGAAATTTGCGATCAAATCAAAAAAGGAAATATTACAGCATTATCAAAAGCGATTACTCTTTCTGAAAGTAATATAGACTCTGACCAAGAATTAGCAAATAAAATACTAGCTAATCTAAAAACTAAAAACAACGATTCAATAAGAATAGGTATAACAGGTGTGCCAGGAGCAGGCAAAAGTACATTTATTGAGTCTTTTGGAAACCATATAACTAATCTAGGGTTAAAATTAGCTGTTTTAACAATAGATCCATCTAGCAGTGTTACTAAGGGAAGTATTTTAGGTGATAAAACAAGAATGGAAACATTATCTGCCAATAAAAATGTTTTCATAAGACCTAGTCCTGCCTCAAATTTCCAAGGTGGAGTAGGAAAAAATACACGTGAATCAATTTTTTTATGTGAATCTGCTGGATATGATATTATTTTAATTGAAACTGTTGGAGTTGGGCAAAACGAAATTAGTGTAGCAGAAATGGTAGATTTTTTTCTTTTATTAAAAATTTCTGGCTCAGGAGATGAATTGCAGGGTATTAAAAGAGGAATTATTGAGATGTCAGATTTAATAGCAATAAATAAATGTGATGGTGATAATGTGAAAGATTCGATCAAGGCAAAAAATGAATTTAAGCTAGCGTTACAATTATTTCCTAAGAAGAAATCAAATTGGAAACCCCAGGTATTAACGTGTAGCAGTTTAACAGGTGAAGGTTTAGCAGAAATTTGGGAATGTATTACTAATTATGTGAACTTGACTAAAAAGAACAATTATTTTTATGAAAACAGAATAAATCAAAATAAATCATGGTTACTTCAAATTATAGATTATTCTCTGAGGAAATCATTTTTTAATAGGAAATCTATCAAAATCAAGCTTAATAATTTGATAAAGAAAATAGAAGAACAAAAAATTTCAATATTTGAAGCTAGCCGGAAAATTCTTTCCGAGATTTAAAATAATTGTATATATATTTAAATAAGAAACCTGAAAATAAGCCAAAAGTTAAACCAAATAGTGTGTCTAGGGGATAATGAACGCCTAAGTAAATTCTACTGTAAGAAAAAATTATTACCCATACTATTAAAATTGGTTTGATATATTTTTTAACAGATCTATTAAAACAATTTAATATGAAAATTGTAACTGCAACTGAATTTGCAGCATGAGCTGAAAAGAACCCATATTTTCCGCACCTTATATTAATATCCCTTAATAAATTTTGTAAATCGTCTAATCTACAAGGTCTCAATCTTTGTGTTGAGTCTTTTACAAGATTTGTAAATTGATCAGTGAATAATATTAATAATGCGATAAAAAACAATATTATAAGTAATCCATTAATTCCATTTTTTTTGTACAGTAAGTAAACAATTAAAATGAACATTGGTATAAAGGTGAACTTGTTTGTTATTGCAATCCATAATGGATCCCAAGCTTCTGAACCCAAATTATTCAGATAAATCAGTATTTCAGTATCAATTTGTTTTATTCTATCCAAAACTATTTATCTTTTTGTTTGTAAGGAAATTGAATCTTAAATATAAAAAAACAGCAGAAAATAAAAGACCACATAATAAGCCCATCCATATTCCAGTTTCCTGGAATTGATTAATATCTCCATAATAATAGCTTATTGGAAACCCAATAATCCAATATGCGATAAATACTATTACAGTTGGGATTTTCACATCTTGCATACCTCTTAAGGCTCCTAAAATTATAACCTGAGCACTATCAAAAAGCTGAAATAAGGCTACTATAATAAATAGCTTAGCAGATTTTTCGACAATCATAATATTTTTTTCGTAATTATAAATGTCCGTAATATCTATGTATATGTAAGGCAGATATTCTCTGAAAATAAAAATTAAAAGAGAAAAGGTAAATGCAAATAAAATTCCAAGGAATAAAATAGATAAAGATATTCTTTTTAGCTCCTTGTAATTACCAAGCCCTTTTTGATTACCAGATCTGATTGCTGCACTTACACTCAAACCACTTGCAATCATGAAAGTCATAGAGGATATATTTAATACAATTTGGTTAGCAGATTGTGTAATTTCTCCAAGTAAACCACTTAACCATATAGCAGCTGTAAAAATGCCCACTTCAAACAACATCTGTAGAGAAGTTGGAAAACCAAGAGAAAGAATCTTCTTTATCATAATCTTGTCTACAACAAATTTTAATATTTCTAAAATGTAATTTTTAATTATATTTTTTTTGAAAAGCAAAAAGAACAAAAAAGAAAACATAATTATTCTAGAGGTAAGGGTTCCTATAGCTGCTCCGATTATACCCAAAGCAGGAAAACCAAATTTTCCAAATATCAAAACATAATTTACAATTACATTAATGATATTGGCTAAAACAGTTGCGTACATGGGATTCGCGGTTAAAGACAAACCATCGCTGTATTGTTTAAGTGCTTGAAACATTAAAAGAGGCACCAATGAAGCAGCAACTATTTCAAGGTATGGGATTGCTAGATCAACCACATTTTTTGGTTGGTCAAGCATAAAAAGTAAAGGCTTAAATAATAAAATAGCTAAGTAAAGAAAAACCCCCAAAATCAAACACATTAAAAAACCATTTACAAATGATTTCCTTAAGTCATTATTATCATTCTTACTATGAGCTTCTGCAACTACTGGAGTGATTGCTGCAGAAAAGCCAATTCCAATTGACATAGCTATGAAAATAAAACTATTGCCTAGGGAAACTGCCGCTAGATTAGTGGGGTCCAATTTGCCGACCATTATGTTGTCAATCATACCTACTAGCGTATGACCTAGCAAACCTAAAATAATTGGATAGGAAAGCTTTAAATTATAGGAAATTTCTTTTGTGTAATTATTTAAAATCAAGACTGGTTTTTAAAGAAATTCATTACATAATCAACTGGCACCTTTCCTGTGATGATATTTTTAAGTTTTCCTTTGATCAATTTCTTTTTGAAAGGTGAAATTTTATCAGTGAATAGAACACCTTCCAAATGATCATATTCGTGCTGTATTACTCTTGCCACAATTCCATCAAAACTATCCTGATGAATATTAAAATTCTCATCTTGATATTTAATCTTGATTTCTGATTTTCTGTTTATGCTTTCTCTAATGTTGGGTATACTTAAACAGCCTTCTTCAAATAATTTTAAATCCCCAGATTCATTGATAATTTCAGGATTGATAAATGTTTTCTTGACTGATTTAGTTTTAAAACCTGAATTTGATTCAAATTCTTCATTATCAAATGCAGAAGTGTCAATAATAAAAAGTCTTATTCCTTTTCCAATTTGTGGTGCAGCTAATCCAACTCCAGAGGCATTATACATTGTCTCGTACATATCTCTTATCAATATCTTCAAGTCAGGATAATTCTTGTCAATATTTACAGACCTTTTTTTAAGCAGTGGATAACCGTAACCAAAAATTGGTAATACCATGAAAAAAATTTTTTCAAAATTACAATATTAAATTTTAGGAATTGAT
>CEVZ01179252.1_pt1 | contig 10739 bp, 10 predicted proteins | sample 361371 | NCBI WGS metagenome assembly CEVZ01 (sample SAMEA2620217, study PRJEB7988) | marine metagenome | isolation source: saline water (ENVO:00002010), including
GAGCTTCCCCTGCTTGTTTTAAAGGTTTCTACCACTAATTCAAAAGGTTTTGCATCAATTCTATCTAAATATTGAACAGAAGAGCTTATAGCCGTTGAATGAGGTAGAACATTTGTGAGGGCTTTATGCATTATTGCCATTAAATAGCCACCATGCGGAGTATTGCCTACAAAGTAATTAGTATCAGGATTAACTAAAAATATATTGTGTTCAACATTCTCTAACTTTAGAGCAGCTTGAAATCTTTGAAATTGATTCATGATAGGTTAATTTTAGTTCATAATTTATATTATTAGAAATTAATAGAGACTTGTATGCATGAAATAGCTGACATAGCTTGTAACTTTACAAGCGAAAGATTTGATAAAGATCTTGATGATGTTATTAATAGAGCTATAACAAATAAAATCACTAAGTTTGCTCTTATATGTAGTAGATTAAACGATTTAGAAAAGTTACTAGAAATATACCATCGATTCACTAAAGATATGTACTTTACTATCGGAGTTCATCCCCATCATGCAAATGAAATTAATGATGAATATTTAAAAAGACTTAAAGAAGCAATAAAAGATAATAATCCTCATGCTATTGGTGAAACTGGTTTAGACTTTTATAGAAACTTGTCTACCTATGAAGAACAAATTTATGCATTTGAAGAACAAATAAAAATTGCAATTGATACAAATAAACCTCTATTTCTTCATCAAAGAGATTCGCATGATGATTTTATTAAAATCTTAAGAAAATATTCTGCTGATTTTAACAAAGCAGTTGTTCATTGCTTTACCGGAACTCAAAAACAACTAGATGATTATTTAGAATTAGATTGCTATATAGGTGTTACTGGGTGGATATGTGATGAAAAACGAAATGTTGAACTTCGCAAGACCATTAAAAATATTCCTTTAGAGAGATTGATGATTGAAACAGACTGTCCATATCTAATTCCTAAAAATCTTCATGAGAAACCAAAAAACAATAGAAATGAGCCCTGCAACCTAAATCATATAGTTGCTGAGATTGCCATGCTTATGGCACTTGATGAGGAAAATCTAAGAAAGGAAACTTTAAGAAATACTGAAAAATTTTTTAATGCTTAAAATACATTTTTAGATAAGTTAAATTCATTACAGATATCATTTAGATCAGATCCAATTTCTTTAGCGTTATGTTTGATTTCTGGTTTGGTTTTGGAGTACCTTGGTGAAGCATTTGGCTGGTTAAAACCATCTATATCTGTAAAGGCTTCTCTTGCAATATTATGAGGATGTTCTTTTGCTTCTTCCATATTTAGAACAGGAGAAACACATGCATCACTTTCTGAAAATATTTCAACCCATTCAGATCTAGATTTTAATTTAATCTTAGCTGCCATTTTTTCTTTTAACTCTAGCCATAACTCTTTGTTATGTTGATCTTTAAATTGCTCATCATCAATCTCGAGTTTTTCTAAAAGCTCAGAATAAAATTGAGGTTCTATAGAGCCCACTGCTATAAATTTATTATCTGAACATTCATAGGTATCATAAAAATGAGCAAAACCATCAAGTAAATTAGACTCTCTCTTATCTTCCCAATGTCCCATTTCCTTTAAAGAATAAAAAAAAGACATTAGTGATAAAGAGCCGTCTACCATAGCTGAATCAACTACTTGTCCTTCTCCTGTTTTAAGAGAATGAATTAATCCAGAAACTATTCCAAAAGCAAGATGCATTCCTCCGCCACCATAGTCACCAATTAAATTTAATGGGGGTATTGGATTAGAATCCTTTCTACCAATTGAATTAAGAGCGCCAGAAAGACTTATGTAATTTATATCATGGCCTGCTAATTTTGACATAGGTCCATCCTGACCCCAACCAGTCATTCTTCCATATACGAGTTTGGGATTTCTTTTTAAACAAACATCCGGTCCAAGTCCAAGTTTTTCCATAACACCTGGTCTAAAGCCCTCAAAGACAACATCGACCTGATCAATTAATTTTAGTATTTCGTTAACTGTATCCTTATTTTTAAGATCAGCTGTTATTGAACGCTTGGATCTGTTATGGATGTCATATTTGTTTTCAAGCCCTTCATTACCTTTTCTACTTAACCTTATTACATCCGCACCCATGTCAGCCAATAACATTCCACAATATGGTCCAGGCCCAATCCCTGAAAATTCTAATATTTTTATGTTTTTTAGTGGTCCCATATGTAAATACTATTCAAAAACCCTATATTTTACTAATAGATTAGGTAGTAATGTTAGCGAACTTATAAAAGCTAAAATCATAGCTATAGATGTAAATAAGCCAAATAATACAGTTGGGAAGAAATTTGATAAGGATAAGATACAAAATCCTGCTGCTATTGTAGATGCCGTGTAAAAGATTGCTCTTCCAGTTGTACTATGTGCATTTTTTAATGCATTGTCTGAGCCGTTTTTCTTTAATTCCTTTTTATACCTATATATATAGTGAATAGTATTATCTACAGCCATGCCAACACTTATAGCAGCAACAGTTATTGTCATAATGTCTAAAGGTATATTTAATAAACCGAGCAATCCCATAACAGAGGATGCAACAAATATATTTGGTATTAGTCCAATTATCATAATCTTTAAAGATCTAAATATTAAAAATAACATTAAAGAAATAACAGCAAAAACAATTAATAAAGACCCAATTTGAGACTGAAATAAAGATTGAAGCATATTATTATATAAAACTGCCAGCCCAGTTATTTCATATTCGGATTGCTTTAAATTGAACTTGTTTTGTAGATCATTATTAATCTTATTTAATAAATCCTTCCTATTAAGATTAGCAGAAGATTCATTTACTCTTGTTGATATTCTTACAACAGAGTCATCTTTATTAATGTAGGAATACAATAATGATTCTCTAATATCCTCAGGCAATACCGATCTCAAAAGAGCTAACTCCAAATCATTTAAGTCTTCTCCATTATTTATTTGTCTAGCAAGCTTTATTCCGCTAGCAACACTTAGAACTTTTCCAATTTCTGGAATAGAATCTAAGTAATCATGAATATCTTCAAGTTTTCTTAATGAATATATGTTCCACCAATAACCAGATGCTGAGCTTCCTTCGTCTTCAAATAAATCATCATCAAAAAATTCATCTTCAATTTCTATAGATTCAAAAGTATCTTCTGGCTGAGAAATAATAATATCAAGAGTTGCTGTACCACCAAGCTTTGAATCAATTTCATACATACCTTTATAGATTTCAGTATCTTTATCAAAATAATCTATAAATCTGTTCTCTACTTGCAATTTTGAGATTCCAAAACAAAGAGTAATGAAAGTTATTGCAAATAAGGAACTTATGAAAGCTTTATTATTTTGTGAAAAAGATAAAATAAATTGAGTAACTTTATAGATTGAAAGAAAATCTTTAGTTTTACTTTTATTAATCAAATATAAGACACATGGAAGAAATGTGAAAGTTAGTACAAAAGCTATTGATATTCCAAAAGCCATCATTTTTCCGAATTCAATAACTGGTTTTAGTTCACCAAAGGTTAAGGATAAAAAGGCTACGGCTGTTGTAAGGGCTGCAAAAAAACATGGCGCAAACATTTGATCATAACCAGTAATAATTGCTGTTTTAAAATCTGTATCTTTTTTTATTTCATTAATTTTAACCAATAAATGAACTGTAAGAGATATTGTTAAGATTAAAAGCAATGCAATGAAATTTGAAGACACTACGCTAATTTTCCAATCCATATATCCTAAAAATCCAGCTGTAATAAATGTTGTTAAAAATGCATTGATTAATGGAAGAATAACTTGCCATATTGATCCAAAAAATAAATACAACATTAGCGCAAATATTAAAGCTACTGCAGTGCCGAATATCATTAAATCAGATTCAATATATTCCATCATGTCAGTGGCTATCATTGAGGGCCCACCAAGATAAATTGTCGCATCATCTTTGTATTTTTCTAATGTGTCTCTAATATTGCTTATTAATAACTTATTAAAATCTGATTCTTGATTATTAATTTCACTAATTCTTTCATTAATTGAGTTAAGTTCGTCTTGAAGTCCAAGTCTGCTTTTATTGGTTAATGGTTCTTTTGAGTTTAGATCTTCAAGAGTTGAATATCTTTGCTTTATCAATCGATCATATTCATCGTTACCTCTTAAAACAACTTGCATAGCAGTAGTTTTGCCATCTTTACTAATGATTAATTCTTTGTATATCGGATTATTGATTATTTCATCCTTGGCAAGTTCTAGATTAATGTCTTCAAAAGTTAAATCTTTTAAATTGTCTGTGATCTCAGACAAACCTACCCTTGGTTGAAAAAAAATTGGTGCATCTAAAAGTGATAATACTGAATCAACACCATCAATATTTTTTAGATCATTTTCGAGATTGATAATTCTATTAATAGAATAATCAGAAAATAATTCTTTATCTGGCTCATAGGTAACTATTAAAAAGCTGGAATCACCAAACTCATCTTCAGCCTCCCTATAAACCTTAAGTGCTTCATCGTTTTCAAGAACAAGAGCGTCTGAGGATGCATCTAATTTAAAGTTACTAAGTCCAAGTGCTGAAACAAAAGTTATCAATCCAACAAAAAACAATATAAACAAATAATTATTAAGAAGAAATGATGCTAAATTTTTAATATCAACTCTCATTTTTCTTCTTTGCACAGTTTGGTGAATCAATTACTTGCGGATTTTTTTGATATTGCTTTTCGCTAAAAGCATATATTGAGAGAGCATGAATAGATTTCATTGGATCTTGGAGAGCTTTATATATAGCCTTGTGTCTTTGTAACTCATTAAGGTCTTTAAAATTATCAGTTACTATTACAACTTTGAAATGACTTTCAGATCCATCTGGTACATTATGCATAAAACTCTCATTTGTAACTGAAAGTAAAGATGGATCGAAGTTATCAATTAGTATATTTTTAATAGTATTTTCAATTGTTTTCATTATTTCGTATCAAATTGTTAATTCTTAAGATCTTTTCATAGTTTTGTTATATAAAAAAGCAAATATAACTATAAATGCAGCCCCTATTCCAACAGGCATTATAACGAATTCAAATGATTCTGCTCCCATAATTGCTATGACAGGATTTGCACCAGCTGGTGGGTGTATTGTATTTGTGATAATCATTAAAAATATTGCTAACGATAATCCTAAAGCGATTGATAAAGAAGAATCTCCTAAAAAATAATATATTAATACCCCAGAAGATGCTGATAAAATATGACCAAAAAATACATTTCTAGCTTTCGCTAACGGGCTATCATGTACAGCCATAACTAAGACTAAACTTGCTCCAAAAGGAGGTATTAACCAAATATTCTTTTCGTCAATGGTATTAAGGTATGCAATTAAAAACATGCATATAAATCCACCGAGACAGGAAATTAGTATATTTTTATAACTCATTTAATTAGATTAACTCTTTTTTAGGTTTAAATAAATTTTAACCATCAAGAACAGGTGATTGATTTATAGAATGAATTGCTAAAATAACTTTTTCCCATTTAATCCACTCTTCGTTATTAAGTTCTGCAGCATATTCAGCAGCTCTGAGCGTTGCCACAGTTTCAGCATCATCACCATATTGACTGATTAACGTATTTGCTAATGAATTAATTAACTTATCTTCATTCATATATTTATCTAATATTAAGAACTTTATCCCATGTATAATTCATTGTATATAAGATAATTTAGACAATATGAATGTACTTTGGATCAAAGATAATAATAAAGGCCATGAAAAACAGGTTAAAGTATTACTTGATGAGCTATTAAAAAATCATAACTTTGATATTGAAGAACGATCAGTAAAAGGCTCATTACCCTTCTGTAGACACATAAATAAAGTTAATAAAAACTATTACGACATAATAATTGGCGCAGGTCATAAAACCTATCCTTTTTTATTAAATTTAAAAAAAAATCAAAAAAAACCTACAAAAATTATAGCTATACTCACTCCTACTTTTAAAAAATCAAATTTCGATATTATTTGTGCACCTTTTCATGATAAATCTAAATTCAATAATTTAAGCAATGTAATATTTTTTGAAGGGTCTCTTGCAAAGGTTTCACAAAACGAACCTGATCAAGATATTATTATGGTAGCTCTTGGAGGAAAAAATAAACATTATGAATTTAAAGACAATCATATTCTTTCACAAATAGAGTATTTTCTATCATTACATCCTAATAAAAAATGTTACATTTTTAATTCAAGAAGAACGCCCACTTCAATGAACAAAAAAATTGAATCTTTAGTGAATAAAAATAAAGACGCTATTTTTTGTCATTTTAGAAATCAAGATGAATCTTTTGAAGAAATTCTTCATAAGTCAGCTTCAAAACTTATAACCAGAGATAGTGTGAACATGATATATGAAAGTCTTTCATGTAAAGGTAATACATATTTAATAGATATGAAAAATAATAAGGATAAGAATAAAGTCGTTAAAACTGTTAATGAATTAATCTCTTCAAGAAAAATTGGTTATGTTGATTGTGATGAAATGATTGAAGGAATCTCCAAAATGAAACTAAACAAACAAAATGTATATAACGAAACTTTTGCAGAGGTCGAAAAAGTTGCCTACCAGCTAAATAAGTTATTATGAAAATAGTTCATCTTGTATTAAGTAATAGTTTTGCGGGTATAGAACAACACGTTGACGAGCTTCTTGCCAATAACTTATTAGAAAAACCTATTCTGATATGCAATAACTCTATCGCTGAAGATTTTGATAAAAATATCACCATTTATAAAATTAAAAATATTGGTAGGCGTTCTATATTTGGAAAAAATAAGCTTAGGAAATTATTAAAAAATATTAATCCAGATATAGTTCATACTCATGGCAGTAAAACAACTTCCATAATTTCATCAATAAATAATAATAATTACAAACATATCGCTACAGTTCATGGAATTAAGAAAAATAAAAGTATTTATGAAAGAGCAGATTTTGTAATTGGTGTTAGTCAAAGAGCTATTGAAGATATTAAAACTCCTTCAAAAATTATCTCAAACTGGTGGCATCCAAAATTAAAAAAATTTAAATCAAATACTAAGAAATATGCTCTTGCTATTGGTCGCCTTGAGCGGGTAAAAGGTTTTGACCTATTAATTGCATCCTGGGCAAATATTCAAACTAATTTGGTGATTGTTGGTTCAGGGAAAGAAAAAAGAAATCTTGTAAACCTTATCAATGAAAAAAAATTATCCAATAAAATTACCATTATTGATAGTGTAAATAGAGATGAGTTATTAAGATTTTATGATGAAGCTGCAGTATTAATTATCTCATCAAGAGATGAAGGTGGTCCTAGGGTTGCTTTAGAAGCCCTTTATCTTGAAATACCAGTACTATCAACAGATGTTGGTCATATGGATTTAATTTTACCTAGAGAATTATTGGCAAAAAAAGATAATCAAGAATCTCTTAAAAAACTTCTTGAGACATATGTGGATGATATTGATTTATTGAATCAAGATGCTATTTTTGAATTTATAACAAATGAATTCTCAATTGAAGAAAAAATAAATAAACTTCATGAAGTTTATACTTCTTTGCTCAATAACTGATGATATAAATTAATAGTTTCTTTAATCATTTTATTTGATGTAAAACTATTTTCTTTTGGCAGTGGATGGTCTTTTTTCGATATTCTGATAACTTTTTCTTTAAGAGACTCAATATCATTTAAACATACGAGCCCCTCAGGAAATAATTCCTCAAGAATTTCTTTAGTTCCTCCATGATTCCAACCAATAACTTTTGATCCGCAACTAATTGCTTCAATTGTAGTTCTTCCAAAAGGCTCTGGTTTGATGGATAAATTAAACACTACATCAGATATTTTATAGATATTTACAATATCGCTTCTAGATCCTGTGAACGTAATGTCTTTAGTTATTCCTAAATCAATAACCTTATTTTTTAATGAATTAAGATATTTTTCTTTTGTAGATGAAGTCGGACCAACAACAAGTCCGTGATATTTTTTACTATCTAGCTTAGATATTAATTCTAAAAAACTATCTAAACCTTTCCATTTAGAAATCCTTGTTGGGAGAGTTAATATAATTTTATTCTTGGTTTGAGGATATTCGCTATACCAAGAATTAATCCAATTATTATTTAATAGTTCTTTATTAAAATGATCAATATCACATCCTCTTGGAATGGTAGTAATTTTATTTTCAGAAACTTTATATGTATTAATAATATAACTCTTAACAGTCTTAGAAATTGCAATCATATGATCAACTTTTGACATAACCTGACTATAAATAGGTGTACTGTACAACCCATGAAATGTAGATATTAGTAGCGGTTTGTCTGATAATTTTTTAAACGCATAATAATTAATCCAAGCCGGCATTCTAGATCTTATATGAACTACATCAGGCTTCTCCTCCTCATAAATGTTTTTTAATTTTTTTGATAAAAGTAAAGAAAACAAACTTTTTTTATGGATAGGTAGATTTATGTGCTTACCGCCATGATTAATGATATCTTTCTCGTATATACCTCCATTAGAGATCACTACTGATTTGTGACCATTTTTAACTAATGCATTTGAAAAGTCGCAGGTACCCCTTTCTACTCCTCCAACATTTAATTCAGGTAAAAGTTGAATTACTTTTAACTTATTCATACCTTAAAGATACAGCTGGATCTAGTCTAGCTGCTCTTCTGGCTGGCCAAATTCCAAAAAACAAACCAACAAATGCAGAAAAAGTAATAGATCCAATAACTGCGCTCAATGGAAGAGCATATGGCCAATCATTTAATGACGAGAACAAAAGAAGAATAGAGATGCCAATTATTATTCCTATTAATCCACCAATAATACAAAGTAATATTGCTTCAACAATAAATTGCATCATAATAACTCTCTGTGTTGCTCCTAATGCTTTTCTTAAACCGATTTCTCTAGTTCTTTCTGTTACAGAAACAAGCATTATATTCATAACACCTATACCCCCAACAATTAAACTTATTCCTGCAATTCCAGCGATAAGTGCAGTAAAGATTCCTGTAGCCTGTCTTCTTAAATCAGAAAATTGACTATAATCACTTATCCTAAAGTCGTTATCCTCTCCAGGACCAATATCATGCTTGGCACGAAGTATTTCTTCAATCGTCATCATAACTGCGTCTATATTGCTATTATTGGTAACTCCTACATTAATAGAATCAAGTTTATTAGTTCCAAATAATCTTTGGGCGCCAGTCAAAAGAGGTACATACAACTCATCATCAGGATTCTGCCAACCAGTTGAGCCCTCTTCTTTTAAAATACCAACAACTTTATAAGAAACCCCTGCAATTAATATTTGTTTATTTAGTATTCCCTTGACATTAGTTTTTAACTCGCCAGGAACATCAGATCCAATAACTACAACTTTTTTTCTACCAAGATTTTCTTCCTCAGTAAATAGGCGGCCGTGCTCCAAATCATAACCTCTTACATTAAAATGAATTGGTAAGTATGCCCCCACCCTTTCATTAATATTGGCATTATTAAATTTTATTTGTCGATTTCTTGTTATGGTGGGTGATATTTTCCAATTATGTTCTTTATTTCTTGATAATGCTTCAGCATCTTTTATATCAAGTGGAATAATTCCTTTAGTAACAGCACCCCTTCTATTTTGACCAGGACTTACGTATAAAGTTCTTCCTCCAAGATCGTCAATGCTTTGTTCCAGTGCTTTTTCAGCACTTGATCCAAGACCAATAACTGCTATTACAGCTGCTGTGCCAATTATTATTGCTAATGATGTAAGTATAGATCTTGTAGCGTTAGACTTGATAGAGGATATTGCTGAAATTAAGGATTCTTTAAATATCATTATCCAAAACTAAAAGATGCCTCAACTCTTTCTCTAAATCGTCTTTGGTAGTCAACTAAACTTTTGCTTGGAAGGATATATACAGTGTCCCCATCCTCTAATCCATTTAAAACTTGCACATTTGATAAATCAGATATACCAATTTGAACCCAGGTTAAAGTTGGCCCATTACCTGAATCTTTAATAACTATAAATTTATTAAAATTTTCTCCTTGAACTTTTTTTTCTAAAAACTTATCAACAGTCTCGACAGGTATATTTACTATTGATGCTGCTGAATAAATATCTTTTCTTGTTCTTAATGTCATTGATGGAACACTGATTGACACTTCTTTATTAAGAATTTCAATTACTACATCAGTATTCATGCCTAGTAAAAGTAAATTCTCATCATTATTGATATCAATTAATACAGGGAAAGTAGTGACATTTTGCTCAATTCTTGCAAGTGGCTCAATTTTTGAAACCACACCAAAGAATTCTTTATCTCTGAATGCAGCAACTTTGATTGATACAGATTGGCCGATTGAGATTTTTCCAACATCAATCTCATCAACTAACGCTCTTACCCTAACTTTAGATAAGTCTGCCATTGTCATTAGAAGGGTGCCACCGCCAACTGCAGAGGTTGGTGATGAGATAACTTGTCCAACTTCTACTGGTCTTGAAATAATAGTTCCACTGATTGGAGACCTTACAACAGTATCATCAAGAGCAATCTTTGCATTTTCATATGCCACCTCAGTTCTTACTAGAGTGGACCTTGCCTGTGCGAGATTTTCTTGAATATCTTCAAAATCTTTATCAGAGATGCTTGCATTTTTATGAAGCTCTTTTCC
>CEVZ01072804.1_pt1 | contig 10730 bp, 10 predicted proteins | sample 361371 | NCBI WGS metagenome assembly CEVZ01 (sample SAMEA2620217, study PRJEB7988) | marine metagenome | isolation source: saline water (ENVO:00002010), including
CACACTGTTACTACCATATCCACCACTGTTACCAATGTAAGAATATGGATTACCATCTGTTGACGAGTGGTGTTTTATTACTAAATAGTCTACGAAACTGGTCTCGAAACTATCTCTTCTGTTTTGCAAAAGAGAACTCCCAGGAACTGATCTCGGATATACTAATGACATTTGATTATGACTAAAAGTTACTCAGGAAAATTCAAACCAAGTTACCCTGGAAAATACAAAGGGGATCCTACTAATATTATTTATAGAAGTTTATGGGAAAGAAAGTTTATGGTATGGTGCGACCGCAATATAAACGTGGAGGAATGGGGTAGTGAGGAGATTATTATCCCGTACATCAGTCCTGTTGATGGTAGGGTTCATCGCTACTTTCCAGATTTTTACGTCAGAGCAAGGACCAAAACTGGGGGGAAGACGAGACTTATTATCGAGGTCAAACCTCTTAAGCAGACACAGACACCTAAGAAACAACAGCGACGTACAAAGAAATATTTGAATGAGGTAAGAACATATGCTGTTAATGATGCAAAGTGGAAAGCAGCAAGAGAATATTGTAAGGATCGTCAAATGGTATTTATGATACTAACCGAGAAAGAGTTACAAGTATGAGCACCTTCACCGACATAAAAGCAAAACAAACTGGTGGTAGAACTAAACAGTGGTGGAGAAACAAGTTAAGAACTGCTCTCAATACCTATGTTTCACCACAGGTAGGTAGGATGGTGTTCTTTGACTATCCAAACCCAAAGTTTAAAGAGAAAATGTTTCATTGGGATGCGTTTCCATTGGTTTATATTATGAATGAAGATGCTGAACATTTCTGGGGTGCTAACCTACATTATGTGATGCCACAGGAACGTGTAGCGATGGGTGAAGCATTAGCAGCAGGTAATTCTATATCAAGTGACGTTTTTGCTCTTACCGTGCATAAATACTTGAGGAATAGAGTGCGTGGTGCTTTATTAGACATACCAGAATCTGATTGGGCAGATATAGGTTTGATGCCCTTAGAACAATTTTATGTAACTATTAATGGAAGAGATAAACCTATGCCAACGCAGTTAGCACTAAAAAGATGAGAAATTTTAAAGGTTTTCAAGATTTTCTAGCAAAAGGTAATTACGGACCGTCGAAGAGTAATCTATTCGAGGTCACAATACAACCACCTCGTTTTGTGTTTGCAAATACTGCTAATACTTTAGGACCAGGTGGATCAGTAGAATTAAATGAGTGGAATGATGCTGTAGACTATCTTGCAGATGAAGTAAAGATTCCATCAAGAGCATTGATGACTGGAGGTGTAACTAACTTTGGTATTGAAAGAAAGTATGCTACATTCCAACAACCACAAGAGATGAACATACAGTTCATAGTTCCAGTAAATCAGTGGCCAAGGTATGTTTTTGATCGTTGGATTCAAATTATAAGTAGAGACTCTGAGAATAGAACAATGTTTTATGATGATTACACAGCAGACATACACATAGATAAGTATGAAGGTGGATCTAATGACATACTTAGAGCAACAGACTCATTTACAGGGAGAATAATAGGACAGACAAGATTAAATAAAGTTACAGCAAGTTGGACTGCATTTAATTGTTTCCCTACTAATGTAAGTGTGATGTCATTTGACAATAAACAGACACGATTGATGAAGTTAGATGTTCAGTTCAGAGTTGAAAGACTACGTATGGAAGCAAAGATAGGATCACAGGGAGATTGGAGAGCAAGTAATTACATAGATCAGAATGTAATCCGTCGTTAGGGTGCTAAATAACTATATACTGAATTGAATTTAAAACTATGCCAATGCCATTGCCGACCCTCGTGGTCCCTGAGTATGAATGTACCCTACCGTTCGGTCAAAAGGTAACATACCGTCCATTCCTAGTTCGTGAAGAGAAATTGCTTTATATGGCAATGGAATCTCAAGATCAAAAGGAAATGATCAAGGCAGTTAAAGAGATTATTAAAAATTGTACGAGTGTTAAAAAAATAGAAACACTTGCTACATTTGATATTGAATATTTGTTCTTACGTATTCGTGCTAAGTCAGTAGGTGAAGTCAGTGAATTTAAAGTCATTGCTCCTGATGATAACGAGACTCAAGTTGAAGTAGAAGTTAATCTTGAGGAAGTAGAAGTAGTTGTTCCAAAAGAACATACAAATAAAATAAAAATTACTGATGAAGTCACACTCGTGATGAAGTATCCTTCTATTGATACATTTGTAAAGAATAATCTAGCAGATGATCCTAAACTTGATGACATTTTCCAACTTGCAGCAGATTGTGTAGACCAAATTGCCAACGGTGAAGAGGTAGAAAACGCAAAAGCATACAAGAAAGGAGAACTCATAAACTTCTTTGAAACTATGAACAATATGCAGTTTCAGAAAGTGCAAAACTTTTTTGAATCAATGCCTAAAGTATCTCATACTATTGAAGTTTTCAATCCAAAGACTGAGAAGAAGAGTGAGATGGTTCTGGAGGGGATGGCAAGTTTTTTCGCATAGCCCTCTCACACGATACATTGATGAATCTATATGAAGTGAACTTTGCATTAATGCAACATCATAAGTATAGTCTGACTGAATTAGAATCTATGATGCCTTGGGAGAGGGATGTCTATGTAAATATGCTCATACGACATCTTCGTGAGGAAGAAGCACGTCAGAAACAGGCAAATTCACAACATCAAACACTGTAAGTGGCAAAATCACCAACACTAAAGATTAAAAAATTTCTTGCTCCGACACCTAGTGGTCCTGCGGGAGATCCAGTTAAGACCTTGACTTTTAGTATCAATAGGTTGGGATATGCTGTGGCAGATATTGGTCAGTTGTTAGTTGATGACTTAGCAAGACAACAGGATTCATTACTTAAAGCAGAAGCAGAAAGAGCAAAACAACTAGAAGAAGATAGAAAAAAGGAAGAGGCATACAATAAAAATATAAAGAAGGAAGATGTAGAGAGTGGTGTTAAGTCAGAAACTAGAAGTGAGTCTAAAAAATGGGGGTGGTTAGAAGCACTTTTAAAACCCCTAAAGTGGTTAGCAAAGTCTGCATTGGGATGGTTTGTAGGATTAACTTTCTTAGAGCAACCTGGAAAAAGATATGATTTACAAATAGGTTTGGCAGTCATTGGTGGTTGGTTCAAAGCACTCTATAAAGTAACAAATATGAGTGTAGGTCTAATATTTGATGGACTTTCTGAAGACAGTTTTTTAATGGGAGCATTGAAATTTATAGGTGGAATGGCAGGATTTTTTGTAGCAGGTAGAATATTAAGACCGTGGAAATTGATAAGTGATTTCAAAAAATTAAAGAAAATGGTAGATTTTCTTAGATTTGGTAAACAAGGATCAGGTAAGAGATTTGCAGAAGGTAGAAGAATAATAAAACAAAGAAAATTAAAACAAGCATTGCGTGCTAAAAGAATGCTTCGTTTAAAACGTCTTGCCAAAGTTAAGGGTGGTAGATTTTTACAGAAAGGAAGTAAATTCCTTAAAGGGTTTGGTAAAGGTGCAGGTAGATTCCTTAAAGGTGGAGGAATGTCGGCATTAGCGGGTATTTTCTCGTTTGCAAATAGATTGTCGTCAGGTAAGTCTTTACAAAATGCTATCGGTGGTGGTGCAGGTGCTGCTATTGGTGGTATTGCTATGGGTGCATTACTTACACCTGTACTTGGTCCATTTGGTCCGATTGTTGGTCAAATGCTAGGTTCTTTCCTAGGAGATAAGATAGGTGCGTTCTTAGGTGATGCTTTTACACCAATGTTCAAACCTATTAAGAGATCATTTGGTATGTACTTTAAGATATTCAAGGCACTTTTTGAACCAGTGTCAGAAGCGTTTGCTGACCTATGGAAAGATGGATTGGCACCACTTTTCGCCAAGATGAAAGAAATATTTAAACCCCTAGTAGATGCAGGTATTGAAAAAATTGTTGATATGATTAATTCACCTTGGTTTCAAGAAGCGTTGTATGATTTGAAAAAGTTGGTTAGATTGGGTAAACAGCAGATGAACCGAGTTGCAAATTTATTCAACATAGGCAGTGATGAAGATAAAATAAACAGAAGAGTAGAAAACACTGAGATAAGTATAGATTTAAAAAATGAAAAATTAGAAAGATTAGAAAAAATAGCAGAACAAAAGGGTGAGGACTATAAAGCGTGGAATTGGAGATATACTATTGGTGAACAAATTGAGAGGAAAAAGGAAGAAATAAGAAAAGAGGAACAAAAACTGTTAGAACAAAAAATAGAACAAGAAGCACAAAAAAATGAAAGTGTAACTGCTTTACTTCCTCCAGTTTTTCCTTTACCAAATGGATTTCTAGATTATAGTAGAGGAACTGAAAAAGATAAGTTAGGATTAAAAGGTGGTAGAATAATAAGACCAAATGACCCAGAAACTTTTCCAATACCTGTTTTTGCTATGAAAGCAGGAAAAGTACGTCGATGGGGATACCAGAAAGGTAAATCTTCGAGTGATCATAGAAGAGGAGGAATGATTATTGAAGGTGATGATGGAAATGAGGATATTGGATATAGAAATATAGTACCTACAATTAATTATCACACTAGAGTAAAACCTGGTGATAAAATAGGTGAATTGATGGATGCTAGAAAATATAAAAGTAGTTCCAGAACTAAAAGTGGTCCTAAAAATTTAACATCAAAATCTACATACCTTTTATTACAAGCATTTACAAACCATAAGGTTGAACGTGGATATAATAAAAATCAATTAGATATTGCAGAGTTATATCCAGATATATTCCCTGCAAAACAAGAAAATGAAATTGTAAAGAATAATGTTGACCCAGAGACAATAAATACTGGTGAGAATATAACCAATTCAGACGATTTGGTCAATGAAAAAACATATACTACAGAGGGAGGTGCAGTGGTCATACAACCTGTAGTTACACCTACTGTAACTGTGGGTGATGAGACAAACGTTCAGTTTGAAGAGAATGAGGCAACAGTTTACTAATGGCACAACAAAAGTCAATACGATTCTATAAATTTATTACACCTCCAGAGGACAAAGGTGCGACGGTTACTATTGGCAATAAGACAGTAACGGGTTCTAAATTCTCCACGACCATTAGTGCAATTAATTCCCTAGGAGCAACTGTAAATAGTATAGGTACTGCAATATTATCAACTAGATTACAACAGCAACAGCAACTGCAAGAACAAGAGCGAAAAAACCAACTTGCAAGAGATAAGTCTAATGCTATGAAATACGCAAAGGGATTTTTAAAAGGATCTCTAGGTTTTGCTGTTGGTGCATTATTAGGTAAAAGTGGTTCGGGATTTTTGGGAAATCTTGGTAAATTATTTAAGAATTTGATAATTTACAGCACTTTAGACTGGTTAGGTAAAGACGAAAACCAGAAAAAATTATCGAAGATAATGAATAGACTGGGAATAATAGTGAAAGGGTTGTGGAGTGTAGTATCAGGGATAGTTAGTTGGATAGGTAAATCTTGGAATCAATTATTTGGTGAAGGTAAACCCTTTATGACGAGACTTGCAGGTGCAGTTAAGTTATTAGCAGGGGTAGGTTTAGTTGGAGCAGGATTGGCATTCTTAAAGAATCCTGCATCAATGTTAAAAGCATTCAGTGGTATGCTTAAAACTGTTGGTCAAGGTGTTCTTAATTTAGCAAAAGTATTTGGTGGTAATGTTCTTGGTCAAGCAGCGTTAGGTTTAGGACAAGGATTTCTAGCATATAATGATATAATGAATGATGAGGATATTCCAGAAGAGGATAGACAATCAGCAGCAATCGGTGGAGGAGTTGGTGCAACAACTGGTGCTATGGCACTTGGTGCTTTAGGAAATCAGTTATTACCTGGAATTGGTGGTGCTATTGGTAATCTTCTTGGTGGATTCTTAGGAAAACACATAGGTAAGTATATTGGTCCTATTGTAAAAAATATTATTGAACCAATAAAGAAATTTTTCTCAAAAGTAGGTGCGTGGATCAATAAAACTCTAAAACCAGTAGGTGATGCAATAAAGAAATTTTTTGAACAATATGCAGAAGTAGCAAATAAAGTTCTTGATTTCATAGAACCACATATGCCTAAGATAATGGAAATTGCAGGTTTCTTGGGCAAATTTGCATTTCAACCTTTAATTAGTTTATTAAACGGTCTAACAAAAGTGTTAATGTGGGTGACAGGTAGTGGAGGTGAAGACGACGACACAGTAACCACAACAAATTCATCTACAGGATCAGGAACAAACTTTAGTGTTGATAAAGAGGGAAGTAACTCATATCCATTAAAAGGTACTAATTTCTTAGGTGATTTTGTTGAACCAGGTTTCAAATATGATAAAGTAGATGGTGAATTTGGTGAGGGTATTGATACTTCTATGATTAACAGAACTCTAGCAGACTTAGTTAAAGAATATGGTGAAAGTGCAGAGTTAGGTCGTTATGGTATAAGATTGAGTTCTGCTTTGCAAGCAGTCAAGAATATGGGTAAAGACCCTGAGACTTTTAAATTCAATCCTAGCGGTCAAGATCTGATCTTTAAAGAATTGAAGAATATGGCGGGTTTCCAAGAGTTCTTGGGTGAACAAATAGATGTAAATCAATTTGCTGCAAATCTATCAAGATTCTTTGATGAAATACCTGCAAGTGAGAATGCAGTAACTAAAGACACTAAAAGTTGGAAAGAAACCTTATCAGTGCTTGAGAGTTTGAAAGGTGGTATGAGTAAAGGTGGACTTATACGTGGACCACAATCAGGTTATCCTGTAGGATTCAATCCTGTGGTAAGTAGATCAATAGGTGGATTTGTAGGTCACGGAACAGAGATGATAGTTCCTATAGACACACCAGATACTCGTAAAGATTCTGGTCTTGCTATGAGAAGACTATTAGAAGCAGCATTAATTATTGGTAGTAAAGGTGACACAGGATCAATGTTATCAACATTAACAGATACTGTTAACGAAGGAGAAGCAATGTTAGAGTCTGCTGCAATGAACTCAAACATAGAAACTATAGTTTTAGATGTAATAGAAAGACCTGTACAGACAAAAGAAGGTGGAGCAGGTCAAGAAATTGTTCTCCCAAGTAAAGAGGATGAGGTCAATACATATATTCAGAGTAGGTTTGGATTTTTGACCGAAAGTAATACATCACCGAGTAACTTCTTCTAATGTCAGAATCAACTCAACCAAAAGGATATACGATACAGGAGTTTGGTCTTGTTATACAACCAAAAGACTTTTCTCCTAGGGAAGATTTGTCTCAATTAAGTTTCAATGGTGAAAATGCCTTTGATCTTACTGGATTGTGTTCTGCATTTAATATTATGTCATCTATAGATTCTCCTACAATGAGAATGGAGATAGCAATTTACGATACTATAGATTTATCATCAAAATTGCAGGGTAATGAATATGTTAAACTTACTATGAAAACTGATTCGTCAGGTGAAGAGGAATTAGAAATTATACAAAAAGTATATAAAATTGGTAGTGTTACAAAGGCAGAACGTGCACAGACTTATATAATTTACACTACATCACCAAGCACAGCATTGAATGAAACTAATCGTGTTTTTAAATCATTTGAAGATCAACCAGGATCTACTACCGTTGAAGATGTTGAGAAAGGTTATTTAAAAGAGACTACACATAATATGTGGGAAAAGTCAGCAGGTAATTATAATTTTATATCTACATCTTGGAGACCTTATGACGTGATTTCTTATCTTGCAGATAAGATCGTTGGTTCCGAGTCTAAACGACCTGGATATATGTATTGGCAAACACGTAAGGGTATGAATTTTGCAACAATGGACTACTTGTGTTCTGAAAAAAATCCAACCCAAAAAGCACCAAAAATATTTACTTACGTGCAATCTAATCTCACAGATAATGCAAATAACTTTTATAATATAGAAACAGTGAACTATCCAGATCGTGCCAATCATCTAGAAAGGATGCGTAAAGGATTATATAGTAATGTTGTTATTGGAATACTATTGCCCGCATTAACTGAAGGTAATTTACCTACTAATGGTGGCACAGCAGAAACAGGGGCAGAGGACACATCACCTGCGGGATCTATAAATCCTCCAGTCAATCTTGGTGCTAGACAAGTATTTGATTTAGCACAAACTCTTAATAGTGACTTCCCCTTTAACAGAGCAAACGACGAATATTTCTCAGAAGAGAAACCTACTCGTATAAAAATAAGAGCACTTCCAGGTATGAAGAATGCTCAAAACTCAGATAACCCAGAAGGTTCATCGTCAAATATGAACTTTGACACTGTTACAAGTTCAGCATATTCTGCATCACGTTGGCAACTGTTAAACGCTATTCGACTAGATATAACAGTCCCTGGAAATATTTCCATAGATGCAGGTGACATAGTTAACATTAGGATACCCAAGTCTCAATCTGAAGATCAGTCTGAACGTTTGGAACTTGACGAAACCTATTCTGGGAACTATATTGTGATAGGTGTGAAACACAAATGGTCCGCACCTGAGATCACAACAAAATTAAACTTAGCAAAGGACAGTATCGAACAATGAAAAGTATAGAAGACCACATTCAACACGACAAAGACATTATTGAAAATCCTATGACATCACCTGCTGCACGTAGGCACGCAAAGGTGGAACTTCACGATTTAGAAGAGTATGCAGAGCATCACAAAGAAGAGATCGAAGCAGGAGATCATCACGACCCTAACGCTTTAGAACTATTCTGTGATCAACATCCTGATGAACCAGAATGCTTAGTGTATGACGACTGATTTTATCTATGGAGATCATATAAGTGATCTCACTATTGACAATTTACTGGAATTTTGGGATAATTGTACTTATCTTAAAAAGGTTAATGGAGAGTTCTCTGATGGTGTAGACCCTACCATCAAGAAGTCTGTTGATATGGCAATACCTCCCTTCCTCAATGAGAAGGCAGTTCGTATTTTCTTAGGAGAACTTCAAACAGTTCTTGATAAATACCTTGAAAGATTCCCGTACGCTTGTATGGCACCCGTTGAATTGAATGAACCATTCAATATACAATGGTATCCTGCAAATACAGGTGGTTATCACCGCCCTCATTGTGAAAGAATTGGGTCTGGTAAGACTGCATCCTATAGACATCTTGCTTGGATGACTTACTTAAATACAGTTAATGAAGGTGGTGAAACATACTGGGTACATCAAGATAAAAAAATAAAACCTGAGAAAGGTTTAACAGTGTTTTGGCCAGCAGATTGGACTCACGTTCATCACGGTCTTACATCACCCGAAGAAAAAATGATCGCTACAGGATGGATTTCCTACGCATAAATAAAAACGGAGGATAACTTAACAATGGCAGCAACTGCTTTACAAGGTAAAACTGATGTGATGGGTCGCGACGGATTCACTTGGTGGGTCGGAGAAGTCGAGGATAAAGAAGATCCACAAGAGATTGGTAGAGTTCGTGTTCGTATCTTAGGATGGTACACAGGTAGTCAAGCGAAAGAAGCATACTTGACAACAGTTCCTACTAAGTCATTACCTTGGGCAACAGTTCTATTGCCTACAGACCAAGCAGGTATAAAAAATACAGGAACTGCTACAGCATTGGAAGTTGGTGCACAGGTTCTAGGATTTTTCTTAGATGGAGAGGAAGCACAACTACCAGTTGTTATAGGTTCTTTTAGAGGATTTAAGACGAATGAAAGTGGTCAAGATTCAGAAGTTTCCAAAACTGTAATAGCAGATGGAGAACTTGCAAAAGATTTACCTGTACAAGCACAAGATTTATCAGGTCAGGAAGTAGCAGGTGGAAACCAGTTTAACAAAACAGGAGAACAACCTTCTAACTCAGATGGTGGAGAGTCAACAGATAGAGGTTTACTTGGTATTTTAAGTAGAGGTCTTGAAGGACATTATGCTTCAAACCCTTTGGTCGTTCCAACTTCAATATTTGGTATTGCAGATGGAGCAGCAGGTCCTGCGGGATCAGGTTTTGAGACAGACTTAGAAAGGATGTTGAAAGAAGCAGGTAATCTTGCAGCAACATTAGCAGTAGATCCTCTAGGTAATTTAGTTTCTATTGTTACAGGAAAGAAAGTAGATAATAAGATATTAAGTAAAGCAATGTCAGGTATTAACTTAGCGATTGCTAATGGTATCTCAGGCATTATGTCTTGGATGAAAGAGGTAATGGCAAAAATTATTGAGTCTGTGATAGGTAAACTAAAATCACTACTCAGTAACGTAATTCCTACAGGTATTATTACCACTCTAATGGATGTTGCAGGTATGTTATTTAATATATTCTGTATGTTTGAAGCGTCTCATATTCTAGGTATTATTCGATCTGCATTTAGTAATACCGCTGACTTTGCTAAATCGTTGGCAAATATGGTCGTAAAGAAAGTGTTTGATGGTATTTCAACTGCTATCAGTGGTGCAGTAGGTGCCATAATGGGAAAAATCAAAGAAGGTCTACAAAAGATAGGAAAAACTATTAATGTTATTGTTTCTGCAATCGCTACAGCAAGAGACGCTATTGGTAAGTTTAGAGCATTAGTAGGAAAGATTACCAGTATCTTCCAAATGGACTTTAGTAAGTTAAACTTCCAAAATATCGTGAAGTTGATTCTTGGTCTTATTATGTCACTTCTCAAGAAAAAGAATTGTGGCAGAAAAATACGAAAATCAAAGCA
>CEVZ01063923.1_pt1 | contig 10690 bp, 19 predicted proteins | sample 361371 | NCBI WGS metagenome assembly CEVZ01 (sample SAMEA2620217, study PRJEB7988) | marine metagenome | isolation source: saline water (ENVO:00002010), including
ATTTTTAGCAACATATTCATTAAATCTTGCTTGAGGAATCATATTCTGTTTATCGTCCTGATTGACGGTTGGATTTTTATCGTTATCGCTAACGGATTCTTGTTTAACGTCTTGATTGACGGATTCGTTTGACATTTATTCTCCTATTGTCATTTAGTGTAATTTAATTAAAATTGGATTTTTTGCAAGTTATTTAATTTTAGGTTTGTCAAAGTTTGTTTTCCCTTCATATTGTACAGGTGCAAGTTCACAATTACAATGCTCCCTACACACACTCCAACCTGATGCAGGTGTTCCAATAGCTGCCCAAAATTCCATAGTTTCAATCCTGCCATCTCGTGGTATACAATCAGGACAGGCATTTGATCCATTAACTGTTATCCATTTAAATTCTTGTACTCCTGCTTGTTCATAAGTAGCCATTGCTGCAACATTGCCAATTACATTAACATTAGCCTTTACAGTATTAACAATTCCATTAGTTACTGATCCAAATATTCTACCACCTTCATCTAAATCAGCAAGTAATAGTGCAATAATTGTATCATCTGTTGCACCTGATATTCTTAATTGCTTTATATATAATTCAATATCTATAGCTGATTTTTCTGTTTGCCCTACAATTAAAGCAGTAACAAAATCATTATAATCTTCAAAATTATCTAACGCCATTATCTCAACGCTTTCTTAATATGTAACCTTGCTAATTTACTACCAATCTTTTCTTGTACTTTTCCAACTCCAAACCATTCACGCTTAACGTGTGGTCTTAAACCTTGATTATGAACTATTGATGGCACTTTCCTATCTCTAACATTCATTGATATCTCTGCAAATTTCTTTGTTTTAGTTGCTCGTGTTTTGACATAGGTGTTTTTCATTTTACCTTTATCAAGCAATGGTGTTGGATTATTAGTTACTTTGAATTTTTTGCCATCTATGTCTGTACTTGTTTTAGCTATACCATCTTGAAATGATTTATTAAAAGCATCTGCAATATCATTAATTAAAACATCTAATTTTAGATTTTTATTTAATTTGAAGATTTCTTTTTTCTTTAGCTTTACCATAATGTCTTATTATTTTTTTTGCCTTTTTTTCGCCCAAATCAACTGCTTCTCTTAATATATCCTCATTATCCTCATAGAAATCCATAGCTAAATTTTTAATGTATTCTCTTGGATTAGCAATCAAAGCATTTAAATCAATAGCTTTTCTAAACGCTTCTTTTTGTTTATCTACTTTATCCTCAAGTTCAGCAATACGATTAATATAATTCTGTATCGTATTTTCAGGCATCTCTATTTAATTTAAAACCACTTTCTTTAGTAGTTCCTTGCACCTTTAATTGATTTTGAGATAATAATCTTTCAGCAAGATATGCTTGTGCATCTTCTCTGCTTTCAAATCCATCAGGGTCTTTAGCCATTAAGTAATCAACCTTATCAGCAAGTCCGTGTTTAAATTTCCATTCCCATTCTTTCATCTCCATATCAGCATCAGGGAACTCAACCTCATCATAATTTATCTTCATCATTTCAGGCAATATTACACCTGCTTCTACTTGTGCTATTGTTTTTTCTATATTATATATTTCTTTTTCTGCAAACTTCCATTTTTCAACTTCATCTTCCCTTGCTTCTAATAGTTCAAGGTTTTCCATTCGTAATGCTACACCTGATTTACTGCCACTCATACCAAAATCAAATGTAATATGATGATTCTGTGCAACCTGTTGCAACTGAAATTTGATGCCACTCATTATGGATTCAATATTAACTCCTGCTGATATATTACTAACTGTTCCTCCCTCTACAGCTAATATTTTATTCAATCCAAGCTGAACTTCATTTGCATCTATTCTTCCTTCAACAACCCATTGTCCACCTGCACTTCTGATATGATGTTGCAACATAGTCATCGCTATGTCCACTTGACGATTAGCCATAGGGATATCCATCGCTCCCTCATTCCAAAACTCATCAATCATTGTTACAGGTTGCATAAATATAAACGGTAAAACACCATAAGGATTTATATTATCATCATTTATAGCTGTAATTTTACCTTTTTCATTAAATATGAAATGATTCTCTGCATCCCAATACATAAATTCATCAGGGGTAGATTGACTGTATAAATCAGCAGTTGCTTTTGGTAATAGATATGTAATAGCAATAGGATTTAATGGATCATCAGGACTAAATATAGGCTCAAAGTTAATTATAGGTTGATATTTAAAACGATCATTATGCCACCCAACTTGAACAGCCATAGTACCAAGTAAATTGTGCATACGTTCAAAATGTTTCATTTTAACATTCTTCATTACAGTTAAATCAAAATAATTATCATTCTCAACTTCTCTTGTAGGTGCATCTTTATAAACCAAACTGATTCTATTAATAAGTCTTGATGTCATATTAACAGGATACAATGGTATCTCATCTTGCAACGATCCATCAAAGTATTGATCTATATACTTACCTGTATTATTAAACGTATAATAATCAATAGCCATATCTCTATGCTCAAACATCATATCTTGATTATAGGATTTTAGTCGTTGTATTGATTCTTGTATTACTTGTTCTACTGTACTAAATATTATCATTATTATACCATAAATGTTTTGGTTGAGGGTTTTCTTATTGGGAACTCATAATCAACAAAATATCCAAAAGCATCTGACATATGTGTAAGTTCAGCATTGCTTTTATCTATATCTCTCGTTCCTTCTTTGTTTACTACTTGCTCAAAATCTGCAATTAAGTTTTTACACTTGGGATCAATAATACAATTATCAAATAATTTATTAGTTGCATTTACCCTATCAATAACTCGTGGTGCTTGTCGTTTAACTCTTAATACAAAACCTGCTTGTCTTAATATATCGTGGTCTGAATCTACTGCTGATGTTTTTCTTGCTTTACCTGCAGGATCAGGATAGCAATAATATAATCTATTTGGATATTTGTCTTTAATTGCCAATGCCATCTGCTCTGTTAGGAGTTGTCTTTCGCCTGTATGTCGTAGTTTAAATTCGTCGAAGATATGAACTTTACCATTTGGCTGCACTTGTGATAATACTGCACAAAGGGGATCAATGTTGAAGTCGATTCCCACATATATTGGTTTGGTTTTATCGTAAAAGACATTTTTGACATTTTTTTCCCTATCGAAATTATAATAAGTTGCACCATATTGCAAGTTTACAAATTGCCCTTGCATATATGCTTTTATTAATTTTTCATCATAATTCTGTTTAAGTGATTGTATAAACTCTTTTGGAAGCCTTGAATTATCTTCTGTATTTGCCTGTATTAATTCATATCCTTCTTTTGGGGAATCTTTCCAATAGTCATATACGTAGTTGAATCCTTCAGGTGTTGTGCATACAAATGCTCTGAGTGTGTTTCCTTGTCGTAATCTTGATAAAACCATTTTCCAACATTGGTCGTCTTTGAGGAGAGCAGATTCATCAATCCCTGCCCACGCCAAGTTGAGTCCTGCCAACCTACGATAGTTCTCAGCAGAGCGTAGAAGCACATCAGCATACCCATCAGACCAATAAACACGATATCTATTATCAGTCGCACTATATTCATAATTGAACTTAACACTTTTTAATACCTCCTCAAATGTTGGCTGTAATGTATCTTTTATCATTCTGTATGTAGGCGACATTAGCAATCCTGTATAACCTGCATTTTTACCACATTCAATTAAAGATTTTACACATAAAGCATATGTTTTTCCTGCACCATAACCTGATACTAAAGCAGGATACTTTGCTTCAGAATGTACAAATTCTCTTTGATGTTTAAATAATCCTACACTCATTTTTTCTGCAATCTATTGTTAATTAAAAAAGAATAAATCCACCAATGATTAGGATCATCTTCACCAAGTGGTATTATTGACCTAACCAAGTCTGCCCATTTTTTGTGGGTTGTTTTCTTTATTCTATTCAATATGATGTGTATCAAATCCTTTGGGTAATTCTGTTGTTGTTACTTCTTGTTTGTCACTCATTCCTAAATACTGTTTACTTAACCAAATCTGCATAGTTACATTGCCATTTTCAGCAGTACGCCACATCAACTGTCTTAATCGTATCTTCCCTTTATCACGCCCTTTTGTCAAAGATTCGGAATAACTCTTTCTAATTAAACTTTCATCACAACCAAAAAATGATGCTATTTCAGTATTGGTGCAACCATATGATGATAGCTTTTCTACCTGTTCAGGTTCTATATTATACTTCTTCGGTCTTGCCATATAATTCTGCTTTCTTTCCTGTAAATTCTTCCCATCTCTTTACTATTACATCACAATAATGAGGATCAAGTTCCATACCATAACACTTTCTATTAGTTTTTTCACAAGCTATTAATGTTGAGCCACTACCAAGAAATAAATCTAATATATTGCTTGGGTTACTATTTTTTATTGCCCTTAAACATAAATCAACAGGCTTTTGTGTTGGGTGAATATATTTAGTGTCTTTTTTAACCTCCCAAACATCAGAATCTGAACCACTAAAATCTCCTTTGTAAAAACACACTTCATATTGTCCTCTATAGCCTTTGCCTAAACCAAAATTATTTTTATACCATACAATTATATCTCTTGGCTCAAAATTTATATCAACTAAATTATAAATTCTTCCCCATACATATATTTCTTTTACATCAGGAATAGAAGAATAAAATGGAGTTACATCTAAATTATCTCCCATCAACCTCATCTTTTTTCTTCCACCATAACCACCTAAACCATATGGAGGGTCGGTATATACCATATCTGCCTTATTACCATCCATAAGTAAATCTACATCTTCCTTTTTTGTAGCATCACCACATAAAAGTCTATGCTCACCCAATATCCACAAATCACCTAATTTAGTAACTGCTTCTTCTACTTCAGGGATTTCATCATCATCAATATTGCCCTCTTTATCTTCATCAGGTGCAAAGCCTACCAATTCATCATCACTAAATCCCCAATCCTTTAATTCATCCATATCAAATAAATCAGCCAATATATCATAATCCCATTCACCTGTATTTTTATTTAATCTAACATTCAATTCTCGTTCTTCATCTAATGTTAAATCAACCTCTACACAAGGCACTTCTTCAATGCCAAGCGATTCAGCTACTCTTGTTCGCTGATGACCACCAATTATAATATTTTTTCTGTCTTTATTTTTATTTATAATAACAGGATCAACCAAGCCAAAACGTTGTATAGAATCTTTTAATTGTTTAAATTGTTCTTTTTTTAACTGTCTTGGATTGTATTCTGCACTAATTAATTCTTTTATATTTTTAGTTATTACCTGCATCTAACTCCTTATCAAATGGATGCCTTATTATTTCAGTTCTTTCTTCTTTATCTCTAATCTGTTCTTTTAAAGGTCTATGTATAAATTCAGGAGCATCATCCCAAATTAATTTATTTCTTACACAAGCATCTAAAATCAACTTTAAATCTAAATTATCATAATCTAATAATCTTTTTCTATATGATATTATTTCTATTCTAAACTTTTCTTTTTCTTTTGCTTTTCTTATTTCTAATTCCTGCATCTGTTGTGCAACCATATATGTATATTTATCTTTTAATCGTGCTTTAGCTGCCCAATGCAATCTATCTATCTGATTCCTTGATTTAATTCTTATAGGTAAAACCATCTTTTCCATTAATAACTACCTGTTGAATAATAAAATAATGTCAATACAAAGATTAAAAGCATCACAACAACAATCTCACTCATCTCTCCACCATTCGAGAACTTTAATCTTCAAAGCTATGTAAAAAAGCCATAAAGGGATGCTAATTAAAATTCCCTGTACAAATGATGTAAACAAACGATAATAATCCATATTTATCTCCTTTGTCGTTCATTACCACCTAAAATATCTTTAAAATAATTGTAATACCACCAACCATTATACTTTCCATTAAAAAACTCTAATTGTTTTTTTCTTCTGTCGTGTGTACTACTTTTTTTGGGTTTCTTTTTTTCCAATATCTATCTCTTGCTTTCTTTTCTATACAGTTATCCTGTATGTTTTTTTCTTTTAAAATATATTCACCTGTTTTAGTAACATAAAAATCTTCTTCTTCCCAACTACAAACAAATCCTTCACTATCATAATCTTTTTCAATTCTTGGGTACATACAATTTAAGGTTTCACCTGTGCCAATAGTTACAGTAAAAGCTATAATCCAAGTACTAAAAAACATTACTTACCACCTTTTTTTAATGGCTTATCATCACCCCAAACAGGATTATCAGGCGTTTTAGAATCTACTTTTACACCATTACCACCTATTTTAATTTGATTCCTATCCATTGTAACTTCCATATCTTTTTGATTAGCCTGATCTTGTAAGTGATGTACTAAATCTTTTGCTACTGTCGCTAATGGATCTTCAGGTGCAGGTGGTGCAACCATACTTGTAAGTACATTAATTAAACCTAATGTAATAGTTGAAATTAAACCTGTAACTACTGCTAATTGCGATTCTCCAAGATAATAAGCTGCTGCAATAAGCATACAAGCCATAATTAAAATTGTAGGTACACTAAATACGCCTACCCAAAATCTTAACTTATCTATCATTAAACGCCTATCAGACGCTCTTTTTCTTTTTATTTCAGCTATTTCTTCTTTTGTTAGTTTTTGTGTCATACTATAATTTAGCTTTTATTTGAGGTTTAGGCAATATTTTTGTCTTGCAACATATGGAATCTTCGTTTGTAGTAGCGTAAAAATCGCTTTTATTGCACTTTTCACAGTATCCTATATAAGATACCCCTAAAACATCTTTTTTAAATTCTACGCCTATATTTACATCCATTTCATCTTCCCATCTACGATTGTTTAAATATGTAAATGGGTATGGCTGAAACTGTTTATCAGGTATCAATTTTAAAAAAGCAGGTAATGTATCCATTATTTTAGTTCTATCTATATCTTTTAAATTGTTCCACTTTTTTTCAACTTTAGACTTATCTCCAACTTTTTTATTATATAAATCCCAAAAAACACTAAACTCTATATTTACTTTTTTTTTATTTACTTTCTTTTCTTTTATAGCATTGGGTTCGCTATGCGTTCGCAATGCGTTCGCATTACGTTTCCATCTTTTCCGAGCAGACTCCCTTGCTTTTTCGCTGCGTTCATCTTTCTGTTTCATACGATTTAATAACGATTCTGAATAAAAAATATCATCTTCAATTATAAACAAATCATAGTCCTCTACTAAACTTTTAATGCAATCGCTATGCGTTCGCAATGCAAATGCAATGCAATCGTAATCACATTCTAAAGTATAATCAGGTTCATTTCTTAATCGTTCAACTATTGCCCAATATAAACCGTATCCTTCCCATCCTAATTTTGACAATAATTTGATTATTTTTGGATCGTGTTGTGCATTAGCATCGTGGCTAAAATAATATGCTTCTTTCATTTACTATCTCCTTTTACTATCTCTTAATTTATTAATTTAATAATTTTATCTCCAACTGCTTTAACTACAGGTACACTAACAGCATTACCTAATTGTTTATATCTTTGTGTATCTGATTGCCCTTCAGTCCAATCATCAGGAAATCCTTGTAATCTTTCACATTCTATTGGTGTTAATTTTCTTACAGTAGATTTGTTATACAATCTTAAACAATTATGATGTGGTTCAGTTAATGTCGGACATATATCTTGTGCCTTTTTATTATATAAATCTAATGCCTTTGTATCATCATAATTTAAATTAAATTTTTCTAAAGTTTTATTTAAAGATTTTTGTGAAAAATTATATTTTTTATTAATTAACAATGGAACATTTTGTCCACCTGTACCCATAGCTTGTGATAAACAAGGACTATTACCATCTTTTCTTATTCTTAACCCTTCATCATTTCTGTAATCTGCAATTTTAAAATTTACCTTTTTTATTAAAGTTTTTTTATTGCCTTTTGTGATAGGAAATATTTTTGATCTACCTCGTTCTCCAAGATGTCCGACAATATATATTCGCTCTCTATTTTGGGGTAACCACCATTTAGTATTAAGTAATTGACATTCAACGGTATAATCAAGGTCGGACAAAACTCCATAAATTGTAGCAAATGTTTGTCCATTGTCGTGGTTAAGTAAACCTTTAACATTTTCGAGTACAAAGTATGGGATTGGTTTCCCAATATCTTTGAAATATCGCAAAATCCGTGCAATTTCAAAAAATAATGTTCCTCTTGTGTCATTGAATCCTTGCCTTTTTCCTGCAATCGAAAACGCTTGGCACGGAAATCCTCCACAAAGGATTGTAATGTCACTTGGTAAGTTTTTTGGTTGAACAGTTGTAATGTTTCCGAGTTCTGTTGCATTTGGAAATCTCCTTTTATATTGTTTAGAAGCATATTTATCTATTTCACTAAAACCAACCCAATCAAACTTAAATCCTGATTGTTCAAGTCCTAAATGAAATCCACCTATGCCACTAAATAAATCTAATAACTTCATTTACTACCTCTTAATATGTAAATTGCAACGCCTATACTAATTATTAATTTAAAAACAAGATCAGATATAGTTGTAATTAAATATAGTATGTCATATTGCAAATCACTCATTCTTCCATCTCTTTTATTGCTTTTTCTATAGGAACATCAAATACTTGTAAACACATTGCAAAATGCTTACCACTAATGTTTCTTTTACGATTAAGCCAAGAGTAAACCAATGTATGGCTTACTCCTAACTTTCTCGATAACCAAGCAGGTGTTCGTTCGTTCATTTCTAATAAATATTCAAGATACTTAATCAAAATGGTAAACCATCACTCTCTTGTGCTGCAACAGGTCTATTATTTGGATCACCTGAAACATCTTGCTCTTTAGATTGAAAAGATAATGATAAAAATGTTTTACCACTATTATTTCCTGTTCTTTTCCAAGCAGATACCCAATATTCTTTCCCATTGATCTCACAACTTCCTGTCATATTTGGCTTTTTATCTTCAGCGTTTTCTTTTTTATCATTTACAAATAAAACACCTTTTAGGTTATTATCATATTGCATTTACTTCTCCTTTTTTTTATATTAACTTATACATTGAATTTAGTGGAACAGCCTTAACAGGCTCTCTTTCATTCTTACCATCAAGACCTCTATCCACAATTTTTACCTCACCTTGCAAGTTATTAACATCGCAAATATATATACTGCCATCTATTCGCTGTGTAATAAAATATGCTTTACAGTTAAATCCACAAGCAGCCATCTGTAAATTCACATACTTTCTTGCATTTAAATAAGCAAATTGATGATCTTTAATAAATGACGTTTTAAGTTCAGCAAAACCAATTACAGCATTATCTTTTTCCATCCAATAATCTATTGGACTATATTTTGCATATCCGTGCAATATAATGCCTTGTGTTTCATACAAAGCATCTGCAACTCTTTTTTCATTTGCTGCATCATTTTCATTATGTTGTAACGCTTTTGGTTTTCCTGTATTTGGATCAATTCTATCCTGCAATGGTGTTGTTTTTATCATATATTCCTCTATTATATTTTTTAATAACATCTTTTAATTTTTTCTATCAAATCTTTATCTACAATAGGATTTTCTAAACATTTATATAATGGCATCTTTTCATTCCCATTTAAACTTACATATTTTAATTTTAAATCTTTGTATTTAATGTAGAATACTTTTTTAAGTGGTATAACAACCAAAGCCAATAAATCAAAATCAGATTTTCTATATTCATTTTCTTTATGTTTTATATATGTGTTATTGTTTTCCTTTTTCAATACCCTTTTTTGCCTTGTAACTCCAAAACTATATGATATTTTGTTTCTACTGTGATAATTTGTTTTTCTTTTAATTGTTGATTTTACTTGTATTCTATACATTTTATTTTCTGCATCAAGCATAACTAAATCAAATGGCAAATTTTCTTGCATTTTAAAACAGCTATAGCCTTGTAATATTATATCAGACATAACAATATGCTCACCTGCTAATCCAATATTAAGATTCTTCTTGATTAAAATACGCCTTTTTGATGTTATATAAATAGGTAGGATTGCTATCTTCTTGTATTTGTTCTATAACTTCTTCAGCGTTTTTTAATCTCTTTTCAATGTTTTTATATATCTTTTCAAGGTTTTCAATTTTTTGCCTAAAACTTAATAATGAAGCACTCATATTATCTTTCCAATCTTGATATTCTGTAATTCTTTCATTTAATGGCATTAGTTTAAATCCTTATCTTTTCTTAAATCAATATCTTTAGTTACTATGTAATCAACAAAATATTCAAGTTCATCATCTGTAAATGAATCTATATTTTGAATTACAAATTCAATTAATACTTCTCTAACAGTTAGATACCCCATTTACCTCTATTTACTATCTGCGACATTATACTGTAAACAGATATATCTTTAAATGAATCAATTAATGGCTCATTTGTAGGTGGTGTTTTTTTAACTAAAAATAAATTTATCAATCTTTGTGCCTTATCGTTTATTCTAACAATTAATGCACTCAAAGTTAAATCAATGTTACAATCATTTCCAACACCTGTACCTAAAGTTATATTGTGTGATCCATAGTCAAGCTGTTTTTCACAAAATAATTCATACTGCTCTTTTTGTATCTT
>CEVZ01106554.1_pt1 | contig 10689 bp, 9 predicted proteins | sample 361371 | NCBI WGS metagenome assembly CEVZ01 (sample SAMEA2620217, study PRJEB7988) | marine metagenome | isolation source: saline water (ENVO:00002010), including
CATCTCCTGGTGCAGGTGATGGTAGTTATTCTTCATCATCTACTTGTCATCCTTGTAGTGCCTTTGACTGCACCCCCGCTTCGACCACAATCTCTTATACTGTCCCACCAGAAGGACAAGACTCTGACGATCCAGATTGCCCTCATTCGACTTTATTTGCAGTAGATACCCAAAGTCCTAAGATAATCTTTAGTTATGACTCTCTTTCAACGACGTTACCTAATGGATGTCTAGATTTTGAGTTGTCGTATGATGGAGTTACTTGGACTGACTCATGGGATGAGAATGAAACGACTGGTTCTGAGTATACTACGGCACAGAACCCTTACCAGGCTGGCGACGAATCGTTTAATGACTTTAAGATATTCAACTTAGATTCTGGTCTTGCACAGGGTCTTAGGATTAAATGTGAGATTAAACCCATATATGATGATAATCCAGACCCAACGGTCTTCTCAGGCACGTCCTGGCGTATTACAGAGGTCTTATCACCTGGTACAGGATACACCGTGGGAACCACATTTTCTCTAAGTTATACTCATACCCACCCAGATAATAGTACAACTGTTCTTACTAATAATATTAGGATTAAAACAGTCGGTCCAGTACAAGCAACAGAGGGTCAAGAAGGGTTTGATGTACTAAGATCGGGTGATACCATCAATGGACATATAATAACTCGTGTATTTCATACCGATTTAGATAATTTTCCATACCATATAGCATATATTGATGCTTGTGGTAATAATTTTGCTAAGGATACACAGTATACATCTGATAGGAACCATGTAATTACAACAAAAGCAGGTTGGGGTATTCCAGACCGAGCAGCGTTGGTCGGTTTTTATGAGTTTATGGATAAGTCATTACAGTATGTTACAGCAGATATAGACCAAGAAGCACCAAATAGGTTCCATGACCTTAAAGTACCACAGGTTACTATGTCTATTGTTAATGGACAGGTTGATAATATTAGTATAGTTGATGGTGGATCTGGTTGGCAAACACTAGATGCTGTGCCAGATGTGTATATTACCGCCCCCCTAACCACCACAGGTACAAGAGCACAGGTAAGAGCTACATTTCTAGGTGGTTCTATGACTGCTATTGAGGTAACTGACGGAGGATCTGGGTATTCTTCTTCATCTCCACCGCAATTACAAATAAGAAATGTACATAAAGTATTAGATCGTACCTTCAGAGAGGGAAATTTTACTACTCATTCCACGGAACAGTTAAAACAATTCCTACAATCACTACCTCCAGGTGATTATGAGACTACTCAGGAGACATTAGACGCAATAACAGCACTTCCAGAGTCATATTCTGATCAATATAAGGTAGTCGACTTCAAAGTTAAGGGTGATCCTGATAGACAAAGAGTGCGAAAGTTAGCTCAAAGGATGTATAGTGACACTGCTACGGATCCATTGAAGGAAACTTACGACATTTCTGACATTAATCTAGACGTATTGGAAAGAAGTACTGCCGTACCTACGGAAGCAAAGGATAGTGTTATAAAATATATCCGTGATAATAGTCAAACAAATAGAATGAGGCACATTGATAGGATAACTCAAAAGGTTATTCCTGAATATAGTAACCATGATCGAAGATATGTTACTACTATACAGGGGAGAATTAGTGAATTACCTCATGCATCAGAGTATACTAAGTACATGATGAAGCAATATAGACCAGATCCTAGAGATAGTATAGATATTAGTATAACATTATCATGTAGTCCTGTAGAAAATGGCTGTGGTCATATCACATGTCCTCCACCTCCAGGATCATCTCCTGGTCCATACCAGTCAATTTCTATGTCTGGGTTACTTGGGGATGGGTGTAAAGCGTGGAGTGCGTCAGGAACAATGAAAATATGGAATGATTTAACACGAGCTAGAGCAGCTTGGAACGCAGCAATCGCTGCATACGGAAACCCTTACGATACAGGAATGTATTTACCATAATGGCAATAGGAGCAGCGTTATTTAAAGGTAATTGTAGTGGTCATGGTACTGGTAGCGGATCTTCACACCATCCAGGTCTAGGTGGAGGTATACTAAGTAACTGTCCTCACTCACCAACAACAGGTACTATTAACCCCAAACCAGTAGCACAGATGGATGCTGTTACAACTTGGAAACCTACAGAGCAAAAACCTAAGACAAAATTAGAAAGAAGTGTTATAATAAACAACAAGATACCCATTATAGATAGAGATGAGCTTGTTCCACATCCTACTAAAACAAAACACACTACTACTTCCGCTAGTAGAAGGTGTTTTACTACTAGATCAAGTCCTGCGTGGCATTGCACGGAAGGTATTTCTGGTGGTAGGGAAGCTTCCGAGGGACATCAACGCAGATGTTACTCTAGTACCAAGACAGTTTGGATTACAGGGGAGCTTGCTGGTAGAATAGGTGATGATTTAGGTGAGGACACAACTGAGTGGCCTTGCTTATCAACTATCTCAGGTGGTAGCGAAGACGTTTTTATTGGAGATTAAATTATGCCAAAATTCAAAAATGGTGGTGCGTGGGGAAATAGTGACTATATTCTTCCACAACCTAAAAAGACTCGTCAAGGAAGGAGTGCTCGTACTAAATTGAGTGCTACTTCAAGTAACGCTAAAAAGAAAGCGTATAGAGGTCAAGGTCGTTGACTATTATAAATCAGGTTCGTAATGCGGATCAGGTTGGGATACCAGGTAGTGTAAAGCCTGTTGTCCCTTATACTGGTGGATGGATGCAGAAGAAGTTGAGTAAGGAGGAAATGGATTATCTTTGGGATTGTGTTGAAAAACGTTCTAAAGAATCATATGCAGAATACCTTGCTGGACACTTAGAAGATAGTTTTGCATTACATGATAAAGAGGCATGGTTCTATCTTAATACTCTTGATCCACTAATACAGGACTTTTGTCACAATTTTGGTAACTATGGTGATAAAGTTCCCGTTAACTCAGTGCATCCTTATAGTTTGCATAAGTGGTGGGTAAATTATCAAAGAGCAGGTGAATACAATCCTACACATGATCATCATGGACTTTGGAGTTTTGTTATATGGATGCAAATACCATATACACATGATGAGCAAACAAGCGATTCTATATCAAGAAAAGCTGGTATTAACTCAGGTCATGCAACTAATGGAGCATTTGAATTTCATTACACAGATATATTTGGAAGACCATCGTCATATTGGTATGATAGTGCGAAGGATTTAGAGGGTACTCTAGTCCTATTTCCGTCTTGTATGAGACATCAAGTGTATCCTTACTATAAGGAGCCAGGAAATAAGGATTATAGAATTACTATTTCAGGTAACATTGTATTGAATACAAAGCAAAGAATACCAGTAGAGATGAATACGGATCTTTCTCAAGATCTTGATCCAGGAATGCTGGAAAGGAGTCATCATGGTACAGAAACTGAAATAGTAAAACCCCTTACAAGATATCACATACAGGAGTATGTATACGATAAAGGAAGGGAAATAAACAATATTTTGTATCATACTATACAAGATAGGAGACCTGCGGAGGAAAGACCCAACGAAGCTCATTGTACTATGACTGAGTGGGATCTTTATAGCAGTGATACTCTTGTAAGAGATCTAGTAACATGGATTTATGATAAGATTGATACAGATTTTGATCCACCAGAGCATGATCTAAAAACAATAGAAACTTGGGGAGTTACCTATAAAAAAGGTGAAGATATTGATTGGCATAGTCATGGAAATGCCACATACTCATTTGTATATTATGTCAATACACCTCCAGGATCATCGCCAATATTATTTCAAAAACCAGATGCAGTGTTTGAAGCAAAGGCTGGTAATGTTATAATATTTGAAAGTACTAGAAAGCACAAAGTCCCACCTAATGATTGTGAGGGCAGATGTGCTATTTCAGGCAACATTTTTTTAAAAAAGTATAGAAAGTAATGACACTATCAACCAGTCTAAAAGAAGGAACTAAAAAGTCCCATAATGCAGCAGAGAATACTAAATTTGTTGCTGGTTTCTTAAAGGGGGTATTAAACCCAGAAGAATACCGTAAACTAATTACGGATTTTTATTATGTCTATGACACAATGGAGCAAAGGATTCAAGAAACTAAGGATCCTTTGGCAAGTGTATTAAAACAATGGAATGCCAAATTATTTCGTACTTCTTTTATTGAAAGAGATCTTAGATATTATTATGGTCCTATGTGGAGGAGTGAGTTAAAACCATCCGAAGCATGTAACACATATTGCTATAGAATTAATGAAATAGCAGAAAAGGATCCATACCTTCTTATAGCACATCATTATACAAGATATATTGGTGATTTATCTGGTGGTCAAATACTTAAGGGTATTGCTCAGAAGGCGTTAAATCCCCCTAAAGGAGAGGGATTACACTTTTATGAGTTTCCTATGATAGAAGATGCAAAGGCGTTTAAAACCGATTACAGGGCAGTTCTAGATGGGTTAGAAGTCAATGAGCATCAGGTCAATACATTAATTACTGAAGCAAACTATGCATTTAGACTTAACATGTATATGTTTGATGAACTTAAAGGAGATGCGAAGAAAGGATTCCTTAAAGTACTATGGGGGGTTATTACAGGAAAATGACGGATCGTAATTATGAAAACTGTAATTCTCAAAATTTGAGAATTGGTATGGAAAATAGAGGGGAAATTGCTCAATTATACCCAACTCCAATATATTGGGTTCATATGGTAAATAATTTCCCAACTATACAAAATGAAATTGCTAAAGCACTTGATAATGTAGATTTTAAAATGAAAGAGGCGTGGGGTAGTACTCATTATCTTTCTGATCCGTCTTTTAATGGAAATTTTATTGTAGAAAATGGGTTAAACTCCCTTAAAGATGAAATTGTAACTCATTTAAACCATTATTGTCAGTCTCTATCATTTCCTCATCATAATGGGGTAATTGCAACTTCTTGGGCATCTTTGTTTAAACAAGGAAATTATGGCCATTGTCATCATCATGGCAGTACAGATATTTCTGGAGTTTATTATTTCAGGACAGGAAATTCCGATGGTAAGATATATTTTGAAAATCCTGTTCCTTGTATGACTTCATCCTTTGTATACAAGTCTTTATGTGAAAGACAGGAGATTGTTCCTAGTGACGGATTACTTTGTTTATTTCCTGGTTGGTTAATGCATGGTATATCAACAAATACTAAGGACACGGATAGAATTAGCATATCGTTTAACGTTGATTTCTTAAGACATAAAAATTCAAATTAATCATGAAAATTCAAAATTTAGATTATGGATTTCCTATGATCCTTATAGATGATTTTTATAACTTCTGGGAGATAGGACAAATATGGTCTGAGTTGAAAGAATTGGAAGAAAAGGATATATTTTTGGATCCACATGAATCATGGAGTGCAGTTAAGAGTGGTAAACTGTTAAAAAACAATAAATGCATCCATTTAGACGAATATTATCAAGAAAATCGTAATAATTCTAAAATTATGCGTATAAATCGCAAAATTTTTGAAAAAAACGTCTTTGAAAGCAATAAATCCTTCTTTTTTAGGGATTTTATGCCAATGTGTGACTTTGATGCGACATTATTGTCATATTATGAGGATAGTCACTATTATGATCCACATAAAGACTCTGCAATGGTTACAAGTCTATGTTGGTTCTTTCAAGAGCCTAAAAGGTTTACTGGAGGGGAATTATTGTTCCCTGAATATAAGGTACATATAGAATTAAACAACAATAGGATGGTAATATTCCCAGGTTTTGTACAACATCAGGTTACTGAAGTTAAAATGGAAGAAGAATATAAGAATAAGGGGTTGGGAAGATGGTGTATGACCCAATTTTTAGCAACAAAATTCACTGAAAATAAAAATGTGAAGAGTCACCACGGAGGAAAAGTATTTTCTTCTGAAAAGTCGGATAAATAAAAGGGATAGCACTCCCTTAAATGAGCGAAACTATAATTTTTACGAGTAATGTGCCTCGTGGTAGCCGTTTTGGACCTACTAATGAGAAAGAATCTGGCGTAGCAAACAGACCTGTTGATATGTCTGATGATTTTAAAAAGAATGGATGGGAGCATTGTAGGTATCTAATAACAGATCCTAGATGTGATAGTTTATTGCGTAAAAATAGAGAAGGTGATGAAGAATGAAACCTATTAGAAGTGCTGATATATCAGCAACTAAATCAAGAAAGTTTAATGATATTGCAATTGCATTTTCTAAGAATAGGTTTACTGATGATGTTGCTCAGGTAAAAAATGCAAATTCTATTAAACAAGCAATTAAAAATCTTGTATTGACTAGAAGGGGCGAAAGATTATTCAATATGGATACTGGATGTGGTGTATTAAACCTTTTATTTGAACCTCTAGACCCTTTTGTGATTGATACTATTAAGAGAGAGATCATAAATACCATTAATCAGTATGAGAAAAGAGTCCAATTGTTGAAATGTGATGCAGTACCCTTTTACGAGTCGGGTAAAGTATCAATAACAATCACTTACAAAATAGTTGGATTACCAGTAGTTGAGTCGGTATCTTTTGTATTACAGAGACCTAGTTAAATGCAACCGAATAAGTTAACAGCATTAGATTTTGAGGATATAAAATCTTCAATTAAGTCATATCTCCGAACGAGAGATGAATTTACCGATTATGATTTTGATGGATCATCATTATCGTATTTGATTGACGTTTTGTCTTATAATAGTTACTATTCGGCATTTATTGCCAATATGTCTATGAATGAGGCATTTTTACCATCTGCTACACTTAGAGATAATGTTGTTAATATTGCCAAACTTTTAAATTATGTTCCTAGATCTATTACATGTGCTAAAGCATGTATAAAATTAGAAGTTCAGACATCCAAGACAAATTTAGCATATCCTAGTTCGGTTACTTTAAAAAGAGGACCAGTTGCAAGAGGTAGTACATTTATTTGGAATGTTTTAGAAGATATTACGGTAGAGGTTGATACTGTAACAGGTAAAGCAGAATTTGATGCTGTAACTATTAATGAAGGATCTTTAATCAATTTTACGTATACTGTTAATACTTTCCAAGCTCAAGAATATAAAATTCCTTCTGAAGACGCTGATATAGAAACTTTAAGAGTTACAGTTAAGGCAAACGAATCTTCCACTACTTCTGACCTCTATAACAGGGTTGAAACTGTTACTAACCTAACTGGTACAACACGTAGTTACTTCCTCTCTGAAGGCGAGGATATGAGGTATCAGGTAAGATTTGGTGATGATAGTATTGGTAGAAAGTTGAAAGATGGTGAGGTTGTGAATTTTGAATACCTTACATGTTCTGGTACGGAAGCAAATGAGGTTACTGAGTTTGATTATATTGGAACAACAGAAGATAGTAATCAGATTGTAGTTGCAAACTCAGATGTACAATTAATTGTTAAAGATAGATCTCAAATGGGTTCTGCAGCAGAAACTGTGGAGTCTATTAAGTATATGGCTCCGAGATACTATGCTTCTCAGTATAGAGCAGTAACAGCACAAGATTATGCTGTTATTACTAAAAATCTATATTCTAATGCTGAATCTGTTGTTGCTTATGGTGGAGATTCTTTAACACCTCCAATATACGGTAAAGTATACGTTGCAGTTAAAACTAAGACTGGAACTGCTTTAAATGATCAATCTAAGAAAGATTTACAGACTAAATTGAGAGCATACTCAATGGCATCTATAGATCCTATAGTTATTGATCCAGATGAACTTTATATCTATCCTAAAGTCTTTGTTCTTTATGATACTGGAGTAACTAGCAATACTTCTGAAATTAAGACAAATATTCAGAATGCTATTAATGATTGGGCAACACAAACTCAAATTAATAACTTTAATTCTACATTTAGAAATCAACAGTTCCAGAAAGCAATTACATTGTCTGATAAAGCAATAAGTGACGTTTCAGTTCAAACTTCACTGTTGAAATATATTAAGGCAGATACAAACCAAACTAATACTTACTGTATTTCTACTGGTGGTGCTCTTTATAATAGTGCTCCTAGTAATACGGATGGAGCATGTACTAAAGAACCAGTTATACTTTCTGGAAACTTTAGAACTGCTGATAGACCTGGTATTGATCAACAGTTTGAAGATGATGGATTTGGTAAATTAAAAATCTTCTATAACACTGGTAATAAGAAGGTTTATACTAATAATTCTGCTGGTAGTATTAATTACGATACAGGAGAAATATGTATAGGACCTATTAATCTTGTTGGTAGTGGTGATAATGTTCCTGGATCTACGAATTTGAATTTGACTGATCCAGTAACAGGTTTGGGGGATGTTATTGACCCATCATTACTACCAACTAATACAGATTTACCTGTATTATTCATTCCTGCCAATAACACAACAATACCAGCATCAACACCTGGTACTGTTATTAGTGTCGTTAATCCAGAGGTTACTGTCGCACCAATTGGAACTATTCCACCTACGACAATCCCTCTAAATAGTTTGACACCAACAACGTTCAACACAACGCCAACTTTAGTAGAGGTTAACCTCATTACTAATACAGGTGACCCCGATCAATCAACTTGTTTCTAAGGCTAGATGTCTAAAAATACGAATAAAGTTTCCCAGTCAGTAGCGTCATTAACTCCTGCCTTTATTGAACAGGATTATCCGCTTTTTAATAAATTTATTGAGTACTATTATAGATCTCAAGAAAAGACTGGATTAGGACAAAATATAGTTAATGATTTTCTCCAATATCTAGATATCGATAAACTGGATGTTGGTATTTTAGATGGAGCTACAAAGGTTGTAGAACCTGTTAGTGTAACTGATTCTACTATAATTGTAGAGAGTGTTGATGCTTTTTTAGAAACAAATGGGTCATTTTTAGTTGGTGATGAAGTTGTATATTATGAAAAGACAACACCTTCACCTAACATTGCGTTAAGTCCAGGTATTTCTTATGATCAAGTTCAATTGAAATGGACTGGACTTGCAAGTCCATTACAAGATTTTGATGGAGTTAAGCAAAGATTTCCGTTAACATCACAAGATAATCCTATAGCTGCACCATCTCCACAACATTTAATTGTTAAGGTATATGGTGAAATTCAAGTTCCTGTTTTAGATTTTACTATAGATGGTACTGATATAGTATTCACATCTGCACCTAGAGCAAAACTTGATGCTGATGATCCTACTTCCACAAGTATTACTTACTTAAGTGGTTTTATTGAGAATAATATTTCCCAAATAGACAATATTTCTAATAGTTTTGGTGATAATAAAAGGCAATTTACAATTACTAAGAATGGCGAAAGATATGAGCCAGTTATTGATGAATATATTTACGCAATTTATGATAATCAACTTTTAATTCCAAAAGAAGAGTTTTATCTTGATGGAGATCAATTTATATTTAAAGAAGCACCTTTAAATGGTAGATACTTAGAATTGTTCTCTATTGAAGCACCTATACCTTCTTTTGGTGCTAATGCTGTTGGTTATGCTCGTATTAATGATGATACAGAACTTACAGGAATCTCTGTAACTAATAATGGTGATAATTACAGGTATGAATATCCACCAAAAGTTTCTATTCAAGGTATATCTGGTAGTGGTGCATCTGCTACAGCTTTAGTTAACGGTGTTAAAGAAGTTTCTTTACTTGATGGTGGTAGAGGTTATAGTGATACCAACCCACCTACAGTAGTTGTTCAAGATCCTACAAAGAGTGGTGCAAAAGTTGCTGAGATTAAAGCAACTGTAACAAATGGAGTTGTTAGTGCATTAAATATAGAGAATTCTGGTAGTGGATATACTTTCACACCTAGATTGACTTTTAGGCAGCCTGGAGGTGCTAAACTAGGCACTCCAACGATAAATGGTGGTTCATTCAGTGGTACTATTCCTGTTATCGAAAGAGGTATTGGATATACTACAGTTCCTGAGATTTATGTTGATGAACCAACTGGTGAAGATGGTATTAAGGCATCTTTAAGGGCAGTTTTAGATCCAACATACGGTACAGTTGAAAGTGTTCAAATATTGAATGCTGGACAAGGATATGAAGTAATTCCTAGAATTGCAATAAAGGATCCTGTAGGTGCTCAAGTATTAGAAACAAAGGTTGATGGTGATGGAAGAGTTGTTTCTATTGAATTATTAAGTGGTGGTAGTGGATATGATGATGTTCCTTCTGTATACATTTTAGATGATAGGACAGATGGTACTGGAGCATATGCTGGTGGTACTGGAGCAACAGCAGTAGCATCAATTTTCAATGGACAGATTATTGATATTAATATTGTTAATTTTGGTAGTGGATATAGTGCTTCAGAACCACCAACAATCTTTATTCAAGATCCACCATCTGCAGAAGCTTCTGCTACAGTTGGATTGAATCAAGTTACTGGTTTTACAATAAATCAACAAGGTACTGGATATACAAAAGCACAATTTGAAGGGTGTGCTCGTGCTGCAAGTGGTATTACTGCTTATACTGAAGATGGAAATGCAGTATTTTCAAATAATACTGTTGCTTCTATAGCAACTGTTGATACACCTGTAAAATGTTTAGATCAACTCTTTATTAAGAGACTTTTAGACAAATATACAGAACAATTCCTTCCAGATGTTCCAAGTTTAGATTA
>CEVZ01017721.1_pt1 | contig 10686 bp, 7 predicted proteins | sample 361371 | NCBI WGS metagenome assembly CEVZ01 (sample SAMEA2620217, study PRJEB7988) | marine metagenome | isolation source: saline water (ENVO:00002010), including
CTAACAGTAAATGCACCTGAAAATAAGGATAATGATTTTACTTGGAGAGATTTTCAATCAAGAAATAATAATGAGCTTGTAGCAATCTATGGAAATTTCGTTAATAGAGTAGTAGTTTTAACAAACAAATATTATGATGGAATTATTCCTGCTACAGTAGAAATTGATGATCAAGCAAAAGAAGTTTTAAATAAAATAGATCAACAAATAAAATTAATTTACAAACTTATAGAGAAATTTAAGTTTAGAGAATCTTGTAATGAATACATAAATATTGCACGTTATGGCAACAAATATTTAACGGATCAAGAGCCATGGAAAATAATTAAAAATGATCCAGAAAAAGTCAAAAATATAATGTTTGTTGCACTTCATATTTGTTCTGTTTTATCAGTTATTGGTGAACCTTTCTTACCATTCGCATCAAAAAAATTAAAAGAAATACTTAATTATAATAGCCATAATACTACATGGGATTGGGATAATCTTTATTCTGGAAAAATTTTAATTAATTCTGGAGTTAAAATAAATAAATCTGAATTACTCTTTGAAAAAATAGAAGATTCTGAAATAGAATATCAATTAGAAAAGCTGAATAATTCAAAATCAGCATAATAAATACCAGATTAATATTTTTAACTATAAGCTATGGAGATAAATTCAGCGACACATGCTGGCTTTTCTTGATCTTTTAATTCAAATATGATATTTAGTTTATATTTAATTCCTCTTTCTATTTCTTCATATGAAATAACAGAAATTCTTGCTCTTATTAGGGAATTAACTTTAGTTGCATTCATAAATCTAACCTTATCACATCCATAATTAACAGCCATACTTAGTTTTTTAAATTTCAGTATTTCATAACAAAACTTTGGAGCAAGGGATAATACAAAAAAACCATGAGCTACTGTTGTTTTATAAGGTGAATATTTTTCACATAATTCAGGATTAATATGTATCCACTGATTATCATCAGTAATATTGCCAAAAGAATTTATTTGTTCTTGTGTAATTTTAGTCCATTCTGAAAGACCAACTTCTTTGTTGACATATTTTTGAAGGTCAGATAATTGATTTATTTCCGTGGAGTAAGGCTTATTTATAATTTGTTCTGACATTTATTATCTATAGTTTACATTGGCATTGCGCCTCCATTTGCATGCAATACAATTCCACTTATAAAACTAGCTTCTTTTGAGGCAAGAAATAAGTAAACATGACCCATGTCTTCTGGTGTTCCAATTCTTGAAACAGGTATCATAGATATAGCTGTTTTAATTATTTCTTCAGGCATAGAATCTGACATTTCTGATTTAATAAAACCAGGAGCCACTGCATTGACGGTTATATTATATTTTCCAGTTTCCTTACATAATGCTCTTGTGAATCCGGCAATTGCGGCTTTAGAGGCAGAATAATTAGCTTGGCCAAATGCCCCTTGAAAAGCATTAATTGATGATGCATTTATTATTCTTCCATATTTTGCTTCTTTCATATAAGGTAATACTGCTTTTGTAGTAACATAAAGTGAGTTAACATTCACATTAATAACCTGATCCCATTCTTCTCTTGACATTTTTAAGAAAGATCTATCTCTAATAATCCCTGCATTGTTAATCAAAATATCAATTCGTCCATATTGACTAATTATTTCTTTAACAGCTTTATCTACAGATGACTGATCAGTTACATTTACTTTTTGAAAAATTATATTTCCACCAGCTTTTTTTATTTTATCAGAAGTATTCTCGCCCTCATCTAGAATATCCCAAATAGCAACTGTTGCACCTTCATTACAGAAAATTTTACATACGCCTTCTCCAATCCCTCTAGCTCCTCCAGTCACAATAGCTACTTGACCATCTAATTTACCCATTGATATAGTTTTTAGTTTTACTTTTTTTCAGCCGAATAATCTTTCCCATCAATAACAATTTTAGCAATTATTTCTCTCATTATTTCAGAAGTTCCACCTCCAATAGTTAAAACTCTACAATCTCTATACATTCTGGCCATTGGATAATCTTCTGTAAATCCATTACCACCAAAAAACTGTAAACATTGAGTAGCCACTTTTTCATGTAATTCTGTACAAAGTAGTTTCCCCATAGAACAAAGTTTCACATCATAAATCTTTTTGTCAAAAAGATTACAACAGTGATAGCTAAATGATTTTAATGCTTCTATTTCAGATGATAATTGGGCGACTCTATGTCTTAATATTTGTATTTGATCAATACTCTTCCCAAATGCTTTTCTTTCTTTCATGTAATTTAATGATTCGGAAATTGCAAATTCCATTGTAGCAATGCTACTTGGAAGAAAACAAAGTCTTTCTAGTTGTAAGCCATTCATTAAATAGTAAAATCCCTTTCCCTCTTCACCTATCAAATTTTCTTTTGGAACAACTACATTATCAAAACTAAGTTCAGCTGTGTCTGATGAACGCCAACCAAGTTTGTCAATTTTAGTTTTTGTAATTCCATTTGAATCTAAATCTATAACTAAAAGACTAATTCCTTTTGATTTGGCTTTTGGATCAGTTTTTACAACAGTAACAACAAAATCTCCATATATAGCATTAGTAATAAATGTTTTAGAACCATTTACAATATAATTATCTCCTTTTTTTGTGGCAGATGTTTGAATATTTTGAACATCAGATCCTGCATTAGGTTCAGTAATTCCAATACAACTTATTAAATCTCCTGATACAATACCTGGAAGATATTTGTCTTTAAGAAAATCACTTCCAAATTTTAATATATATGGTGCAGACATATATTGAACTGCTTGTTGCGTAATAGTAAAGCCTCCACAATTTAGTCTTCCCAATTCTTCATTTAGAACTACTTCAAAGAAAAAATCTAGATTACTTCCTCCATACTTTTCAGGAAAGGAAAGCCCTAGGAAACCCATATCACCCATTTTTTTCCAAATTTCTCTTGGTATTCTTTCTTCCTTTTCCCATTTATTTAGATGAGGTACAACTTCTCTTTTCAAGAAGTCCTTAAGACTTTTTCTAAATAATTCATGCTCTTCAGTAAAATAATTCATTTTTCAAATCTTATTTTTAAATCTTTGTGTACAATAACTGTCCTGTAAAAACTAGCAAAACCATCAAAATCAATATGATTCTGATGGTTGCTAAGCCTTTATTTTATTGGTATCATAGCCTGTGATACCTTATTTGATTAATAGTAGCTTATAGCTAAACTATTTAATCAATTGAATACCTTACTGTTGCAAGTATTCTTCTTCCCTGCCAAGGCATATTTGGGAATAATCTATAACGATCATTTAATGCATTATCAATTGCTAGATCAAGATATGTTCCATCTTTAAATTTATATCCCATACTTACATCTAACATTGTTCTCGCTGGCACATACCCAGTATATAGTGTTCCTTGAACAGCTTGAAAATCTCCATTATGCTTAAACCTTAGACTTCCTACCATTCCTTGGTCTTGATTCCATGTTAGACCAGAATTAAATCTATGTTGTGCAAAATTTAATGCATAGGAATCTCCTGGGTTAGTACTTCCTATATCTTCTGCAGAAAAATTAGAGTTTTCTACATAAGAATAATTAGCAAAGAAAGACATTTTATCAGTTACTTGATGCTCTAATGCCACATCAGCACCTACGTATGTTAATTCTCCAAAATGAGCATATCCCAATGCAACACTTGGTTTTGAATCATTGATCATTTGATCAGATTCTACAACTCCAGAAGGAACTGTTCCTCCACCTGTAATACCTAAAGCAACTTGAGCATATGCACCACCAACTAGACCTGCTGTAAATGCAGCCGTAGCTGGATCCATACCTTGAGCCATTAAAGCTCCTGCTACAACAGGGCTTACTGCAGCTTGAATATCTGTATGCAATGTAGGTAGAACCACTAATGGACTAAGTTGTCTAATTGCAGTAAAGTTTTCAATATTCATTTGATATACATCTACTGCAAGTGTTGTTTTGTCAGAAATTTGACCTTTATAACCAACTTCTATAGTAGTATCGGTTCTTAGTGTTGATGCTGGAGCTTCAATAGGCATCATAAAATTACCATCAAAATCAATTGGAACACCAGCAGAAGTTCCTTGAATTAATGAGGCAAAACCTGGGCTATTAAGCAATGGGAATAATGGAGCAAGCGCACCTAATTGAGCATTTCCATCATTTGCCATTCCAATAATTGTATTGGTAATAAATGTATACATCTCATTTAAATCTGCTCCAATCCCTGGTGTATTTCCAACACCTGGCACTAATGAAGTAGTCTCTACATTGTTAAATGTCTGTGCATTTGAGTTTCCATATAGCCACAAATCAAATGCTCCAAAATCTTGAATAGGTAAATCTAGAAAATGTGATAATGCAGAATTTGCACTTGAAGCTTTATTGTATGTAGCTCTAAAAGAATGTCTTTCATTTGGCTTATAAACTATTCCAAATCTAGGTGAAACAGCATCAGCTGTTTTTTCTCTAGATTCATCAAAATCTCCCCAGTAAAATTGATCAAATCTTGCAGCAGCAACTAAATCAATTTTATCTCCAATGCTTGCTTTTGCTTGAATATATCCTCCCATTATATCAAAGTCAGACTGGTCATCATATCTACCAAAAGCTGTGCCTTTTGAATTAAATCTTGAAGATCTATAATCAGCTCCCATAGTTACATTTACCATATCACCAATATCAAGATTATATTGTAGTTGAGCTTCTAATTGATTTCTGTCAACAACAGATGTTCCACCAGTTCTGTATAAGAAACCATTTTTATTTATATCTGTTGGACTAAGATTGGCATTATAATATACCTGTGCAAATAAATTATCATAAGTTAATCTACCTTGAACAAAATAGTCATTTGCAACGTTCCATAATTCACCACGATCAGTTAGGGCAATACCTTCTGTGTAGTTATATCCAGCACTACCAACGAAATCAATTCCTGACTCAGGTCTTAAATAAACAGAAGAACTTATACTATATGTCATACCGCCATCAGCCAAACCATCAATTGACATTTCCCCATCATCTTGCATACCATTATTGTTTGCGTCATGGAATTGGGCAAATTGAGCTAGTGTTGCACCATCCCCGCCACCTTCAGTATAATCTAACTCACCATTAGTTATATATCTAGCAACAACTTTATATCCAAAAGTTTTATCATTATTATGTTCTGCATATCTTACATTAGTTATTGCAGTGGACATGTCACCTAATGAATGTTCAATTGTCGTTCCAGGATATTTGAAAGGATCTTTAGAAAGAAAATGAACAACACCATCAGTTACATTAGGACCATATAATGCAGAGCCTGGACCACGAACAACTTCTATTCTTTCTAGATCAATTGAATTAATTGCAGTCATATTTGCATCAAACATATCTATTCCAGCACTAATTAGACTTCTGTAATCTAACATAACAAAAGCTTTAGTAGTCAACATACCGGCTTTTCCTCTAAGAGTAACATTTGTTCTTGTACTACCTTGCCTGTCAATTGAAACACCTACAGTATTATCCAGAAGACGAAGAGGGCTTACACTCATCTTATTTTCTATTTCATCAGCTGTAATTATTGAAACTGCAGCTGGGGCATCTTGTACTTTTTCTAATCTTCTAGAAGCACTTACCACAACATCATCTAATACAGCTACATCGGAAGATAACGATATAGATCCAAGATCAGAATCACCATTAAATGATATGGTAACTGATGAGTATCCCAAATAAGAAATTTCTATTTCACCAGAATCTGAAGATGTTTTGAAAGTAAAATTTCCATCAAAATCTGATGTTACTCCATTAGTCGTACCTTTTTCTACAACACTTGCACCTGGAAGAGGAGCATCAATTCCTGCATCCATAACAGTTCCAGAAACTGTAGTTTGCGCTATAGTTGTAGTTATAAAAGCTAAAAACGTACATAGAGCGATAAAATTTTTGAAAAGTTTGTTAGTTTTCATGATTGTTAGTTTGTTTTAGTTTGTTTTTTAGTTAGTTATGTTATTAAAATTAAGATATTTTTTTATCATATATATGGGTTAAAGATACTATTTTGTATTCTTTTATTAAAAAATATCAATAAATGACCTTTTATTTCTTCTATAAATAATCTGTTGAATTTGTAGATTTAAATAAAAAAACCTACATTTTACATTCATTTCGGACCAAGAAAGCAATTGGGCTAAATAAAGAAAAAACTAAACTAAAAAACTAATTATGGAAAGCAACAATAAATTCAAGTTCAACTTCTATGAATGGGAGAGTAAATTAAAAGATAAGCCTCTACTAAGACAACCATTTGGTGATACTTGGGAGGAATATACTTGGGGAGAAACTGGTCAAATGGCTAGGAAATTAGCTACTGGACTGAAAAGTCTTGGTCTACCTCCAAAAAGCCACATAGGATTAATGTCTAAAAATTGTCGAGAATGGATTATTGCTGATTTAGCAATATATATGGCAGGATATGTTTCTGTCCCTTTTTTCCCAAATTTAAATTCTAATGAAATAAAAAGTTTACTTGATTTTGGAGATGTAAGTGCTCTTTTTATGGGTAAAGTTGAATCTTGGGATGAAATCAAAAAAGGCGTTCCAGATGATATGCCATTAATTGCTTTCCCACATTACGAAGGTTGCTCAAAAATTTCTGAAGGCCATCAATGGTTTGATTTCATAAATCAATTTGAACCACAAGAGGAAAATTATTATCCTAATCGTGATGATATATGGACAATTATATTTACTTCTGGTACTACGGGGACTCCCAAAGGTGTAGTTTTAGATTATCAAACTAATGAAAATACAGAATGTTTAACAACTCCTGAACATAATCCTTTGCAGGTAGATTTTAATGGTAATAATACATTCTTTTCTTATTTACCTTTAAATCATATTGCAGAAAGAGTTGTAGTAGAATGGACATGCTTTAGATACGGAGGTACTATTTCTTTTACTGAATCAGTAGAAGCATTTGCTAAAAATTTGGCTGCTGTTCAACCAACTATATTTTTTGGTGTACCAAGAATATATACAAAATTTCAATCGGGTATTTTATCAAAATTTCCTCAAGAAAAACTAAATAAACTATTAAGTATACCTATAGTGTCTTCTTTATTAAAAAGGGTATTAAAGAAAAAATTAGGTTTAAGTAAGGCAAAAGCTATTGTAACTGGAGCTGCACCAATGCAAGAATCTCAAAGAGTTTGGTATAGAAAGATTGGAGTCAACATAACAAATGGATATGGAATGACTGAGAATTGTGCCATCTGTACTCAGCTTCCTGGTGATGTAACTGATAAGCCTGGATCTGTTGGAAAAGCACAACCAAAAGTTGATATTAAAATAGATTCAGAGAGTAGAGAAATTTTAATGAGAGGACCCTATGTAATGAGGGGATATTATAATGATCCTGAAACTACTAATAAAACTATTAAAAATGGATGGCTTCATACTGGAGATCAGGGGAGAATAGATGAGGAAGGTAATTTATATATCACAGGAAGAGTTAAGGATGCATTCAAAACAACAACCGGTGAATTTGTTGAGCCAGGGAAAATTGAGGCTTTATTTGGAGATATTACTGAATTTGAACAAATGTGTTTAGTTGGATTTGGAATAGCTCAACCAATTCTACTAGTAGTACTATCAGAAGGAGGAAATTCTATTGATAAAGAAACGTTAAAACAGCAACTTGCAGATAAATTACAATCTATAAATAAAGATCAAGTTAGTCATAGAAAGGTTTCAACTATTGTAATTATGAAAGAAGCTTGGACTCCTGAAAATGGCTTATGTACACCTACACTTAAAATTAAAAGAGTTAAAATGGATGAAAGATTTATGTCTAAATATAGTCAGTGGCATGAAAATAGTGATGTTATTGTTTGGGAATAAGCAAATTTTAATTTAATGAAAGTAAGAAAAGCAAATATTGATGTTACAAGCTCAAAATATATTGAGAATGAGATTTCAATGAAGAAATTGTTAAAAGAACTTCAATCATATTCCAAATTATCAAGTTTAGAAGGTGACAAAGAAAAAATCAAAAGAACTAGAAAAAGAAACAAACTACTTGCTAGAGAAAAAATAGATCTATTACTTGATAAGGATAAACCTTATGTTGAATTGATGTCTCTTGCCGGTTTAAAACATGAAAATGGTTTTGGAGCAGGTGGAACCACAGTTGTTGTTTTAGGTTATGTATCCAATGTCCTTTGTCTAATCAATGCCAATGTAGCAACAAGAAAAGCAGGTGCAATTGATTATGCAACAAGTTTGAAAAATTTAAGATTATCACAAATTGCTTCAGAAAATAAATTATTAACTATCAATCTTGTTGAAAGTGGAGGAGCTAATTTGCCAGATCAGGATAGAGTTTTTAATAATTATGGCAGGTTTTTTATGGAAATGTCAAAAAGGTCAAAGCAAGGAATACCTACAATTTCTGTAGTCTTTGGTAATGCCACAGCTGGAGGAGCGTATGTTCCTGGAATGTCTGATTATTCAATTTTTCAAAAAAATGCTGCTAAAGTTTTTTTAGCTGGTCCACCCTTAGTCAAGATGGCAACTAATGAAGATGCAAATGAAGAAGAACTTGGAGGTGCTCAAATGCATAGTAGTATTTCTGGTGTTTCAGATTTTTTAGCTAAAGATGAAAAACATGCTTTAGAAATAGCTAAAGATTTGATTTCAAAAATTAAACAACCTACTGCTAATAATTTAGAGAATAATGCATCTGATCCAAAATTCGATAAAGAAGAAATTTTAGGAATCATTCCTGCCAATTTAAAAAACCCTTTTGATATGAAAGAGTTTATCAAAAGATTTGTTGACGATTCTGAATTTGTTGAATTTAAAGAGAATTACGGTAGAACTATGCTTTGTTGCTGGACAAAAATTAATGGCTATCCTATCGGAATCATTGCAAATAATGGAGTTATTTTTATTGAATCAGCAAGAAAAGCCACTCACTTTATACAACTAGCAAATAAATCTAATACACCACTATTATTTATTCACAATACCACAGGTTTTATGGTAGGTAAACGATATGAACAAAATGGAATGATTAACAGCGGATCTCAATTAATTCATGCAGTCGCTGGGAGTACAGTCCCTCATATTAGTTTACAAGTAGGTAATTCATATGGCGCAGGAAATTATGCAATGTGTGGTAGATCCTTTGATCCAAGATTCTTATTTTCATATCCGAATGTAAAATCTGGTGTAATGGGGGCGGATCAATTGTCTGGAGTAATGGAAATAATTAAAAGAAATGCAGCATCTTCATTAAATAAACCAATTGATGAAGAAAAACTTAAAGTGCAAAAGAAAAAATTAGCTGAAGAGGCTGATAAAAAAGCGAGTGTTTGGCATACAACATCCGAAGTATGGGATGATGGAGTTATTGATCCAAGAGATACTAGAAAATATTTATCTCTAGCATTAGCTGCTGTATATAAGAATGAAATTAAAGGCTCTAGTTCTTTTGGAGTATTTAGAATGTAAAATTTGATTATGAATTTTTATAATAAGGAGGATGTTGAAAATATAGAATCATATAAATTCGATTTTATTGAATTAGATGAAAATGATCATGTATTTACTATAACATTAAATCGACCAGAGAAGAAAAATGCTTTACATCCTCAAATGATGAATGAAATAGCTTTTGCTATGCATTATGCCCATTTCAATAACTCTATTTGGGCAGTTGTATTTAAGGCAAACGGTGATGTATTTTGTGCTGGAGGAGATCTTAAAGCAATGATGGGTGATATTGCTCCTCATCAATCTACAGTTCCAATTCCTGAAAAAGAAGTTTTAATGGGAGATTTATTTAATTCTATAAATAAACCCACTATTTCTGTTGTTGAGAAAAATGTATATGCTGGTGGTTTTTTAATTTTAGCTGGATGTCTATATGTTATAGCTGATGAGAATTTAAGATTTAGTCTTCCTGAGGTAAAAAGAGGTCTTTTCCCTATGCAAGTTATGGCAAGTCTAATTCAAGTTATGCCTCCAAGACAAGTTTTAGATTGGTGTGTTAGAGGATACAGTATTTCTGCAATGCAAGCAAGAGAAAGAGGGCTTGTAACACATCTTTCAAATCAAGACGATATAGAAAATGACCTTTCAAATTTAGTAAGAGAAATATTTGAAAACTCTCCAACTGCAATTAGACTTGGATTGGAAGCATATAGTCATATTACTGTAAAGCCAAATCAACATCAATATCTATTAGATATGTTAAATGAGACAATTAAATCTAACGATGCTAAAGAAGGATTTAAGGCGTTTAAAGAGAAAAGAAAACCTAATTGGACAGGTGATTAAATTTAAAAAATATGAAAAATAAACAAGTAATTTTTACCAAGCGACCTGTTGGTATCCCTGATGAATCAATTTGGGAATATGTAGAATCTGATGTAAGAGATTTAGATAAGGATGAGTTTTTAATTAAAAACCATTATATATCATTAGATCCAGCTATGAGAGGATGGATGAATGATAGTCGATCATATATTGCTCCTGTTCAAATTGGAGAAGTAATGAGAGCTGGATCAGTAGGTGAGGTAATTAAATCAAATAATGACGGATTTAAAGTTGGACAATTTGTATCAGGATGGGGTGGTGCACAAGAATTTTGTATAAGTTCTGG
>CEVZ01224102.1_pt1 | contig 10683 bp, 9 predicted proteins | sample 361371 | NCBI WGS metagenome assembly CEVZ01 (sample SAMEA2620217, study PRJEB7988) | marine metagenome | isolation source: saline water (ENVO:00002010), including
GCAGTGAGCCCAGTTATTGCTACCATTCTAATGGTTGCAATTACTGTAGTTCTAGCAGGTGTTTTGTACGTTTGGGCAAGTGAGCTAGCAGGTAACCAAACTGAAGCTGGATCCCTAAACCAATACAAAGCTGAAGACCACCCAACCGCAACAACAGACGGAATGACTGATAATCTAATGAGATTATCATTCGTAAATGGACCAGATGACCTAACATGGTCATTCTTGACAATTACACTGTTTGATGAAGAAGACGGTAAAACATACAAGTGTTCCCCTAACGGAGCTGATTGCTCTGTTGGAGAAGAAACAGCTGACACTGTATGGTCTGGCGATGAAGTAATCTCCATCGCTGAAGGCGGTTCCACAGATATCTGTGGTGCAGCTGGATCAGGTGCTGAAGGCGCATCCTGTGAAGTAAAAGTTTCAATGCAATACAAAGGTAAGCCAATTGCTGGTACATCTGGTATTGTTGCTGTAGCTTAATTACTAACAATGCTTTAGAAAAATCAGACAAGATCTGAAATACGAGCCCTCAAGGAACTGAGGTTCCTTGGGGGCCTTTTTTTATTTTTCAAAAATGTTATTTTTTGACTATTTGTCCATAAAAAAGTCGTTTTCATTAATTTTTAATATTGATTAAAATATTGAAGATATAATTAGGTGTTCAAAAACACACTAGATACCGTTATAACCGCTAATATTCTGCGTATGCGCATGAAGAAAGAAACTTCATGTGAATTAATGAACGAAGATGAAGCGGTGAGCCCTGTAATTGCAACTATTCTAATGGTTGCAATTACTGTGGTTTTAGCTGGTGTTCTGTATGTGTGGGCTAGTGAATTAGCTGGCAACCAAACAGACTTTGGGACCTTCAACAACTACGTTGCTGAAGATATCAGACCAACTACAAGCTCCGCTGTGAACGACCCCCTGCTTAGAATGCGGTTTTCAAACGGGCCAGATGATTTATCATGGTCATTTTTGAAAGTTAGTGTCGGTGGTGAAGATGGAACCTTATCTGAATGTAAGATTGGGCAAGTATCCGCGTTAGGTGAAGAAATTAACGTTTTCAACCTAATAAGTGATAACAATGCTCATGACTTGTCTACAGACGGAGATAGGAACGGAGAATTACCAGACGGTACTGCTGCAAACTGGGCATCAAGATTGCCTAACAATGCAGGTTTCTATGCTACAGCATACGAAATGGATATGTCAACTGGTCTTTCCACTGACAATTCATTTTTCTTGTCATATGACTTTGACACGTTAAATGCTGGAACACAAGCTGGTGTTGGTAATGCAGTAGATGATGATTATACATACTACATCTATGGAGTTAATGCAAACTCTGACGATCCAAATGATGGTCACTCATTTGATGTAGTAACATCTGTTGAATCTGCAGGACAATACTTGTACTTTGCAAGCCAATATGCTGGGGACTACAACCCTCAAGTTCCAGGACTTGAAGTTCTAGTAACTGGTATGATGTACTATGACATGGATGGCGACGGAACTGCAGAAACTGCAATGAACGGTATTAGAGCTATTACAGTGACTGGTACTGGTGCAGGATTTGCATATGATTACGCAGTAACAGGTGCAGGACCATCCCAAGCAATTGCAGCTATGGGAGATATCATGTATTGGTATCAAAATGATGATGGAACATCAACATTGAAATCAGTACTTGGTGGTGGAGATCATGGCGACTTTAATGTTGCAATCCAAAAGAACAACAGAATGGTTGGTACAGATAGTGCTCTAATCTTCATGAGTGATGCTGGATTAGAAACAATGATCAACCATCCTGACATGGGAATTATGCATCTTGGAACAAATGCTAATGTACAAGGATATGCACTTGGATTTACTAATGACCTTAACTGGTTAATCGTCGGTCAATCCACTGATATGCATGCTGGAGGAACTACTGCTGGAGGATTTACTTTAGTAGGAATTGGTGCAGATAATCAAGGTAGTGCATTGTCAGCTAATACTGCTGGACAAGGTGTATTTGGAACATTTGCAACTGTATTAAACAGTCCAACAGGAAACACATACGTTTACTATAATGCTTTAGATTTAGTTAATGGTGGAATGGATGTATTTGCTTACCAAATTGCAGGTATTGATGCAGATGAAAATAATGTAGACGATGGTTCTTCAACCGCTCAAGGTTTTGAAGCACGTAGTGGAATTACTATTGATGAAACATCAGTTAACTTTGGAGCATACTCTGGAGTAGTCGGTGTATTTAGAGCTGGAATGAACTCAGGCGGAGAAACAGTATTCCAATTGATTATTATGAACCCAGATTTAGGTATCAACCTAGCTTTCTGGTCAGATCAAGTTGGACTATTAAGTAACCTTGCTGCAGTATTAGGTAGTGAATACACAGATCCTAACTTCAATGCTGGTTTCTATACACAGTATGTACATGATCTTGGTCTAGGTAGTGGTAAAATTATGACTACATACATAGACAGCAATGGTAACATGGACCCAGGATTAATTGATTTAATGGCAATGCTACAATCAATGAATTCAGGAGACGCTGCTGGTGAAGCAACTACTGATGCTAAATGTATTATCTTCCAAGAAGATAGTACAGATGATGGTTTATGGCAAGGTACAGAAGTTCTTACAATTTATGAGAACGGACACAACATTTGTGGTGCACAAACAACAAGCACATGTGATCTTGATATTACTGTGTACTACAAAGGTAAAGTATTAGCTGGAACCACTCAAGTAAGCATTCTCTAAGTAATTAGAGAAAAGTTTCAGAGAATACAGGTTTTAACCTGAATACGGACCCCTCAAGGGCTGAGGCCCTTGGGGGGTTTTTTTTATTTAATGAATCTAAGAGGACTTGCTAAGGTAGGAACTTCACCAATCATTTTAATTGCTCCTCTTGAGATTGATTGGGGGTCATTTAATGCTTCTTCAATTGTATTTATTGGAGCACAAGGGATTCCCAAAAGAATTTTTTCTAAATCTTCCCTGCTATAATTTTGAATTTTATTAGAAATACATAATTCCACTTCACTTCTATTTTTTATTCTACCTTCATTAGTTCTCCATTCAGGTAAATTATTTATTTGGAGAATTTCACATAATTTTTCCCATTGGGGTTCTGAACCTACGGCAATTACAAACCATCCATCATTCGCTTTGAATGCTCTATAAGGAACTAGATTAGGATGTGCAGACCCCATTTTTGAAGGATTTTTTCCAGATGCAAGCATATTTTGTGCTTGATTAACAAGCGCAGCAATTGCGCAATCCCATAAACTAATGTCTATTTTTCTAATAACTCCAGTTCTTTCTTTTTCTAATAATGCAGCTAATATTGCATTACTTGCGTTTAATCCTGTAATTACATCAATCCAGGCTACACCTACTTTTGCTGGAGGGCCATTTTCATCTCCAGTGATACTCATAATTCCAGATCTTGCTTGTAATGATAAATCATAACCTGGTTCATCTTTTCTTGGCCCAGTAGATCCAAATCCCGAAATAGAACATAAGATTACATGTTTTGGCATTGGTCCAAGAAGTCTTTCTAAAGTACCTGGTTTAAAATTTTCAATAACCACATCAGCATCCATAATCATTGAACGGATTTTTTCTTTTTCAAGTTTTAGATCTGCTTGAATTACTTTTTTTCCTCTATTACAACATAAATAATAAGCAGCAACCTTTTCATTTTCAAAACCCTTTGTAAAGGGAGGGCCCCATCTACGAGTATCATCTCCCCACGGAGCTTCAACTTTCGTTACATCAGCACCTAGGTCTGCAAGTATTTGTGCAGCATATGGGCCCGCTAGAATTCTTGATAAATCTAAAACATTAATGCCATCTAGTATTCTGTTCATATATGACCGAGTTAAGAAGGTGTGATAATTCCACCTATTGTCTACCTGCATCATACATTTCTTTTAATTCTCCAGATTCATACATTTCTAAAACAATATCAGAACCACCAATTAATTCACCGTGGACATAAATTTGTGGCATTGTCGGGAAGTCAGCCCATTCACAAACAGAGGGGATGGCTCGATGATCCATTAACACATTTATTGCAGCAAAAGGAACCTGAAATTGGCTTAATACTTGAGCCGCTCTATTTGAAAAACCACATTGAGGTTCTTCAGGAGTACCTTTCATAAATAGAACTAAATCATGCTCTGCTACTATATTATCTAACCATTCTTTGCTCCATAACTCCATATTTATTCACCATTATTCTTTTTTTTCATTCGCTCAATTGATCTTGAATGAATACCTTGCCCACCACCATGAGGATGAAAAACATTTTCAGAGGTTTTTGATGCTTGTTCAGGTGTTAATGCTTGAATGTCAAGTGCGTGTACTTGATATGGAATAAATTGTTTAAAGTGATTAAGTATTATTTTTTGTCTAGCTAATGGTCTTTTATTTTCAAATTCTTCATCGACAACTCTTAGATGGAAGTGATCCCCTCCTCCTGTCAAATCTGTAACTTTAACAATACAATTTGGCAAGACTTTTCGGACCTCAGATTCCATCCATTCTATTGTTGGCATTAATGGTGGCACCCCCTCATTAATTTTAATTTATTTGATATAATTCAATTAATTTCTTTAGTACATTTTCAGCTTCAAAATGTTTTGGAATTTTCCATACTTCAACATCATTTTTTAATGCACTTTCAATTGATTTTACTAATGATTTTGAGGTGAAATCTTTTGAAACAGAATTTGAAGGCAACCATAACGAAGAATCTCCAACAGGAGTAGAAACAACTCTTGAGCCACAAAATATCGCCTCTTTAGTTACTAATGGCCCTCCTTCTCTTTTACTTGTAAGTAATACTAAATCTGCCCAATGGAATTTTTGAATTGTTTTTTTTCTGGAGTCATTTTTTAGATAATCTTTTTCAATTTCCCAACCTTTTTTTTCTAATTTCTTAATCGTGTTTAAAAATAAGGAGTAATTCTTCTCTCTCCTAGATGGATTTGCAGGAAATAATAATTTTATTTTTTTATTTTTGAAATCAAAATTATTAATTTTTCTGTGATATTTTAATTTTATATCGATATGGCAGGGAATATAATGGGATTTTTGTTCTTTTATAATTCTCCTTGCAATATCTAAATGATTATTATTTACCACACATATACCAGAAATATTTGAAGAAATTTTGACAATGGAGTTGTATATTTTTTTATTATTTATTCCAACATCAAAGTCCCAACCATGTACAGTAATAAAAAAAGGGACATCTAATTTTTTTGCAACAAATTCTCCAACTTTTAATAATGGATGTATACTATGAAGGTGGATTATGTCTGGATCCCAGTCTTCAATCCATTTGTAAATTTTAGAGGCCATTCTTTTTGCTAATTTTTGATTAATATTTGGAAACATAGTACCTGGAAAACAAAGATATCTTGGATGGAATACATCTATATTTTCGATAGTTTTATGTTTTTTTAAGTTCTTTAATCCTTGAAATTTTTTATTTAATTTTGGGAAAAATGGAGGAATAAATGGCAAAGGGTTTACTACTTTTACATCATATCCTGCAGAGATTAACAATTTCGCTTGGGCCAAAATATAACACCCTCTTGAGGGGTTTTTATCTAACGGAAATACATTGCTTATTATCAATATTTTTTGCATACCATAGCCTCAATTAGCTAATGCATTTTGAATTTCATTAAGATTTTGTTTAATAGTCCCTTTTTCATTAATTAAACCAGAGCCAACTACTGAGATATCAACACCCCACTCTTTAACTAGAGAGATGTTATGTGCTTTTATCCCCCCATCAATCATAATTTTCACATCTTTTCCAGTCTCTTCTTTTTGAATATCTATATTTTCACGTAGAGTTCTAATTTTATTTTCAACTTCAGGCATAAAAGATTGGCCACCTTTCCCAGGAACAACAGACATGACTAATACAAGATCAATTTTATCTAAATATTTTAACACTTCATCTACAGAAGTATCTGGATTAAACACAATACCACATTTTTTACCCGCATTTGTAATTTTTTGAATTAATAAATCCATATTATCAACTGCTTCAATGTGCACAATTATCAAATCAACACCAGCATTTGCAAATTGTTCCCATGTATCTTCAGCATTTGTGATCATTAAATGACAATCTAGAGTAATTTCATCACCCACTCTTTTTCTAATTGAATTAATTACTGCAGGTCCAAATGTGATAGTTTTGTTTACTACCCAGTTACCATCCATGATATCTAAATGAATCCAATTAATACCCGCATCTATTGCTTGATCAACTAGATTTCCAATTTCACAAAAATCTGCAGTTAAAATACTCGGCGCTATAATCATTCGGCTCTATATGGGGGTTAAATGGACCTCTTATAGTGATTAATGAGATAATAAATTAAAAATTAGAGCAAATACTCTTAATTGTAGTTGGATTGGAGTAGTTATGGGCAAAGTAGTAGATGCATCAGATGCAACATTTGACGAAATAACTGGAACAGGATGGGTGCTTGTTGATTTTTGGGCTCCATGGTGTGGACCATGCAAAATGGTAGCACCAATTTTAGAACAAATTGCAAGTGAAAGAGATATTACTATTGCTAAAGTAAATACAGATAATAATCCAAATACGCCTGGTCGTTTTGGAGTTAGAGGAATACCAACTCTGGTTTTGTTTAATGATGGGCAAGTTGCCGACCAAAGAACAGGAGCAGACTCCAAAGTTAATTTAGATAATTGGTTGAATGGCCATATGAATTAATCAATAGATTCTAGTTTCTTTTTTCTTTCATTTTGAATTGAACCAACCTCTCTTAGGAGTCTTTCTTTAAGTGCTTCATGTAACCAAAAACCATCATTTAACTCAATTAATAATCCATGAGAAATTAATTGTTCAGGAGGTTTGCCGTTAAAATTAGACATTTGTGCTAATTCTGGCCAAGGGATTGGTCTTTTAGAATTAGCAAGAATTGCCAATAATTCATATTCGGCTTTTGGTAAAACATTCAAAATTTCTTCATCTAAAAATCTTAACCAGTCGCCATGAACAGTTTGTCCATACATTTCTAGAAGTTCAACAGCTAATGGATGCCCTCCCGTTACCGAATGAATTTCTTCGGCAGAAATAGGGCCTTCTGAAAAATCATTTAGCCATAAATTCAATTCTTCAATTGTTAATCCGATTAATGATAATTCAGTTACAAGATTACGCGTATGAACATCTCTTCTATCATAAAATTCTAGCTCTTTTCTTGAAATAAGTAACAACCTTAAGTTTGTTTTTTGAGTTATTTGAAGTAGAGCACCAATTAATTTCATTGCAGATTTGGGTAAGTTATGAACATCATCTAATACAAACAGCAAATCATTTTTTTCAACATTAAGTAATTCAATAAGTCTGCGTCTTAACAAATCTATTTCTAAAGATTGTTTTGGAGAAAGTGGTAATGTTTCAATAAGTCTAAACTGGTCATTATTTTCTCTTACTCCCAGTGCATGAAGTAGACTAGTAGCTACACCTAATTCAGTATCCCAAGGCTGACATGGATACCAAATACAATTGTGATTATTATGGGATAACCATTCAGCACAAAGAGTAGATTTACCAATTCCTGCAATACCAGTAACAACCATGCAAGGTGATGAAGAGTCATACCATTTTTCTAAACTATTTGTTTCCTCTTTCCTTCCATGAATTTGCCTAATTTGAGGAGGTTTTGTTTGGTATGTTGAATATGCCCCACTCATAATTATGGATTTATTCTCGGAATTAGTTTCCTTTTTATGTATCGGACCAAATCTGATATCTCCATAAGTTAAGACCCCTTCATGCAATGCATGCATTAATATCTGTAACAAAGATAATTCCGTTTCTAATTTAAATGATACATCAGATGCTAATACTTCCAATAATTCTCCTTTTTTATTTCGGATTAATATTTTCAAATTCCCTAATTCTTTACATAATTCTTTAGCTAAAGTCTCACCTTTTTCTGTTAACTGCCATGTTTTCTGCCTTCTTGTATCCCCTTTTACAGAACGCATGTGCACTTCAACAATTGAATTTGATACTAGATCCCTCATGCTCCTACTCACATTTGGGGCATGAAGTGCACATGCTTCTGCAATACCTGGCCTAGTAACAGAAGCAGTAACCAAAAATCGATCCTTCTGATGCCTTTCTTCATATAGATGAAGCATCAAACGGTCTTCCACAGAAACACTAATTTTTGGTAACTTACTCATTATATTTCCTCTTTTCTTGCTCTTTCTCTTTTCGCTTTTTCTGCTAAAGAATCATCAAATTCTAAAAATTCTAATTTAGAAAATTCCTCAAATGACTGCTTTTTTATTGCAGGGTTATTTTCTAAAAGAAAATCTATTGTAATGAATGTAGGGTTATTTCCATCAGCCATAGAATATTGATGTCCAGGAAGTACAATCCAATCCTTTGGTAAATTTTTAAGTTGGATATGTAAATGCATTTGAGATTCCCACATTGAATACATATTTCCACCAAATAAATCAGTTCTTCCACATCTGCCAAGAAATAAACAATCACCTGAAACAACAACTCCATGTCCAATGAATGTTATATGTCCAGGAGTATGCCCTGGCGTACAATGAATTTCAAAAATCAAATTTCCAATATTTAAATTTACAAAAGTATGTGGAGGATGTGTCCAATGATGAGTGTCTGGGCCTTTCCATCCTCTTTCATATTCTAATTTATGGACATAGATTTCAGTACTAGGATTAATTTTTAAAAATTCTTCAACTCCTTTTGTATGATCCCAATGGCTATGAGTTAATCCAATAGTAATGGAATTAAGTTCTCTTTCTTTTACAACCTCTGACCAAAAATCACCTGAAAAAGGATCAATTAATAATGCATTTTTTGTTGAATTACAAATTAATAAATGATTAAGATTATCCCATCCTCCTAATTGTGCTTGAAGTACAGTTAACTCCGAAGATGGAGTTAATTCAATAATTTTGCTGCGGCTCATCACTCTCCCCCATTTACTGTTTTCAAACTTCGTTGATTAGTAGTTTGTTAAAAATTTATTTCAAATCAAATAATCATTAGAATGCATTATTTTTCCGAAGGGTTGATGTTTAGTTCTTACTGGGAAAAAGTATGGAGTCTGGCGATTACCACCCGGAAATTAGTGAACCTAATTGGCAAAAGAAGTGGGAAGAAGCCGAAATTTTCGTGTCCAAAGTTGATAGTAACAAATCAAAATTTTATTGTTTAGAAATGTATCCATATCCTTCAGGTAAGATGCATATGGGGCACGTTAGAAACTATTCAATTGGAGATGCAGTAGCTAGATACAAAAGAGCACAGGGGTTTAATGTAATTTATCCAATGGGTTTTGATTCCTTTGGAATGCCTGCGGAAAATGCAGCAATAGCTGAAAATAAACATCCAAGGGAGATTACCGAAAGAAATATTTCTTCTATTACCAAACAAATTAAAAGAATGGGTTTTTCTTATGATTGGAATCGTCAAGTAAAAAGTCATGATGAAAATTATTACAAGTGGAATCAATTGTTTTTTCTCAAATTTCTAGAAAATGGATTAGTATATCGTGATTTCGCTCCTGTGAACTGGTGTAATGATTGTTCTACAGTTTTAGCAAATGAGCAAGTAAAAAATGGACGTTGTTGGAGATGTAGTGAAGAAGTTAAACAAAAAGATATGAGCCAATGGTTTTTGAAAATTACAGATTATTCACAGGATTTGTTAGATGATTTAGAGATAATTGATTTTCCAGAAAAAGTGAAGTTATTGCAACAAGATTGGCTTGGTAGATCTGAAGGCGCATTAATTAAATTCCAAATAGAGAATACGGAATCATTTATCGAAGCATTCACTACTCGTCCAGATACAATCTTTGGAGTTACTTTTGTTACACTCGCTCCAGAACATCCACTTTGTGAAGAATTAGTATTGGGTACTGAATATGAGAATGAGTGGAAAGAATTACGTGATGAAGCAATTAGAATGTCAGACTTTGATCGTGAAAAAGTCTTGAAAGATAAAAAGGGTGTTTTTTTGGGGAAATATGCCATTAATCCAATTAGTGGAGAAAAAGTACCAATTTACGCTGGAAATTTTGTTCTTTATGGATATGGTACTGGAGCAGTAATGGCAGTACCAGCTCATGATCAACGTGATTTTGAATTTGCAAAAAGATATGGAATTGATATTAAACAGGTTCTGGTAAAAAATAAAGAAGAAAAAGAATCAGAAAACTTGACTGCAGCCTTTACAGGATTAGGCTGGATGATTAATTCTACAGAGTCTGGATTTGATGGAACTTTTGGTGACGATGCAAAAAATTTAGTAATAAAAAAATTAGAGATGCAAAAATCTGGAAAAGGAATGGTGCAATGGAAAATTAGGCCTTGGTTGATTAGTAGACAAAGATATTGGGGCACTCCTATTCCAATTATACATTGTGAATCATGTGGAGTAGTTCCAGTTCCCGAAAATCAATTACCTGTATTATTGCCTGATGATGTAGAATTTACTGGTAAAGGAAATCCCCTTGAAACTTCTCTAACATTCACCAATGTAAAATGTCCTAAATGTGGAGAAGATGCGAGAAGAGAAACAGATACAATGGATACTTTTGTAGATTCTTCTTGGTA
>CEVZ01046854.1_pt1 | contig 10672 bp, 7 predicted proteins | sample 361371 | NCBI WGS metagenome assembly CEVZ01 (sample SAMEA2620217, study PRJEB7988) | marine metagenome | isolation source: saline water (ENVO:00002010), including
AATTTTATTAGAATCAAACCCTATTAATTGGATATTTTCTGAGTTTTTCCCACATGAATGGAGCATACATACCGCTCTATCTCCATCACTAAAACCACCAAAATTTACTGCAGGATCCTTTATTTTTAATGTTTGATGACTAATAATAATTCTTGGTGCAGGTGACCATTTTTTCCATATTTCTAAGATATTTTCTAAATTTTCTTTTGCATGCCCATGAGCATGTAATAAGATTCGAAGGTTTCCTATTTTGTTATTTGTTATGTAGGGCAAACCATCTCCATCAGAGACCAAACAAATTATATTTTCAAGTAGGTCTTCCTTCAATTCTAATAATGCCCCTATTGCCCCGTCTGCTACAATTAATGAGGACTTATTAGATAAAGTCATAATTTCCTCTTCGGTCACATTAGCCCCAATTACTACAAAATCATCTTTTGTTTCTATTTCCATAATTAAATCATTTAGATGATTAATTTGATAATCATCATTCCATCTATTATTGAATATAGAGATATTTTTTTGTAACCATTCCAAAACATCTTCATCGTCTTTAGAATCCCATCCAAAAGATTCACGAATTTTTTGTTGATATTCAACACAAACAGGAGTGAATTTCTTTGGTTGCACTATTACCTCCTCAGAGGTCATAATTCAATAACCTTCAACTTTTTACTATCAATGTGCCCAGTCCATTAGAGCCACCTGTAATCAAAGCAAATGATTTGCTTTCAAGGTACCCTTTTTTACCACAAACGAGGGAATGGTTAAACGTTTTAAGTACTGAAGAAAATATAACCTTAGAGATGTTGATTTCAGATCCATATATGGAACCTGCTCGTAATCGAGGGAAATTAAGGCTAATTGAAATGATAACTCATTCAGGAGGAGTAGATATGGAATCAACTAGTGATATTTACACTAGAGAAGGACAATTAATGGAAGTGTATTCATATTTGTTTGCAAAATTAATCATTTGCTCTGCTGCAGATGAAATATTGGTTTCTCGATGGGCACAAGCTGAAGCAGAATTAGCCGAAAAAAGATTGTCGATCGAAGGAGAGAATTTAGAAATTATTGCTAAAACATATGTTGATAAATTAAGACATGAACCATCAGATTTTATTCAAAGAAAGAAAATTTTTGATGGGAGAAACATTCGTAAATTTGGATATAAAAGAGGTGTTTGGAAAATTGGAATTATTGATTTTATTGAACTTTGTTCCAACATTTCAGGTTCTAGATGGCGTTTACCAAATCATGAATTAGAAAATGGATGGGTTACTCTTTGGGATGAAGAAATATATTCTAGCGATGCTCAGTTGTCGAGATTGTTACGTGAAAAAATAAAGGTTGAAATTCAAAGAGATGCGAGAGAACAAATAGAAAAATTAGGAGACGAAAAAATCCCAGGTTTAGAAAAATATGTTAATATGATTAAAGATACACTTGGGGATTTTAAAAAGAAAGAATTAGAATTAAGCAGGGTCGACCAAGAAGACTGGCCTCCTTGTATGCATAAGGCAATTACAGAATTGGCAAGAGGAGTAAATGTTAATCATACCGGCAGATTTTTCCTTGCTTCAATGGCTTCAAAGATAGGAATGCCTCAGAAAGATGCAATTGCATTTTTTTCAAATGCTCCAGATTTTAGTGAAGCGACAACATCATATCAGGTTGGGCAAATTTACGAAATGGATTATACTCCAACAAGTTGTGAAAAAATGAAACTTGGTTCTAATTGTGCAGTTGAATTTGGAGATGACACACTTTGTGATAAAGAATGGTTAAAAAATCCAGTACAATATGTTGCCGTAAAGCAAGGTTGGAAAGGGAAACAAACGCCTAATAAGAACGAAAATTAGAGGTATTTGTACACATTAAGAAGAGATGTCTTTTAATCAGAATAATTACGGAGGCCTGAAACGCCATGGTAAAGAGAACTTTAGTTTTGACAATCGACAGGGACAATGACCTTGGAGCCAAAGCTGGAATTAGGGGTCCTGTGATTGGTAGAAAAAGCGTTTTGACTGCTGCTCTTAAACTTGGCATAGCAGATCCTGAAGAGAGTGATACTAATGCAATATTGGGGGCATTGAATAAACACGATACTTTAGTAGATGCTGTAGATGATTCTGAACAAGTTGAGGTTGCGATACTTACTGGTGATGAAAAAGTAGGATTGAGAAGTGATAGAATAATCACAAGTCAACTTGAAGAAGTAATAAAAGAATTTCAACCCGATAGAGCTATTTTAGTTACAGATGGTGCTGAAGATGAATCAGTACTTCCAATAATCCAAAGTCAAGTAATGGTAGAACACGTACAAAAAATAATTGTTAAACAATCCAAAGGGATAGAAGGAACTTATTACATAATTGCAAAAGCATTAGAAGATCCAAAATGGAGAGCAAAAATGTTAGTTCCTTTGTCAATTTTTCTAATTATACTCGGATTAGGAATCATGATTCCAGGAGGAGGAGTATTAATCGGAGCAATGCCTTTCTTATTGGGAGGATATATTCTAGCTAAAGGACTTGGAGTAGACGATACTGTTGCTAGAGTGATGAGTGATATGAGGGAGAACGTAGATGCTGCGATGTTTTCGAGTTTATTTTGGCTTGGAGGTGTATTTACTGGCATCTTGGCTATAGTTTCTGGTTGGAATCAATATGTAGATACTAATCAAGGCTCAGTAACAATTCCTTTGGTTTTGGATGTATTCCATTCTTCATTAACTTGGATAATGATTACATTTTTATTGCTGATTGGCGGTTTACTATTATTGAGATTAAAAAGAGGTTCATTCTCAGGCCGTATGATTGTAATTTCTGCCTTTGCAATGGTAGTTTATTCATGGACAGATGCGGCATTAACAATACTCACGGAAGCATTTACAGATACAGATTATGCATTTGAAGCACAGGCAATCTTGCCAGAATTCTATTACCCATTCTTTTGGATAGTAATCTTGTGGATGACTTCAACTATTGCTCGCAGCCTAAAAGATCGTACAACGCAAGGAAATACCTATTGGGGTATTTAATTAATTATAAAATGTAGATTCTTGTAAACAATTCGGGCATTTAACTTTGATTGGCCTTGTTGCTGGGATACCTAATGGTGCACTACAATGTGGACATAATATAGCTTGATTAACTTGAGATTGCCTTGCAACAGATTCTTCACTAGGATCATATTTCATTCTGAATTTATTTGCATTTTCAAGGTATGTAGGCGCTCCAGGAGGTTGTACTACGGGTTCACTAGGAGAGGATTTCGAAGGAACATAGAGGTCATCATTAGATGGCATTTCAGTCACTACTCCTCCACTTGATAATGCAGAGACTTGTTTTTCTATATTGGCAACACTTACTCCATATTGTTTAGATAAACGATCCATTGCAAGCATTTTATCGTAATCATCCATTGATGATAATGCTTGAAGTTCAGCCATTGGAATAGATGCCATCAACAGGTCCATTTTGACATTTGTTAAGAACATAATCAATTTTTGAGTATTGTAATTTACAAAATTATGAATTCTAAGGGGGGCCCCGGGATATCCCTAATCCGCATCATATACTAGATTATACTTTGACATTACATGGCAATAGGTAGTCAGCGTGAAGCAAGAATGAATCGCTTGAAAGATGAAATAAGGCAGTATGTAGAATTAAATCCTAATTGTAGTGCTGCTGCAATTGTAGATCATCTTTGTAATGAAATAAAAATGAGAAACCATGGATTGACAGCTAGAAAAGTGGGATTCTTCATACCAAGATATTGTAAAGATATTACTTATGCTTTGGATGCATCTACGGGAAAACGACTCTATATTTTGTCAGAACAGTAGTCAAGGCTTTGACTTAATGTTGTTTCCGCTTTAATATGGCGGATACACATGAAAGCGTTACTGCTGGAAAACTATGGCCTAGTGCTAAAAATCTAAAAGAGCACTGGGACATTAAAGATGGAGGGTATTTTCCAGATTTAACATTAGAAGATATGCCTGCCTGGAAATTATTAGATCCTTCTTATGAAAAAAGTTTGAAAAACCAGTTAAATGAGTTATTATCTTCAATAGGAAGTAATGTTCCTGAATCAATTAGTAAAGACATAAGCATTGATGAATCAAATGGAATTGTACATATTGCAGAAGGAGCTTTCGTAGGTCCTTTTTCTAGATTTGAAGGCCCCTGTTATATTGCCCCAGAAGCAGAAATAAGACATGGTGCATATATCAGAGGAAATAGTTGGATTTGTTACCAAGCAGTTTTAGGCCATGCTAGCGAAATTAAACATTCAATTTTACTTCCAAATGCGAAGGCTCCACATTTTAATTACGTAGGAGATTCTATTGTAGGAAGTCATGCAAATCTAGGTGCAGGTGTAATATTAAGCAACTTAAGAAATGATGGGCGAGAAACAAAAATCAAAGTTAGAAATAATGTTATTAACACAGAATTAAGAAAATTTGGAGCATTGATTGGGGAAAGAACACAAATTGGTTGTAATTCAGTAACTAATCCTGGATCAATATTGGCACCAGATTGTATGGTTTGGCCAAACACTACACTTTCTGGGTTGTATGATAAAAATGGTAGTAAAATTAGGAATTAGGTGCTAATGTATGCAATTATTTGGCACCGATGGGGTCAGAGGCAAGGTAGAGACTATTGAGATTGAATACGAGGATGCCGTATCATTATATCATGATCAAAGAATTATCACGCCTTCATTAATGAGAGTAGTCGGAGAAGCTGCAGCAATTGAATTATCTGTTAGGTGTGGAAAGACAAAGCCGCAAGTAGTAATTGGTTGGGACAATCGACCAAACAACTCACATTTGAGAACCGCATTAACCCAAGGGTTAGCAATTCAAGGATGTGAAGTACATTGGGCAGGAGAAGTAGCAACTCCAGGTTTACATTATTGTATATTGGAATCAGAATATGATTCAGGCTTCATGATTACAGCCAGTCATAATCCTGCACATGATTCAGGCTTGAAAATATTTGATAATTTGGGATTTAAAACATATCCAGAAAGGGAAAAAGAAATTTCGAAAATTGTCGAAAATCTAGCATCAGAAGATAGAGAGTTAGATGATATGTTATTAGAAAAATTAAGTAATCCAAAGACTACCTTCAACGGTGAAAAAAAACATATGGAAGCCTTGCAAAACAGGCTTAATTTGATCAAATCAGATTGGGATGTTGCGTTAAATGATGCAATAGATTTGGGTGTAGTAACATCAAACACATTCCTTGTAGATGGTTCAAAAGGTTCAACATATTCGTGGTTAGCAAATTGGTTAACATCTAATGGATTGCCGTCTTTAGAACAATCTTCATCTTGTACTCAAATCAATAAAAATTGTGGCGCAGGAAACTTTTCACCAACCGACAAATGGAATTGGGAAGAAATCGAAGGAGAGCATGTGTTGTTAAATTCTATTAAAGATTTAGAAATTAGTAATTTAAAACCAGGTCAAATTATTGCAGCAGCTTTAGATGGAGATGCTGACAGATGTTTGTTGTTTGAGGTAATGGAGGATGGTTCTGGAATCCAAGTAGTTGATGGAGATAGAATTGCAGATAACATCATACAGGCAGGAGTTTTGAAGAGTAACAGCACTAATTGGACACTTGCAGCATCAATAGAATCAGATCTCAGTTTAACTTCCTCATTGAATCGATTTTCTGAAGGAGTAGGAAGTATGGAAACTGCAGTAGGAGACAGATGGCTCTCACTTGCATTATGCAAATCCTCAGAACCAAGTTTGATACAAAATGAGGGCATACCTGGAAAAATTGGTTGTGAAGATTCAGGGCATATTGTATTACCAATACATCATCCAAAACACGAAAACAAATGGAGTTTAGTCGGCGATGGAGTCATGACATTAGTGTATACAATATTAGCGCGTTGCGTTCTTAAATCATTAAATGAAAATAATGGATTCAAATCAGGATGGAAATTACGTAAATCTGTGAAGGATGTAGATCGCAAATTATGGGATGGGAAAAATGAATTAAGTTTCCAAATACAAAACTTAGCGGAAGAATGGTTTACAAATAACTCAAACTCAACTAAATTGTCAAGAGCAGAAATAAATGGCTCAACATCATTATTGCTTTTACGAGGAGAAGTAGAAAATTTACCATTTAGTTTAGGAATTAGAAATTCAGGAACAGAGCCAAAGATTTCAGTTTCCTTACGATTATCTGTGGGATGTAAGGAAAAATTATCGAAAGAACCATTGGAATTAGTAGAGCTATTATGTGAAACTCTTTCAAGAAATATGTGATGAACTATTATCAGATAAAATATGTTTATTTGTTTGAGCAAGCCAAGTAATGATGCCAAGTAAAATCGCAGTAGCACTTAGCAATAGTAACAGATTAAATGGATCCAGAATCAACCCAATTGAAAGTATTGCAATTGCCCATCCAATAAATAAATTCACAGCCCCCCATACTCTATATGTTCTCAAATCAAGTAAAATTCCAGTACTCCATACTGAAAGTGAAAGACAAATCATTGTTAGAATCAATATAATTGTAAACCAATCTCCAAGAGTTGAACTCAAGATAATTATTGAAATTAGCGCAAGTGCATGCGCATCCCAAGTCCAACATGAAACCCAATTCCCCAAATCTTTCCTTGCAGTAGAAATCCATACTAATCCAGCAAAGGATGCCATGGCTCCAATAATCCCAATTATTGCCACGAACGTTACCCATTCGTTATTTATCCATGAAATTAGGGTATATAGCCCAGCAAAAGCCATCATATTGGTGATAGAAATTACAGAAGGTAAATTCCATTTTAATGCTCTTTGAATCATTAAGAATGAAACAAGTATTGTGGCTAATCCATTTGAAACCATAGCAATTAGAATCACCCATAAAATTCTTCCAGGGCTGCCTCTATGGTCTTCCATATTTTTCTTTAATCTTGTAAGGTCTATTTTATCCCAAATTATTACTAGAGCAATCAAGGAAATTTCTGTAAAAAACATAGGCCCCATATAGATTAAAGAATCATATTTTAATGGATTAATTAGGAAGGGGGGAGGAGTTGCTGCAAAGATAAACAAACCAATGATCCCAGAACCAGCCAAACAATATCCTATCCATTCAGCTGCTGAAGGCACTCTTCTTCCAAGGTCTTTCTTTCCCCAAACTGCAAAGATTCCGAAAATCAATAAAACAATTACTAATATGAGTAAAGGCATTTGATTTTCCATAACTGCACTTGAAGAAATTCTGCCTAGAAGATATACGAGAGTAAGCCCCCCCATTGATACTGCTATTGGCAATTCAATTCCTATAACATCAGCCATACTCAAATCTAGCTCTTTAGTTCTCCATCTAGAAGCTGAAATTAATACCACAGAAAAAATTGCAGCGATTAATAACATTGCATTTGCAATATCTCCTCCATTGTTTAGGGTAGGTGAAAAACTGAAAAACCCAGTAATCACAAAAATCAATGCAATGAAGAGCAACATTACTACGGGCCTATAGTGGACATCTTGTAAGAGCAACTCACTTTCACTAAGATTAGTATTCATATTCTTTTTTCTACGTTTTTCAAGAAGATCAATTAGTTCAGGGTCTATAACCTCTATAGTTCCCTTTTCTGATGTTTGTAAGATTTGTTTTGAATCATCAGTCGCCATTAAAGAACCTAATTCTTCCAGAGATCCTCCAGATTCTAGGTGTTGTTTAACCAATTGTTTTCGTCGCAGATTTTCCATCAAATTTTCACGCTTTGCAATATCTTTCAATCCTGTACGGACTTCTGCTTGCATTACCAATAATACCGAAGAAACAAACAACATTACAAACGAGATTAATAATTGCCAAGAATCATTGTTTGCGGCTAATACAATACAAGATAGTAGCATTAATCCATTAGCAATAGCGGGTTGTAGGATTTTTTCATATTTCCCAGCCATTGGAAGATAGAGTCCAAGAATTAAACAAACACAAAATAATTGGATCCAAATCGAAGTAATTTCTTCTGGCCACCATAAATTTATTTCAAGAATCGTTTTGTTTGGGAAAAGCGTAGTTAATGTTAGAGATGCTGCAGCACCCCCCATTAAAACCATCAAAATTTTCTCAATATTTTTCTTAGTAAAAGCCGCTAAAAGTATACCAAAAAGAGTAATAATTCCAGTCCAAAAGGAATCAAAACCAAATCTAAATTGACATATTAAACACATCAGCACACAAGAATAAAGTAAAAACATAGGAGTTTCTTGATGTTTTGAACGAATTTCTGCTATGAAATGAACTCCAAACAAAGAAATGATTCCTAAAAATAGACCTTCTGCAGGCATTCCGTCAGCATAAGTAATTGCAGTCCAACCCAGTAAAGAGAGAAGTAGACTTAGGTTCCACAATCTTAGTGCGCCGGAATCTCTAGTAATCGCAGAAAATTCTGTAATGCCTTTGAATCTCGAACCAAGATTAATTCCACTATCTCCTAACATTGTATTTACTGGATATTGAATCAGAATTGCAATTATACAAAATGCAATTAGATACCACGGTTCTAAAACAATTGGGATTAATTCGATTTTGATAATTCTTGTATCTGCAGCAGTTGCAAATAGTAAACACCAAATCCAAGGACCCAATACAGAAATTCCTGCTAAACTTGGAGAAACTCTCCAAATAGCCAATATTGCTAAACCTCCAAAAGTTAAGATTACAGATAATAATAATTTCAGGCCTCCGTCCGAATTTTGATCAGCAGGAATTAGTATAGTTAACAAAGTTACAATTACAATACAACCAACCCATAATACAGTATCACTAACGGCAGTTTGATGATTTAATAGCGTTATAGAAATAATTGAAATGGCACCTATCGCAAATAATGAATAATTAGCAAGTCCAGAAACAATACCTTCTGGAATTAATGATTCAACAATAAATAAACTGATGATTAATAATGCACCAGGCATATACATTGAAAGTTGTAGTTTAGAAGATTCAACACCACGGACAACAAGATATGATCCACCAAATGCAGCTAGAAGCATGCTAATTTGAGCAAGTGCGTAACCAGTTTCATTCCTATGAGCTGCGATTGTCATTAACGCTCCAATCATTCCTATTCCAACAGAGACTCCCCATAAACCAGGTTTCCCGATTCCAACTACATTGAATGCTTGTGAAAACCAATTTTCTTCTTTGTAAAAATGTGTAGCAATAATTGCATTGATGACATTTACTATTGTAAACAAAGTAAATAGTAAAAGAGCACCTTCAAATTTTATAATTTCTAATCCAAATAAAATCCAGTTGTTTGATAGTGCATGGATCCCAATCCATATATTCGAAGCAACGATTCCCATTGCTGCTAAATTACCAGATTTCCTTAAGAGGGCTAATCCATGGAGCAATAAAGTTGCAATTAGAAGTAAAGATGCTAATAATAATCCAGAATCAATCCCTATTTCTTTTGAGGCCGTGCTTGCACCTGAAGCCACAACCATAAGAATCAATGTAGCTTGAACAGCGATAGCATCAGAATCATGCCAATGTGCAATAAATACATTTAGAACAACAAGTGAGAGCAATAATAATCCTAAAATTACGTCTTCATTTATTGAATAATCTGCAAGCCACCCCCAATGATGTAAATCTAAAGCAAGACCGTAAAGCAATTTCATTGAAATTATAACCCAAGTAACCCCAAGAATCTGCATTTCTTTTTGAGGAATCCATTTCCCACCTAACCAAAAACCAAGTGTGGCGAGTACAAGTAAACCAAATAATGCAATTATTGGGTCAAATGTGGTACCTACAATTAATCCAATAATGCTGTATACTGTGATCATAGAAACCATTAATGCCCAATGAATTCTATATTCGCCTTCTTTTGCAATTTGAGTAATTGCATCATCTTCTGGTTTTTTTGTTACAGAACCATCTCTTTTCATATCAGAATCAATTGACTCACTAGATACAAAAGGACTGCTAATCTCTCCAATTGCCTCATCTATTTGTTCATCATTTACTTTATTTATTTCATCATTTTCTTCAACATCTAAAACATCATTTTCCATAAATTTAGAGAGATCAATTCCCCCGCTTAAATTAAATTTTTTTTCTTTGAGAAAGCTATCAGAATCACCTTTCTCAGAATTGCTCATAGTAGGGGGAGAACGCAACCTCGCTTGAATTTGCCCATTGTTTTAGTCAATATTTATCAATTTTTTACTTAAATTTAAACGCCCCTAGAAGCGTAAAAAGTAAAGGCGCCTTTTGTATGGCCTATGCATGGTAGCATCTTCTAGCAAGGGAGGAAACACCTCTTGGAAACCTACTTTGGCAGAGCAAGGCCTCAAATCCAATGCAAAAATACATTGGAATTTAGATGCTACAGAATTAATTGATATGGCTGTAGATGCAAATATGGGTGTTTTTACAAAACACAGAGCATTAGTTACAGAAACAGGTTCAAGAACTGGGCGTTCACCTAATGACAAATTTATTGTTGAAGGTGAAGATAGCAAAGATCATGTAAATTGGGGGAAGGTAAATGTTTCAACATCCCTTGAAGTCTTTGAAAATCTAAAATCAAAAGTAATTGATTATTTATCAGCAAAGGATGAATTATTTGTTCAGAATCTTTATTGTGGAGC
>CEVZ01127225.1_pt1 | contig 10663 bp, 16 predicted proteins | sample 361371 | NCBI WGS metagenome assembly CEVZ01 (sample SAMEA2620217, study PRJEB7988) | marine metagenome | isolation source: saline water (ENVO:00002010), including
GGCAGTGTTAACGAAGTTATTGGCAAAATTAAATTCAACTGATGACGAGTTGAATGACTTGGCGAAAAAATATTGTGAGAAAAGTTTGGTGAATGTACCAGCAAGAAATCAAGCCGCATCCAGTGTATTTTTGGCTGCGAAAGAATTGGGTAAAGGCAGAGGCAAATATTCAGGAGTCAATATTGCAAAGGCGTCTTTTGTAGAAAGGAGGCAGATCTACATGTATGCTAGAAGGATTCAAGAGTTGTTGGTAAAAACCCCAAAAACCAATCCGCCTGAGCCACTTGATATGACATCGAATGATGTACAACTATTGAGAAAGATTCGGCGTGGGTAATCTTCCGTGTTTTCTCATAGTGTGTATCAAATAATGGATTTCTCTAGTAGAGAACCCTTCCTCTGTTCTTTGAACTCTAATCCACGAATATTGGAGGCAACCCTGGTCGTCCATCACTGACTCAAGTTTCTCACGATCTACTTCATACTCTTCGCAAATTGTATCGATGTCAGACACTTCATCAGGAATCAAGCTCCATTCATTTGTTCTAACTTTTTTGAACACTCTTGGGTGAGACGAAAGCACACCTAGCAAGGTTGATCTCTTTTCATCAACATTGTCCATAATGTGATGGAATGAAAGGGTTTTCTTACCTGTTTTTTGAAACAGGTTTTCAATTTCATTCACTACTTTCTTCTTGCCCACTAGTATCGCCCTCTGTAGTTCCATTCTTGAATTTATCATTTTCATCAAGAAGTCTTTTGATTATGTCATTGTATGAATCTTTGAATTTGCCTTTTTCTGTTAAACGATTGTGTACATCGTCACTAACATGAATTGTTTTGCCTCGATTGGCTGCCATCTTGTTCCCTCTGTCCGCCTCACTTGAATTAGCCGTATAACCCTTATCCACCGTACTAAGTTGGGGAACCTTGATAATCCGTGCCTCGTTACACGCACACATGGAGAGTGTAGAAGAACAAGAGTGGATAGGTCTTGTCATTCGTGCATTGAGGTCTGTTGATGAGTTGGATGACGAACAAATTCAAGAGACTATTGAAGTTGCACACAGTATTCGAAGTCAACTTAGAAGATCACCTCATTCAGCTTCTACCATTGCATTGATGATGATGCAATTGGATGATGTTGAGTCAAAAATGAGTAACCGTAATGATTTCGACCCTGCTTTTGCTTAAGTTCAAACGGCTGACAAACTTGGCGTGTACATGGACGGTGTTGTTTTACTGGGTAATCCACCCATGATTCATTCTGGTTATGGCTCTCAATTGCGTTTGTTAGGCCAGAAATTGATTTCTGAGGGTTACGCTGTAGCACATATTTGCGATGTTGGTTATGCGGGCCACATGTTTAACCTAAATGGTGTCGATGTGTATGGTTGTGACGAATTGCCTGGTGTGCTCACCTCTACAACTGTCAAGAACTACATTCGTGATTGGCGCAAAAGACATCGAATACAAAATTGGTGCTTAATCGGGTTAGGAAATGTACACAATTGGGGAGAATTAGTTGGAGATGTTAAGAACTCAATGCTGATGGTCCCTGTTGATGGAGATTCTTTAGGCACTCACGAAGCAACGGCATTGCACTCGGCTTCTAGGATAGCGGCCATCAGTCGGCATGGGGGGGAAGTCATCCACGAAATTTTTCCCAGCCCTGATTATCTCCCTCATGGATATGATCCATCAATTCTGCCTGACAAATCCCATAGGGCACTACGGGCAAACGCTACATTTTCTCGTGCAGATAACTGTTTCTTAGTTGGGTTTCTAGGCGACATGTCTATCCGTAAATGTCCACAGGAAAACCTTGAAGCGTTTTCCATATTTTGTCAAGGGAAAAATGATGTGAGGCTGTGGATTAAGGGTTCAGATCATTACCAAGCAGAAGATGTTGGCCACATTCTTGAGTTGTTGCCCCCTGGTGTTGTTTTGAGTAGTTCGAAACATGATGTAAAACGAGGTCTTTCTCCAAAAGAAATGGGCGAACTGCTTGGAGGATTAGATGTTTTGCTACATTGTTCTTCACAGGAAGGTTTTGGCATCTTTCAAGTAGAGGCTCAAGCAGTGGGAACTCCTGTAATTAACACAGCCTTTGGAGCAATGAAAGAACTCAACGCCTGCGGTGATCTGATGGTTGTGCCTGAGAAGATGAGAAATAATTTAGGCGTCAATTATCCAATTCCTCCTGTTGAGCAAATTGTAATTCGTTTAGAGGCGCTCTATGAGGAATGGAAAGAAGGAATGCATGATGAGCGCAGAAAGGTTTGCTTTGACTGGGCTAAATCTTGGTCTTTTGATGCAGTTTATGATGAGTATTACAAGGGCGTAATTGACTCTCTAATGTTAAATTCGTACAGAAATAGAGATTTGCCACAATTGAGTGTTGATAAACCAAGATCTATGAAGCGAGTTGCTTTTCTGTCAACATACGATACAAACTGTGGTATTGCAACTTACACTAAGATGTTAGCAGAATCTTTGGCGGGTTTAGGTTTGGAAATTTACATTCTGGCTGAATGTACTGAACAAAAACCAATTGGTGAATATGATCTTGCAGGCTCTGTGAAAGTTTTGCATTGTTGGGACCGCAACTATGACGCTGCAGGTTCGTTGCAAGAAGCGATTGAACAAGTGAAGCCTGATGTGATTCATGTTCAGCATGAGTGGGCTCTTTTCAGGTGGGCACGGCAATTGTGGGAGGCTTTGCGTAAATCAGAATCAAGAGTAGTTTTTACTTACCATACGCCTGATTTTGTTAGCGATTCGCACGAAGGCGCTTGGAGTCACCTTTTGGCACATTCAAGTTTTGCTGATGCAGTTGTAACCCACAATGAATTTGTAGCTCGAAGCATCCGTGGCAGAATTTTCCCCCCTGTTGCTCACATACATCATGGCATTAAATCTCATGTTTATGCTGAGGATGCTAGAAAATCAACAAAAATTCCAGACGGAGTTCCAATGTTGCTGAATTATGGCTTTGCTTCTGAATCAAAGGGGACATTAGATTTCGTTAAAGCACTTCAAATCGTTCAGAGTAGAAATATGTGCCCGTATTTTGAAGCAGTCATTTACGCTGGAGACCACCCCCATTGGGATGTAGACCCTTACATCAAAGAGTGTGAATCTATTGCTTTGGCTACGCCAGGTGTAAATTTCATCCGTGAGTTTGTGCCTGATGATAAATTGGATCTGATGTTGTGTGCTACTGATTTCGTAGTTTACCCATACAGTGGAGTTCCTGGACATGAAATCTTGAGCACTTCTGGTGCAGTAATGAGGGGTTTGGGAGCAGGTAAACCCTTAATTTGTACAGACGAAGGTAGATTGAGAGATATTATTGGCGGGATTCATGGGTTCAAATCATCAATGCGTGATCCTGAATCTTTAGCAATGTCGATTCAAAGGGCTGTCAACATATTCCATTCTGATAAATCAACTTACGAAGAGATGAGTCGGCAGGTCAAACTGCTTGCTAGTGAAAGGAATTGGCAAACTGTAAGTTTGAAACATTTAGATTTGTACCGCAAAGTTTGTTCTGTGTGGTCGGTTAGGCCAGATAGAGTCATGCCAGTTTCTCCACTTTGGATAGATAATGATGCAAGAGACATGCTTGGCTATGAACATACTGAAAGTTCTGAACATGAGGAGGAAGAGTGATGGAAGATATTGTTGAATCGGCCCCACAGTGCCCAAAGTGTGGTGAAGATGAATGGGAGTTATGCAATGAATCTGGTCTCGCCATGTATTCAAATATGCGCTCCTTTGGACCTAGGCTTACCCAACTCAAGATTAAAGTGGTGTGTCATTGGTGCGAAACACCTTACACCACAATATGGACATTTTTTGCTCAAACGGAGGGGATAGAGTGAAGTTGAGCGTTCTGGTGATTACTGCAAGAGAGAAGGCTGGATTTGAGGATCTTGTTCGCTCGTTACAGAGGAATGCACCTGCTCTTGCCAAATATGGTTGCGGTTTAGAATTGGTTTATGTTGATAGACAATGGGAAATGCGTGAAGGTTTGTATACAAAGGCAATGGAACAAATCGAAGAAATTGATTTCATTTACATTCGAGATGAGCCGACTGCAGAAGGCCCCTGCCCTGGTGGGGCTAGAAATGCAGGCATTGAAGCGAGCACTGGCGATTGGATAGTATCGATTGACGACTTGACGGTTTTCTATGAAGATAGTTTGCTTCGCCACTTGAATTACTTTAAGCAAGGTTTTGATGCTTGTGTAGGCACTTTTGATGTCATCCTTGATGATGGTACTGTGGTTGATGGACCAATAGCTGATTCGAGGCTTTCAGATTCCCGAAGGAGTGATGGCCAGTGGGCTGCAAATCATTTCTATGGCATGCACATGGCATTTACGAAGAAGGCTTGGAAAGGTGTTGGTGGTTTTGATAATCTGTTTGATGGAGTGTATGGCCAAGAAGATTGTGACTTTGGACTTCGTCTATGGAAGTCGGGCTGTTCGATAGGTTGGTTTGAAGATGTTAAGGTTCTCTGTTATCGAGGTGACGGACACACAAGTACTCATCAGGCTATGTTCCAAGATCCATCAAAAGTTCCAACTGCTTATGTTGCTGGAGTCCCTAAGTGGAGAAACGATGCTTTGATTCAATGGAATGCCGTGATTGGTAGAGTAATAGTGAATAGGGGTGAATAAATGGTAGATAAATTGTTACAGTTTGATGATTGGGGTTCACAATGCCCCATCTGCGCTCTAATTGTAGAGCATGAAGATTGGCCAAGGGATATTGAATGTGGGGAAATAGATGACCCTGCAGTAATTAGGGGTGAAAAACACCCAGGTTGTATTGTTTGTGGCTCACTCGATTTGCAAGAAAATTGGATCACTGTCGTTACCAAGAATATGAACGCTATGACCCACACAAGATTGATTACTTGCAAAAGTTGTGGTTCTGGTCGCTCTTACAGTGGAATCGATGCTGTTACAGGAAAGCCCCAAATTGTTTTGAATCACCCTCCTGGCCTTGATCATCAAGAAATTCGTGATGAAATAGCAAGGCACCTTGAACAAGGTGAAGAAAATGAGGAACTTGTGGAGAAGGCTAAATTTGCAATTGCGATGGATGCATTCTTTAGACCGATGCAGTATTATTGTCTTGACACTGGTTGGGACACACTTGGTTATGGTGTTCGCCCTTTAGAGCGTACTGAGATTATGACACGGTTTTACGAGTGGACAAATCGTGAAGCGATGAATGAGGCAGAACTGTCCGATAACCCTTTGGCCAAAAAAGAGGGTAAAAACAAAAAGAAAAAATGGTGGAACAGATGACCGAAGTGGTGCAGACATCGTTTACTGATTTTGAGGTTTTGATGCTTGCATGTATTGGTGTTTTTTCTTTTTTCTTCGTTGTTGGAATGTTAATTTACATTGTTTCAACATACATGAGGTTCAAGTCATTCAAGGATTTTTTTGATAAGATTTAGCCCGATGCCTTCATACGGCTGAGGCACTTGAGTAGTTTCATGCGCGAACCTGATACGACTGTGGTTTACACCTTCAAGAATGCTAGTGGAAATGAAATTGTACTCAAGAAAGATTGTCCTGACTCTCATGTTCTTGGTGCCTATGTTTCACTCCAAGATTTGGCCAAAAAGATTCTAGAATCTGAAGCTTCTGAGTAATTTTCATTCATCGGCAGTTTCAAGCGGTATAACTGCTTCGCCATTTCATGGCGGGAGCGTTACAGCACTCTATGGTTCCTCTACACGAGGTCTTACCGAATGAGGTTGCGTTGCAAGAATTACTGCCTTGGGGAATCCAATCAACGGATGATTTCTTGAATTTACCTCAAATTGCAATCGATGATCCCGCATTGCTGGATGCATCTTTGCCAAGGCCAAACGGTGTGACTTCATCATGGCCTGCATATCATGTCGTGCGAATTACTCGAAGGAGTGCATTTTCTGGTGTTTCTGTTGCATATCGATATGTCGTAGCGACATCTGCCTTCGGGCGCACAAGAAGTGATTTGGAAATCGATGAAGAAGATATTGAATTCATAGAGGACGAGGCTGAATTTTCCGAATTAACAGAGAGCCTCAAAGATTTAGCAGATCGAGAATCTGAATTAGAAGAGCGAGAAAAACAATTCGAAGAAGAAGGAATTTCTACCGAAGCCATGAGTGATGATGAACTTGAGTCGTTTGGAGAATTCCCCGAAGAAGAAGACGAAGAAGGTGAATTTGAATGATTCCAGTAAGTCACATAGGCAAGAGCAATTACGAACAACTAGGAAACCAAAGAGTGGGTGAAACTCATCAGTCCAGGATGGCTAGAGTGAATGCTGCATCAGCAAACCAACCCACTTTGGTTGGTAATCCCGCTATTCCGCAGGTAATTCAGGGGAGCAAGCCCATGGGCGCAGCATATACGAGTATTTTTGGAGATCCTCTTGCTTACGGATTGCTAGGCGGTTTGGCTTCTGCTGCTTTGGCTAGTTTGTATTTCAAGGATTCAAGGGGTGCAGTTGCGATGGCAGGTATCGCAGGTGGTGCCGTAGCAGGTTCCCTTGCAGGGCGAGATGAATCGACCTTTCAGAACCCACTGAAGGATCAACCGCGCGGTTTGCAGGCGGCTTTAGTCGCAGGTGCAGCGGCATTGACTCTTTCAACCACAATTCTTCCTAGAATGTATCAAACTAGGAAAAAGGCGAACTTATTCAGCAAAGAAGTATTGTTTAACCCTGTTACATTGACTGTCGGGCTAGGCGTCCCAGCGTTGATTGGTGCATCACTATTGGCTAAAGACGGCGACCAATTTACAGGTGGTGCAATTGGTGCAATGGCTGGAGCAGCCATGGTTGCCCTGTACCATCAATATCGCGGGGTAAAGACTGTCGATTGATTCAAACGGTTGAAGGAAGTGCGAATACCATGGCCGATGATTCAGATTACAACACTCTGCGAATTTTCACACTGCTATTTGTGAACAGCTTTCTCATTGGTGCTGCAGTTGCAATTCATCAGCAAGAACTGTGGTTCCCTAGTGAGGATAATTGGTTCAAAGTAGGTGGACTGTACATGATGGCGGCAACCTTTGTTCAAATGGTTTCTTTCATGTTGTACAAGATTTTCTTCCAAGAACGGTTGGAAGATCAGACATACATCCAGACATTGATGACTCAGTCTCGAAGAAGCATGAAGAAGATGAATGCCGAATTGCAACGATTCCAAATGTCCCTAGAGATGGAGGGTCAGCGAAGAATGATGGAAGGCGCAATGGAAGATCAAAGGAAAAAATTGGAAGAAGAATCGGGTCAGTCTCTTGATGGAGAACTTCCACTTATTGGATTAGACAATATGAGGTGATTGCAAAGATGGGTTCTTTGTTTCCTTCTGAAAATGAAAAGGCATTTGAAACAATGGCTCTTGCATTCAGTGAAAAAAACAAATGGGACATTCGTTGGTTTAGAGCACAACTAATTGGTTACACACTGGCTGGTTCAATCGGCTCTGCCCTTACTTTGTCTGCTGTGGAACTGATTTTTGATTTTTCTTTGATTGGATGGCTGTTCAATATTTAGAAGCGGTGTGTTCATACGGCTGAGGAACTTGGCAGGTTCAATGACGATGAAAGTGTTTCTTGGATTTCAGCGAAAACCAGCAAAGTCTCCAGCTTCTGCAGTGGCAAGGGCCTTTGGAATGACTGAGCAGCCCTCTGACGATGGTAATTGGATTTTTGCTAAGAACAGATTTAGAATCCGTCTAGAAGATTTAAGGAACGATTTGCAACCAGAATACCGTGAGTGGGCAGATCAAGTTGGTTGGGTTCACAATTGGGCAGTTTCTATTGCTGTTCATCACCGTGGCAGAACTGATATTGATTATATTAAGTGGCATGGACTTGTATCTACAATCATGGAAGCCTATGACTTAGGAATCTTGTGGACTGATTCGGGGACAGATACCCCCCAGTACCACATGAGGTTAGATGATTTCATTCCAAGTTTGCGTAGCGAAGAAGCTGATGATCTAAACCCTGATGCAGAACCTGTTGAAACAGAATCTGAAACTGAATCTGAATCTGAACCCAAGGAGACCTCACAAGTTCCAGAGGACAAACCTGAGATTCCTGATTCTTTGATGGACCAATTAAGAAAGCAAGTCAGAGAAGAATATGAATCTGATTCGAAAAAGGAAGAGCCTGATGCCCCTGAAATCAATTTGGTCCCATTAACACCCGTAAGCGAAGATGAAGAAGATGAAGAAGATTTTGACTCTTTTGATGATTGGGATGATGAAGAAATCGAAGATGATGCAGGTGAAGAGTTTCAAGAGGAAGACATAGGACCGATAACCGATTGGGATTAGTATGGCTGAGGGCAGTTTTGCCATTGCATACGGGGGTTTCCTGTATCTCAAGCATTTGTGGGAGTCCTGGAGAAGTCACAAGTTCGGTATCTACGGGACATGGGGCGTAGGTAAAACTACACTAGCACGGCAACTTTCCACAACAGGTGAATTGGAGGATTATTCTCCAGAGGACTTTGATACTACTACTCATCATCCGTTTGATCCTGAGTTGGGCCGTTATCTGCCCCCTCCTGTAACTAGAAAGAGAATTGCTATTGAAAATACGAGTACGCTTCGGTCTGTTCGAAGGACTGTGGTTTCTACGGATCTTGGTGGCCATCCCAAATATTTTGATTTGTGGTTAAGAGACATGGTTAGTCGAGAGGTTGAAGTTGTTATTTGGATTATTGACCACAGACACTTGCATGACCCTAGAGATACAACACAATATGATTCCTTCAAAAAATTTGTTGACTGTATAGTCAATAATGACTACCCATTCACCGAAAGAAAGTTGAAGAGGAAGGCGAAATCGTATAGGCCTCAGATTGTTGGACTTGTTGCAAACAAAGCAGATGTTTGGTTGGATGAGAATTGGGAAAAACACTGGGGGACTAGAAGGATGAATGAGCACCCTATTTTTGAGCCATTCAAAAAAGAATTGTCGAGGTTGCAAAGGTGTCAAATTCCAACCATCAAACGCCCAATGAGTGCCTTGAGAAATTGGGAAGTTGAATCAACAATTTGGAGTTTACTAGAATCAAAGCATTGATTCGGTTGAAATACTTCGCATGTGCATGGACGACCATTATGGAGCTACTCCTGAATATTATCCGCAAGTCAAGTTTGACTTTGACCAAGACCCCGATCCGAACCGTAGAAGGGCTAAGAATATCAAAAAGGCATTCAAGTTATTGAAGCCAACAAAGACCTGGTATTCTGTGTGGCCATTCAATATTGTAAGATTCAATAGTGCTGGAGTGTGTTGTGTTACTGGAGTTCGACTGGCTGCCTTGGGCCCAGATGCTTACAACAAACCATTGCTTGATCCAGACACCTTGAAACCTCTAGAAAGTGGTACTACATTGGCACAGCATTTTTTCAAGGACCAACTTACTGGCCATGATTCACACTTTACTGCATACTCAAATGTGAGTTCGGGTATACCTCTTCGTTCATCTTATTGTCCTGAACTTTTGCAATTGATGTGGCTGTACACGCAATGGCGGCAACAACAGCAACTAGACAATCAAGGCCAGATGTCAGTTTGGTTGTGGAAAAGAAGGAAAATCAAAATGGTTCCCATAACAGATAAGCCAAAGAAATCTGAACCAAAACCTGGTTTGGTTGTGGCTTTGGAGCCCTTTTTTCAAATGTGTCTAGAAAATCAAGGCAAAGGGATTGAAATTAACGAATACAAAAATCCACTGACAGGAGAGGTTGATTTAACTTCAATTCACCTTGATTTAAGGGTAATGAGGGCGGCAGAACAAATTTCCTCGGAAGCGCAACCCTCAAGCGTAGAACCGTTATCGGTATCACAGAGCGGAGTGTGAACTATGGCTGAAAATTTCTTTTCGAATCCAAATCCAGCCCCTCAGAGTACTGGATTTATGACCCCTGCGGCCCCAGCGCAGGTTGCACCAACTGGGAATCCTTTTGTTAATCAAGGAGCACCTGTAAATGGTTACGGTGCGAATCCACAGATGGGTGCTGCTACTGCTGCAATGATCTATCAAAGGATGGGGTATTGGGATGGCAACCCTACTGAAATCGATATTTTTTCGGATATTATTCGTGCAGCAAGCCCCATGGGGCGATTTCTTGCTTCTGAGCAGGGATTCCCTGCATTAGCACAGTTTTTCTCTACATTGATTGACTACAAATTGGTTTCATTCTTCAAAGAATACAAACTAGGAATGGTTCAAGATGAAAATGGCCAAATGTTTTTGCAACCATTGGCAGAACAACCGTCAGAAAGGGGCAAGGAATTGCATACTATGACAATGGCAGAAGTAAGTACTACGATGTCTGCAATTTCTGAACAGCTCAAATCGACTCTTCTTGCTCAAGCGGACGAATTATTGAGTAATCACCGTCAAGCAGCCCAAATGAGAGCAGCACAACAAGGTCTTGATGGCATCATTGCAGATGCAGTGGATGGAAACGGGGGCCGTGGGGGTGCTTTGAGTAGCATCATCAGTGGCGTTACCAACACTGCTATGAGATCTGTTGGGATTCCCGTCCCACCAGCGGCGACTGGTCCGCCACCACCACCAGGTAGGAGTTTCTAGGTGATTTTTATGGCAGAAAAAAA
>CEVZ01112453.1_pt1 | contig 10649 bp, 12 predicted proteins | sample 361371 | NCBI WGS metagenome assembly CEVZ01 (sample SAMEA2620217, study PRJEB7988) | marine metagenome | isolation source: saline water (ENVO:00002010), including
CACCTCCTGCTCCTGCTGAATTACCTCCACCTCCTGCTCCTGCTGAAATTAATGCCTCTCCCTATGTTGTTGAAGAAGCTCCTCCAGTGAATGTAGCTCCTGAAAATACATTGAATGAGGGTTTAATTTGGCCTTGGCCACCTAAAGGTGAATGGGATTCTAAAAATTTAAGAACAAAATTACTAAGTGCAATGGCAGCAGCAAAAAATGGAGATAATACTACTGTTGAAAATACATTAGAAGAAATAGGACCACATCTAGGAAATAATATTGATCTTCTTTTCCATATTGGTGTATTATTAAAAAGACTGGGAAGAGACTATGAATTAATTCAAATGTTAACCAAAGCACAAGTACAATATCCCAATAATTCAGAAGTTGTAAATGCTGTTTCAAAATTAACTTAGGTTGTGGTCAACTGGGAAGTCTCCAGCCTACTGAAAAAATAAAAATCGATTCAGATTTTATGTTGACTCCTACATGTAGTTCTGATCTAAATGGTTTACTTGTCGCAATTAATGAAAAACCTGAAGATATAATTCATGCCATGCCTTGGATAAATAAAAATAAAAATATTAAATCCCAAATTACAAGTTTTGTATTGGAATCTGAAATACAAAATAAAAGTGGTGAAATTCATGTTTGGACAATTTTTTGTGTACAAAAAAGTGAGGTTATAGGATTAATTGGAGTAGATTCAATGACTCATCAAAATGGGGATTTTAATTTTGGATATTGGGTGAAACATAGTTTTCAAAAACAAGGTATTGCTACAAAATCAATTGTAAAAGTATTGTCCTGGTTATCTAAGGTGCACTGTTCTAAAGTTGTAGAAATTACAGTAAATCCACAAAATATTTCAGGATTAGCAACTTGCAAACATATTATAAGAAAAATAGGATTAGATGAAAATGTTTTTAAAAATTCATTAATAACTCACCAAGATAATGAAATATTATACCATACATTCGTTTTTCCATTAAAAAAAATTAGTTGGAATTGATATTATGAGTACTTTGCCTCCAATTTGGTTGACTATAGATACTGATGATTTTTTTCATCACCCTAAATTTCAAGGACATCCAAAAAGAAGTAAATTAAATATTGAGCAAATTTCAATAAGTGATGATTTAAAATTGAGTTTCTCTCAGTTTGAAAAATGGCATTTAAACAACCTTTCAATGCCTATCACCTTTTTTGTTATTGGTGAACAATTTAAATGTGACATTTTCAAATCATTGTTAGAAAAATTACTATCAAATAGTAAAAAAAGGGGAGGGAAGATTACAATTGGTTGCCACGGGTATACTCATACTTGCTGGTCTGCCTTTAATCCAAATCCAGAAGGTTTCAAGGATGATTTAATTAATGCAAAAACGATTATTAAGAAATCTGTTGGTGACTTCTGGAGGCCTTGGTTTAGAGCACCTGGAGGATATATTGCCCCTTGGATGGCTGAAATATTAAAAGAAGAAGATTTTGTAGTTGATTCATCTATTAATCCTACATTTTTCCTTTCTATAAAATCTGGAAAAAGAGAGAAGAAGTTGAGATATAATGGATGGAAAGCGGTAAATTTGGCAATGAAAAAAGCTGGAATTATTGAAAGGCCTTGGTTAACCACATTTTACCCTGCTTTACCTTCCTGCGGCCCTGCCCTACATATCCCAATTTTGAAAAAATTTGCAAGTTCAACATGGAAAAAATATTCAAATACAAATTATGCTAGTGAAATCGAAATTTTAAATTCCGATGTTGCCATTACAACAGTATATTGGCATTTACTAGATCATAGCAAAAAAGGTGGAGATTGGATCCCTCCTTTAATTAAAAAATAATTATTCTTCTTCTGTAACTTTATCAACAAGTAACTTCTTTTCTAATGAAGACCATGCATCACTTGATTTTGCATCTTCTAATTGCTCTTCTAATAATGATTCTATGTGTTGTTTTTTCCTATCTTCTTCATCTGTATTTGGGAATAAGTTACTCAATAATTCTGGTTTACGCCAACAAATAATTCCAATACTCATGAATAAGAATCCAGAAATTGGAATAAGCCATCCGAATACATTTGTATTAACACAATTAGTATCGATAGAATCACAAGTCACTGGAGGAAGTAATTCCATTGAGAATAAAAAACCAGAGACTATCAATAATCCAATTCCTGTACCTATCAAAATTCGCCATGCTGCTGCAGCAGGCGTATTCATAATTCACCCTCAATATACCTCATAAAGTAACTTGTGAATCTTATATGGCAACAATGGCCTATTCACTGGAGTTACTTCAAGCACTCTTGCATCATCTCTTCTTCTAATGTCTTGTAATAATGGATGTCTGCTTTTTTTATGCAATGTCATTAAAGTTGGTTTATCTGCTTCTAAAGCCGCCCTTACCGTACGAACAAAAAGATCTGATTCAACTGTGAATTTTCCTATCTCATCGACCATTATTACTTCATAACGTCTTGCTGCATCTTCAATTGCAGGGACTCCTACTCTTTCTAATTCTTCTAAATCTATCCCGTAACCTAATACTCTCATTCTTGAATCTATTTCACGATGAGCAATTACTGCACGTTCACCAGATTGGTAATTAATACATTCAAATCCAACTCTCTCACCATCTACAACTAATGGTTCCATCAACATACCGCCAACGATATTGTAATTTTCAAATTCTTCTCCCTTTGATGTTAATTCTTTTTTTCGTTGTTCAATCAACATATCTACTGTTTTCTGTAATACCGCGCTTTTACCACTTCTTGGTAATCCTGTAATCCCTATCTTTGGTTGAATTCCCATCTTAATTTACTCCATATTATTGCAATTAATCGCGCTGACAATTTTATTGACTCCACACCTAATTAAAAAAGATAACTTGTAGAAAAACTACTAACTAGAATTATTCTTCTAATCCCAAGATGTCTAAACCTTCCTTCATCCAAGCCCATCCTCGTTGACACCAATCGACTAGAGATGTTATGGATGCCTTATCCATTCCGAACTTGTCAGCAATTGCATACAACGTTTCCAACTCATCATCATCTATTTCTCCATCAATAGCAGACATTAAAACTGAATCTCTTAATGCTAATCGTCCAGCTTTTTGAGACATGTCTTTTAGTGCAGATTCAAGAGATGGAGGTTGTTTTAGGTATTGTCTTATTTGTTTCCTCATTGAGGGAGGGAGCATTGCTGTACCTAATCTTGATTCAAACAAGGCCATTTCTTCAAATGTTAATTCGCCATCAATTCTAGATAAATGTGCTAATAATTTCGCATAGGAAAACCTATCTTCAGTTGATAATTCATGCAGTTGGTCTGGTAGCATTAAACTACGCTCAGAGGTTTACGCCCATAATAGAATCGCTACAATACATCTATTTTTAATTAAATTCAACCGTTTAGTTGATTGCCGAAAGATGTTACGCTAACATTAATGGCAAATGTTGCAATGCTAGTATCTAATCGGCACGACCCTGATCCAAGAGTGCAAAAGGAGGCTGAAGCATTAGTAAAAGCAGGACATGAGGTTTGCATTTATGCTTATGATAGATTACATGAAATTGAAAAGCAAAATGAAAGGATCAATGGGGTTGAAATAAAAAGAATTAGAACTGAGATTACTCCCTATGGTAAAATTTACAAAACTGGAAAAGGCTTGAGGAAGTTCCGGGCAATCGTAAAAAATGAATTGAGGAATTCAAAAATTGATATTGTTCATTGTCATGATCAAGATACTTGTGCAGTGGGTCTATGGTGGAAAAAACAAGGTAAAGGTAAATTTGTATTTGATGCTCACGATCTTTATTGGACATGGTTATTATTGCCAAACCCGAAATCAATAATCAGAAAAGTTGGTGCCTTGATTCTTAAACGTAGAGATAAAATATATGCTCAAAATTCGGATTTATTGATAGTTGCAACTGAAGGCATTGGCAATAAAAAGGGGTATAAGGAAATTTATAAAAAATGGGGAAAAGATAGCATAACTATCATGAATGCTGAAAATCAATATAGTGATTCTTGGACTTATCCAAATAATTTCACAATTGGTTATTTTGGAAATCTAAGAGATTATCAGATGTTTAAGCAATTAATTGAGGCAATACTATTAATTGATAAAAAAGATAGACCAAGTTTGAGAATTTCTGGTTCTGGTGCTGAATCTGAAAAAATTAAAAAAATGTTTGAAACATATCCTGAAATTAATTGTAAAATAACAGGAAGATATGAACATTCTCAACTTAAGGGTTTAATGGATGAATGCAGCATACAATATTGTGTTTATACTAGTAAAAGAGGGAATATTCAACATACTATTCCTGCAAAATTATTTTCTTCTATTGCTTGTGGTAAAAAAGGAATTGTGAATTCAAATTCATTAACTTCCGAAGTTTGTAAAAAATATAATTGGGGGTGGGATGTTAATGATTCCAACACAAAAGAAATCTCTAAATTAATCTTGAAATTAAAAAATGAATGGGATTCTGTATCAGATAAGAATTCTCTATTCCCATTTGGAAATTTCAAAAACGATATTGATTGGAATTCTCAGGCAGAAAAATTAGTAGACGCGTATAAGTCTCTCTAATAGGCCATAAAAACATCATTATCAATTTCTACAATTTTTTCTTTAGCTAATAAGAAATCTATGCCCTCTTCGACTTCTTCCTCACTAATTCCTCGTTTTCCTAATTCTCTTATGATCTTTTTACTGGGAACTTCCCCTCTACCTTTTCCTTTTTCTGATTCTAATTTCATTAAAATTAATTGGCTTGTTACCGCCAATAATGGATCGTCTTCAGATAATTCTTCGGAATTTCCTGAATTGAAAAAGTCCGACAAATATCGTAAATAACTTGGTTCTGGTTCTGTTTCTTCTACCTCTTCTTCAATATTTTTATTTTCAAATTCAAAAATATCAAATAAATTGGTTTGACCTTCATCTTTTTCTTTTGGAGGATTTAATCTTCTACCTAAATTTTCTAAACGATAAATTCTTTGTTTTGCTCTCAACTTCTCCTTCTTTAAGTCAACTGCAAGCAATTCTAATTCATCTATAGCCCTTTCATGTAACCATTCTCTAAAGTCCCATTTTGGATTTACTGCCAACATAAGGTCCCACATCCTCATTACAGAGTCAGGTAAAGAAATGGATTCTACCTCTCCTGAACTATGATCTTCTGGGGGATGATTGTCCTTCATTAAACAGACATGACAAAGGGGGTTGATGAACTGTTCTCTAAAAAATACAAATTTATGAGATAAGTTAATTCAAGTACAGGTGGCTTTTGGAAGTGACATGGCTGATTATTCAGTGGTGTTACTCCCTGGTGATGGGACTGGTCCTGAAGTCATTAATCAGGCAAAAAAAGTCATGGATCTTATTGGAGAAAAAACTTCAATTGGTTTTAATTATGAAACTATTGAATGTGGGGGAAAACATTTTCTTGATACTGGAAAAGAATGGGAAGAAGGTTCTTTTGAAAGATGTAAAAATGCTGATTCTATGCTTTTAGGAGCAATTGGATGGCCAGGTGCCTTAAGAGAAAATGGTGATTTGGCTGGAGGAGAGGTCGTACTGGGTTTGAGATCTGGTTTAGATTTATATGCAAATGTAAGGCCAATAAAATTATTCAATGGTGTGCAACATAAAATACACGGAAAATTCAAATCAGTATGGGATTATAAAAATGTAGACATGTGCATCTTAAGAGAAAATACTGAAGGTTTGTACTATGGTGCTCTTCAACGTTCAAGAGCAAGAGCTACTGGTGAAGAATTTTTTGAGTCGCCTCCCTTAGACTTCCCTGGACTTTCTGGAGAAATTGCTTGGGATCCTAGAGTAATAAGTGAAAACGGATCTAAAAGAATCATTTCTAAAGCATTTGAAATATCTTCGAGAAGGAATGGTGCCCCTAGTGATGGGAAAAGTAGAGTTACTTGTGTAGATAAAAGCAATGTAGCAAGAGGATGTCAATTATTTAGAGAAATTTTTGATGGGATCGCAACAAAGAATCCGCATATTGAAACAAATTATGCATATATTGATGCTTTCACAATGTGGTTAATCAGAAATCCAGAAGAATTTGATGTAGTTGTCACATCAAACATGTTTGGAGATATTGCTACAGATTTAGGTAGTGTTTTACAAGGAGGAATGGGCATGGCAGCAAGTGGAAATATTGGTGATGACCATGCATTGTTTGAACCAGTGCATGGTTCAAGTCCAAAATATGCTGGGAAAAATATAGTTAATCCAATTGCTACGATTAATTCTCTTCAAATGATGTTAGAATGGTTAGGAGAAAAACATAATGATAGTGTACTCACAGACATTGGAAGTGTTGTTAATCAAGCAGTAAGTGAGCAAATCCAAGAAGGGAAAATGATTACTTATGATTTAGGTGGAAGTTCAACTACCTCTGACGTAGGAGATGATTTAGTAAAGAGAATTTCTAACTTACTCGATTGAATTCTGAAGGTGTTCATTAATAGTATCAAGTGCAATTTTTAATGCTTTTTTATTCTCCCATTTTATTCTTTTAAGTCTTTGAAAAGTAAGTAATTTTTCTTCTAAATTTCTACTAAATCTTGTAACATCATCAACTATTGCAATTGTAGACATTAATGATGAGCGAGATAAAGGATTCAAATCTACAACTATTACTTTTAATCCCATATTAACTAATGCTTCACACCTATCTCCATCCTCTAATGGAACTAATATCGTATCCGCTGCTAAAATACCATTAACATCACATTTTGCCCTTGGCCCCTCTAATCCAGGTATTCTTCCTTCAGCAAAACCTCCAAGAATAATTACTCTATTTACAGTAGAACTCCATTCTTCAACTGATCTTGTCCAATTATGTGGAGGTGAAGCAGCAACTCGTTTTTTACAATTTTCTAAATGCTCAATTAATCCAGAAATCCTTTCATCTGTTCGATAATAAATATTCACCTCAATCGGGCAAGAAAGGAGTGCTGCACAGCTAACCAATTCATCACCCGCTAAAATAGTTGTATTTCCATTTACACTAATTATTGGCCTAACTGAAGATTTAAGCAATATTGCTGCTTGTGTTGTTGCATCGTTTGCAATTGGTATAGTTTGTTCACCTAATAAGTAATCAAAAGCCTCTCCTCTACCATGTGCTATCATTGCTGTTCCAGCAAGTAGTCCCTTTTCCGCTGCTGCTTCTAATTTGTAACGCCGATCTAATGATGTTTTTCTAGGGTGTGAATCTGGAACTATAGTTGACATATTCTAGGCCTCCTCAAGCAATAATGAAATATCTAATGGTTGAGTCCCTCTATGAATACTACTGGTAGAAATTACATTAACAAGCGAGTTTTTCCAGTTATCTAAATTTTCCAAAGTAATCCCTCCACTTGCTTCAAAAAAAACTTTACAATCTAAATTTAATTTTGAAATTTGTTGAATTATTTCATCGCATTCCAGAACTTCAATATTATCAAGCATAATTGTTAATGGTTTGTTTTTATCAATAGAATTCCAAATTTTTGCAGCAACTATTGCTTCATCTTTACTTCTTACTTCTAGAATAATGAATGCTCCTGAATTTTCAAAATCAATATTTTCTAATGCAAGTTTAATTCTATCATTTACATTTAATTCTGGATATTGTGCTGCTAAATCGTTTTCTTTTAACATTAAAGCATCATTTCTATCCAACCGATGAGTTAATGCACCCCCAATGTGAACTGCCCATTTGTCAAGTAAACCCCACGTTGTTTTTCTTGTTGATGCTATTGGTATGTTGATTTTGTTTGACCATTTGTGTGTTGTTGTTGCAATACCTGATAATCTACCCAATATGTTTAGAAGTGGTCTCTCTATTTTCAATAATTGGGTTTTATCTCCCATTATTTCAACCAATACATCTCCATTTGAAACTGATGACCCATCAGTAAAATTCCATTTTAATTGTAATTCTGGAGTCCAATGGTTGCAAATTCTATCAATTAATCCTCTACCTGCAAATATACCTTTTTGCTTTGCAATGATTTTCGAATTAACATGATTGGATTCTCCTTTTATCGGATGCATGATGCCATCATCATTCAACAATGCTGTTGACCATAAGTCTATACTTTCCTTAAATCGTTCAGAAAATCCCTCTTTTCCATCAAAAAGTGCTGAACTACGATTATGTGGAAGGTCAAGTGTGGTCGGTTTCACAAGTCCTGTACGGGTTAAGCCATTTCATTCCTTCTCTTTTAGAAAGATTTGACAATACAGAGTCATTCTCTTCAATAAATGAAAATACTATTTCTGGTTCTGTTTTAGAATACTCTCTTAAAACCCAACCAATTGCTTTTTGAATAAAAAATTCTTTTTCATGAGCACGTCGAAGACAATAATTAAACAATTTTTCTTGATCCATATTTTCTTTATGTTTTAGATGAGCAAGTATTGCGGTTCTCCTTATCCATAGATTTTCATCATCAATCCATTTATCTAAAATAATATTCATCTCACTTCTACTATTCATTAATAAAATTCCAATTAATCCTTGAGAAATCGGATCTATAAAATCCCACCATTCACCTTCTCTTATCATTTTTTCATATACTTTAAGAGCATCTAATGTAATGTATTTTTTCCATTTTCTAGCAAGTTTAATTGAAATATATTTTTCTTCACGATGTGACATTTCCCAAATATGTGTTATTATTGCATTATATTCTTCTTGATTAGAAATTGTAAATTTACTTTTTATTTCTGAAACTATTTCGTTCAAAATTGGAGATTTTACACCATAAAATGGCATTGATGTTTTCAAATATTTCTGCATTTGAACTGCGTCTACTGCGTTTGCGTTTTCTTTTAATTTATCAACAATAATTTTTGTGATTTTATTTTTCATTTATTCTCACTTACTCATTCTCATTAAATTCAATAGTAGATAGTGTTGAATTAGCAGCCATCAAACAAGTTAAAATATCGTCTACCGTAGAACGTAAACTGCTTGGTGATTTCGAAATTACTGTGACCTTTAATTCTGAATTATTATCATCTAAAGTTATACTTTCAAGAATAAATGATTCAGGATCATCTACTTTAAGAGTATTAGCTAATATCTCTACTTCTTTTGAATCCCCAGTCCAAGAGAGTATTGCTTTAAAATCATCAGACATAAATAGAGAGGAAAGAAAACATAACTTGAGTGTTGCGTATAAAATTAAAGATTTAGTGCAATTAGTTGTTAATACTTTCACAACCAAATTATTAGGGAGTTTCCCTTGAGTAAAAATAGGAGAGAGTCGTATATCGAACATTGATGTTTTCTTGCCAGGTTCTGGCGGTTCCAAAGTTAATACTCTTCAAACAGAAAATAATGGTAGAAAATGCATATTATTACATAAAAATAAAAATATTGAAGAAACTATACAATTAGCAAAAGCAATAGGATTAGAAATTGTTGAATGCATTTATCAATCGGGAAAAGAAAACCCTCGTTCGTTTTTTGGAAGTGGTAAACTAAATGTAATTGCTGCAGAATTAGATGCTAGAAATTCTGCACATCCATGGCATGATGTTGATTTGATATTAGTTCATACTAATACAAATTCAACTCAAATTGTTGAGCTTGGTAGAGTTCTAGGATTAGAATGCTGGGATAGAGTTAGATTACTTCTAAATCTCTTCACAAATCAAGCAAATAGTGTAGAAGCAAAATTACAGGTAAGATTAGCAATGTTACAAGCAGATCGCTCAATCATGAGAGAATTATCTAATCTTCAAAATAAAGGAGAAAGACTTGGATGGGGTGCAGGAGGTAGACATGCTTTAGAAAATAATATGAAAATTCTTGACCGAGAAATTTCTACATTATTACGTAAAAAAAGACGACGAGAAGTCTCTGAAAAAGAGCGCCGAAAAAGAAGAGAAAAAGGCCGAGTGAAATCAATTGGATTAATCGGATACACAAATGCAGGAAAATCTAGTTTATTCCAAGCGATGGCAGGAAAACCAGTGTTAATTGAAGATCAATTATTTTCTACATTAGAAACAACGATTGGAAGAATGCAAAAAAGCCCTAGAATTCTTATGGTTGATACAATTGGTTTCGTAGATAATTTGCCTACTGTACTACTTGATGCATTTAATTCAACAATTAAAGAAAGTACAATGTGTAATTTAATACTCTTAATCATAGATTCAAATGATGATAAAAATGAATTTAGAAGAAAATTAGAGACCACATTAAGAGAATTGGAAGCACAAAAGGAACATTTTGATTTCAAACAATTACAAACTGTACTTACAAAAACTGATTTGGTTACTAATGAAAAATTAAATCAATTATCTGAAATTATTATAGATTATGATTTAGAAGCACCAATATGTACTTCAAGTCATAATAAAAGTGGATTAATAAAATTAAGACAAATTATTTTATCAAAATTATATGGTGTGCCAAGGACAATTGATATCTTGCCTCCGACTGAAAATTATCATCTTCCTCAATCTGCAATTATTGCTCACATGTATGAATTAGGGCACATTATCAATGAGACAAAAATTGAAGCATCGGATGTAATACGAATAACACTATGGGTAGATGATGCCGTACTGAATCGTTATCTCTCAAAATCTAATAATCAAAT
>CEVZ01053735.1_pt1 | contig 10646 bp, 17 predicted proteins | sample 361371 | NCBI WGS metagenome assembly CEVZ01 (sample SAMEA2620217, study PRJEB7988) | marine metagenome | isolation source: saline water (ENVO:00002010), including
GCTGAAGAGTACAACGCAAAGGTGCTTGCAGAAGCAGCAAAGCGTAACAGACACGAACTAATGTATCGTGGACTAAAGGTAACAAGCAAGGTATAATCTTGTTTGAAAAAAAGTTTGAGGGGTATTGCACCCCTCTTTTTTTTCTGCTATTATATCCATATGGATAAAGGCAAACTAAAAGTTATAGTATCCGACCTAGAGATGCTATTATCTGCACTCAAAGCAGAGGTCTACTCGGATGTTGAATCGTATAGATACGATGAGATACAACCAGTCGAGTTGGACTATGACGAAGAGTTCGAGGGAACATGAATGTAAAACTTGTCAGTATCACACCCGATGCTGAAAAAACTATGGCATATATTGCCAGAGTTTCTAATCCAAACAATCAAGAGAACGAAAAGTATGCAGGTCTCTTGAAGTATTGTATCAAGCACAACCATTGGTCTGTGTTTGAGCAAGCGACTATGACTCTAGAGATAGAGACAACTCGTGCTATTGCTGCACAGATACTAAGACACAGATCATTTACCTTTCAAGAGTTTAGTCAACGCTACGCTGATACTCAACTCCTTGAAACAATTGAACTACCAGAATTGAGAAGACAAGACAGTAAGAATAGACAGAATAGTATTGATGATCTAGATCCGAAGGTTGTTGAGACATTGAATAGACAGATGAATACCCTATTCAGTAGTGCATTTGCATTGTATAATCAAATGCTTGAAGAGGGTGTGGCAAAAGAGTGTGCAAGAATGGTTCTTCCATTATGTACTCCTACCAAGATTTATATGACTGGTTCATGTAGATCATGGATTCATTACATCAATCTGAGGTCAGCACATGGTACACAGAAAGAGCATATGGATATAGCAAAACAATGTGCATGTATTTTTGCAGGTCAATTCCCTGCAGTGAGTGAGGCATTGGGATGGGCACACTCTTCTTAGGACCTAAGCATGATCTTAGTAAGATACAAGGTAAAGATACAAACTATGATCAGATAGCACACTTCCTCGCAGCAAGAAAAACTGTTGCAATATATCAGGGTAGATCTGAAGCAGGACCTAGAGCATTAGGTAACAGATCAATATTATATGACCCAAGAGATCCTAATGGAAAGGACGTAGTAAATAAAATCAAGAGAAGAGAATCATTCAGACCATTTGCTGCTAGTATTCTACGAGCAGAGGCATCATCATGGTTTGACATGGCAGGGATGTATGAGTCACCATACATGATGTATGCTGTTGATAGTCTTCCTGATGTAAGAAAAATTATACCTGCAGTCCTTCATGTAGATCACACCTGCAGAATACAAACAGTGACATCGAGTCAGAACTTTCATTTCTTCTATCTTATCACTGCCTTTTATAATATAACTGAGGTGCCAATGCTATTCAATACTTCATTCAATCTTGCTGGAGATCCTTTAGTAGAGACACCTAGAGATGCTATAGATACATTCATGAAGACTGAGTTAGACTATCTTTATTTTCCAGAAGTGCAGAAGGTGATTTCAAAATGACTTTTTGTTTTTCATATATCGGGAAAAAAAACTCGGCAAAATTTTGACCCTATAGGTTTTTTATGAGAATACTTGGAGTGAATTTGGCAGAGCATGGTTCTATTTGTATGCTCAATGATGGGCAGATTGAATTGTATCATGAGGCAGAGAGGATAACAAGAAAGAAATATGATTTTAGAGTAGAAGATCTTATCACTGAAGACTTGAAACCCGATGCAATAGCGGTGGTGGATTGTGATTATCTTTTTGCGAAAGAGGGGTGTGATAAGATGATGTTCACAGCAAAAGCAAATGCTAAGATAAAAAGATTGTTCCCCAATGTACCTATACATGACTTCATGAAGAAGCATCATCTTGCTCATGCTGCATGTGGATATTATAGATCAGACTTTCTCGAAGCAGCAGTGGTGGTGGTTGATGGTGTAGGATCTAATGGGGAGTGTGAGAGCATATATCATGTAAGTCATAATGAATTCACCTGTGTACAAAAACGTCTTACTAAACCAGAAAGTGTGGGGTTTGGTAAATTATTTGAGGTCACTGCCACAGCAATGGGATGGGATCATAGGGAAGCAGGTAAGGTCATGGGTCATGCAGCACTAGGTAAAGGTGATACTCACGAATGTCAGAAACTATGGGAGGCAAGACTTCATGTGCTGGTAGAGGATGCTATCAGAGAAACAGGATGTGATTGCATCGTACTATCAGGTGGTTGTATGCTAAATTGTGTTGCCAACTATAAATTACGTAAGAGATTGCCGAAAGCAGTCAAACTATATACAGAACCCGTTGCACACGATGGAGGTACATCTATCGGTGCTGCTTACTTAGTCCACTATGCTACCAAAATTAGACACGCTTGATGTAAGTTCTTCTATTGGTTGCAATCTTCAGTGTAAGGGATGCAATCACTTTAGTAATTATTTTTCTGCTGGTAGTAAACTAAACACTGACTCATTATTAGATGATATAAAAGTTATACTACCAAGGATTGATGTTGGAAGAGTAAATGTTATAGGTGGTGAACCTCTTTTGAACCCTCGTTGTGAGGAGATTCTAAAAACATGTATAGAATATGCTCCAAACCGTGTGAATATGTACACTAATGGAGAGTTGATACTTGAGAACCAATGGATACGTAATTATCTTGAACTTCCAAATGTCTATCTTAGAATAAGTTTGCATCTACCTGAGTCAACTGAGAGAGGTAGAAAAATAATAGAGAATGTAAAACAATTTGATCACCCTAAATTAATAGTCACTGAGCATCACACTGGTGCTGATAGGTGGTTTGATTCGATAAAAAAAAGAGGAGATAAAGTTTACCCATACAATCAAGGTAACATACAAAAGAGTTTCAACTGGTGTTCCTGTCCAAATGCTCAATTATATAATGGTAGGTTGTGGAAATGTCCGAACACTGCATTTTTGAGAGAGATGTTATATGTTACTGAGCAGCAGGGTGATTCAGAGTGGGAACCATATCTTGTAGATGGTGTGCCTGTCTCTTGTTCGGACGATGAACTGGAAAAATTCTGTAAAAATTCTTTCAAAGCAGAACCTGTATGTAATATGTGTACCCACAAACCATTACATTTTAGTGCAGCACAGCAACAAAAGACTAAAAGAAAGGTTATAATAACAAAATGATTATCATTGACAATTTTTTAGAAAAAAATGATTTGCAGTATGTGATAGACTATTGTCTTAGATCTTCCTATACCTATGGTGAAAGAGATCTCAAACATACTCCACCTACGGGGATGATTCATGAAATAAAAAGGTTTGAGTACATCTATAAATTTTTTGAGTCTAAAATTAGAGACTCTAATCTGGTAAAAGAAATGGATTTATATAGGATGTATGTAAATTGTTTTGCTCCGTCTGAAAATCCATATTTTCATATAGATGGTGATGATGGACTAACTTTTTTATATTATATTGATGAATGGAAATTAGATGACGGTGGAGAGACACAATTTCTAATCGATGATGAAATAAAGGGTGTGCTTCCTAAACAAAATAGAATTGTAGGTTTTGATGCAAATATATGGCATAAAGCTACAAGTTTTAGGGACAAGCATAGATTTACCGTTGCAATTAAGTTCAAATAAAGGTTATAATATCACCATAAATACAACACCTTACAAAATCATATGCCAAGTTATCCTCTCAAAAATTTGAAGACAGGTGAAAAACAAGAACTTACTATGTCTATGAAAGAATATGACCAGTGGAGAAAGGACAATCCAGACTGGGATAAAGACTGGAGTGCAGGTACAGGTGGGGTAGTCAGTGGAACAGGTGATGTTTACAGTCGTACGGATGGTGGGTGGAATGAAGTGTTATCAAAGGTAGCACAAGTACCAGGTTCAAAAGTAAAACCACAGAAACGTTTTCCATAATGGCAAGAAAAAAGAAGATGGCAACCAGTGTTGGTGCTGGAATGACTGCCAAGCAATTGCAAAGGAAGAAACCTTTTCATTCTGATATGATGGTGCAGGTTGATCCTGTGACAGAGAATCAAAAGGTGGTGTTTGATCAATATGCAGAAGGTAAATCACTATTTTTATATGGTGCAGCAGGTACAGGTAAAACTTTTATAACACTATATCTTGCACTCAAAGAGGTGCTTGATCCTGTGACACCTTATCAGAAGTTGTACATCGTAAGATCACTTGTGTCTACAAGAGAGATAGGATTCTTACCTGGTGATCACGAGGATAAGTCTGACATATATCAGATACCATACAAACATATGGTCAAGTATATGTTTGAGTTACCTACAGACAATGACTTTGATATGTTGTGGGGTAATCTCAAGACACAGGACAGTATCAAGTTCTGGTCAACCTCATTCATCAGAGGCACAACTCTTGATGATGCTATCATTATTGTGGACGAGTCACAAAACTTGAATTTTCATGAGTTAGATAGTATAATGACAAGAGTAGGTGAAAACTGCAAGATTATGTTCTGTGGTGATGTTGCCCAGACTGACCTCGTAAAGACCAACGACAAGAATGGTATCCTTGATTTTCAAAAGATTATTTCTAGGATGCCTGAGTTTGATTTGGTTGAGTTTGGTGTGGATGATATTGTAAGATCAGGTATAGTCAAGAGTTATCTTATCAGTAAAATTGAACTAGGAATGTAATGTTTCAACATGTAGAATGTGAACTCCCTGCATTGAGTAGGAAAACTATTGATGGTGTCAGGTATTACAATGTCAATGATAGACCGATGGTGTCTATCACCTCAGTCACATCGCACTTCAACAAACAAATCTTTGTGGAGTGGAGAAAGAGAGTGGGTGACGAGGAGGCAGATAGAATTACAAAGAGAGCGACTTCAAGAGGAACCTCTACTCACACACTTATAGAAAATTATTTGTTGAATAAGGATGTAGAGTTTGATAAACCTGGTCCTAAAATGTTGTTCACTCAAGCAAAGAAAACACTACAAAACATAAATAATATCTACGCTTTAGAGAAAAGTCTCTACTCAACAGAACTAGGTGTTGCAGGTACTGTTGATTGCATTGCAGAATATAATGGTGAACTGTCAATAATAGATTTCAAAACTGCTGCCAAACCTAAACCAAGGGATTGGATCGAGAACTATTTTGTCCAAGCAGCAGCATACGCTTGCATGTTTTACGAACTCACAGATATACCTGTGAAGAAACTTGTTATTCTTATGACATGTGAGAACGGAGAGGTGACAGTCTACGAAGAGTATGATAAAATGAAGTATATGAGATTACTGGTAAAGTACATTGAAAAATTTGTGGAGGACAAACTTAGTGGCATCTGAATCCAAACAGGCAAGAAGAGAACTCTTGAAGAAGAACTTTCTTTGTCAAGATAAATTCTCTAATGACATTGAGATGCTTGTCAAGCACAACAATGAAATGGATTACATAGAAGCGATCTGTCACTATTGTGAGGAGAATAATATTGAGATTGAAAACGTAACGAAACTGATATCAAAACCATTGAAAGAAAAGTTGAAATGCAATGCAACTGAACTAAACTACCTAAAGAAAACATCACTCGCCCGATTTGCTATTTGAATTATGCATGTTGTCATGACCCCCTTTGATACTTACAAACAATATCTGGCATACAAAAATCATTTTACAAAAGAAAAGTATGACTACCATAAGTATGGTGGTCAATCGAGAGCGAAGATAGACGCATTCTATAAAAGAAAAGATAGATACTGGTTCGAGAAAACATCAAGAAAGTATAGCGATGAAGAGGTCTGTGATTTCTTTCTCGCTAATTTTGTAGCGACTGACAACCCACAAGGATTGTGGATAGGAAACATAATACGATCAGGTGAGAGTGTATATAAACAATGGCAGAAGAGACAGCAGAGTATGTTCTATGATTTCAAACAACAGTCAGAGGACATGATGGATGAGTATGATCTTGATACATTATTCAGTCCGTCAAAAGGACATCCACCATTGCTAAAAGAACATTTAGGTGGTAGAATATCTGTAGAGCAAATGTGCATCTACGAAAAGTTATTTTCTTTTTGTGATGACTATGATAAAAAACTCAAAGATCCTGTATGGAAAACTATCTCTATGAAGATAAGAAAGTATCTTCCATTTCTAAATATCGACAAGGACAAGTACAAGAAACATATGCTGTCAGTAGTGAGGGAAAGGAATGAGTAAATTTTTTGATTCTCCTATCATTAGAGACGAGATGCAAGAGATCATGGACATTCAAAAGGAATTGTACTCAGTGATCCTAGAGTTTCCAAAGATGAGTGACGAAGCAAAGTATGAGCATATAGAAACGATAAAAGAATTGCTTGAGAAACAAGAGATTATGTGGGCAAGGATAAAATTATCTGATGATCCACAAGCACTAGAAATGAGGAAACAATTAGAGAAGGGATCTAATCAATTAGGTTTTGGTGATAAAGATCTTGGCACAATATTTACAAACATGAAAGCTACACTCAATCAAGTACAAAAAAATCTAAAAAGATAATGTCATTTTTGATTCATAATTTACCACCGTACTCGGTGTATGTGAAAAAAGAATTTTTATACGACCATCAGAAAGGTCATGGTGAGATTACACCTGGCACATGGATATCAGTCAAGAGTGTGCAACATAAAGCATTGTACTTTGAGACACTGTTGTATGATTATGGTGCACTCTTTGATAAGTTACCTATCAGTGCATTTGTGTGGAAGAAAGACTATGATGTAGATAATCAATTACCTCTTGATCATTTACAGATATGGGATTGTTTTGACTACGATCTTACTGTCATAGAGAAACCATTACTCAATAGGTGTGAGTTCTTTGGTAAAGATAGACAGATGCACAAGGGACAATATTGTTTGACGATTGATAATTGTCATGCTCAATCATCCACATTGAATACAAACTATAGTCAAGATGATCCAGAGCATAAGTCATTCAATCTTATCGCATTAGACAACGGACAGTTTGCATTGCAACCTAACAATAGAATCATATGGAAAGATCAGAGTCTCATATCTGACAATACAATGCAACCAGACTTTGAAGTTTGCTCACAGAATTATATGGTAGAGAACTCAGATAAATGGTCTGTAGGACACACTACTGAGTGGGCATACAAATCTAAGTGTGAAGAAGATGAAGATCAATCATCATTATAAACCATGGCATCACTTACAGGTGGATGATTTTCTACCACCAGATAGATTTGCTGAGATAAAGAGACTCGCTCACTTTGAGTATGAAACTTATAAAAGAACTGGAGTCAATTCAGTTTACACAGATAATAAGGGGAAGGATTATACATCAAGAAATAAGTACACTAGATTTCTAACTCAGGATATTGTTCCAGAGACAAATCAATTTTTTGATATGCTTCCAGAACATAGAGGGTATGAAGGTGAACTAAAAAAATTAGTTCATTGGGCGATCACTCCAGAGAATTATAATTATCCAATACACATTGATAATGCATCAAGAATAAACACCTGTACCTATTACATATGGCCTGAAGAGGAGATAGGAACGATACTATGTAAGAATCCTAGTAGGAATGATGATGGAGATCACATCAAGGCAGATAAAGAAAGTGATTTTGAAATAGAAATTGAATGGAAACCTAATAAACTTTTTGTGCATAATAGTATACCAAATAAGACATGGCACAGGTATTCGAGTAAACGTGAAAGAGTAGTGCTGTCAGTGTTTCTTGTACAACCTAATCTAATAAAGAAGAATAGGAATCAACATCAATATCTTTTAGACTTATGAAAATTTATTTTGATGGAACGTCTTGGACTGCAGGGGGTTGTTTAGAAAATCCTAGCGAGACGAGGTTCAGTAAAATAATATGTGATCATTATGGTGCAGAGGAATATAATATATCAACAATGGGTGGGTCTAATAGATGTATTGCACGAAATATTTTGGATCATAATTTTGATGAATATGATATTGTTATGATTCAAATGGTCAATAATAGTAGAACTGAATGGTATGATGAGAATCAAAAAAAATTCAGACAAGTAAAGACCTCCATACCAAATTCATTCTCAGATGAGTTACGAACTTTTTGGAGCACTTATTATGAAGAAATTTATCAGAAAGAATATGGTATCTCTGATGAGAAAATCTACTACAATTTGTTTAGAAAAATATTGCAAGATAAAAAGCACATGATTTTTACATGTGCTAGAGAATCATTTGTGCCTTTTGATATGGACATATCTCTTGATCTATATGATAATAAAAAGAGACACGCTATTCACAATCAATGGGGAGATAAACCACCCTATCCAAGACTAAAAAATTACTTGACAAGTGGTAATCATCCTAATGAATTGGGTCATAAGATTATTGCTCAAATGCTAATAAATTTTATTGATAAATTATGAAAATTTATTTTGATGGATGTTCATGGACTCATGGTTGTGAATTACAAGAACCTGAGAATACTAGATGGTCAAAATTAGTTTCTGATCACTATGGAGCAGAGGAATACAATATATCAGAAAATGGTAGTTGTAATAGAAGAATAGTTAGAAATTTACTTGAACATAATTTAGATGATTATGATATTATAATTATACAAATGTCTATGAATATTAGACAAGAATATTTTGACGGAGATAATTGGCAGAGAGTATCATTCTCATCATCTAAGATAAAAAACCCTTCACATCAAGAGTTTTTTATGCACTACTACTCTGAAATATATCACTCCAAATACGGACACACTGATGATAAAATTTATTACACGTTGATAAGAAAATTATTAGAGAAGAAAAAACACCTAGTTGTAAGTATTGATAGGGGAAAATCTCAAAGCAAATTGCCTTTAGATATGGACTTATCTCTCATGTTAGATGACTCAGTGAAAAGAAGAGATGCTTTGAAATCATTGGGAAAAACACCACCATACTCTAGAAATAATAAAGATTATAGATGTAAAGGAATGCATCCCAATGAGGAGGGTAGTCAAATTTTGTCACATTATATTATAAGTGCTCTTGAATCAGAAGAATATAAAAATGATGCGATTTGTTCACATCATAATGGTTGGTGGTCAAACCTTGACCATGATCAATGGAACAAAGATTTGATTAAAGAAAGAGCAAAAGAAGAACGAGAAAAATGGTTGACAAAACCTAAATAGTTGTTTATAATAACCTTTGTACATGCAAGGGATCAATCCCGTAATCTACTCAATCCGACGAATCCAACGAATCAAACTTATGACATTCGCAAATCTAAAGAAACAATCTAAACTTGGCAGTCTTACTTCCAAACTGACCAACGAAATCGAAAAGATGAACAAAGGCACCACAGGTGGTGCAGATGAAAGACTATGGAAGTTAGAGGTCGATAAAGCAGGTAATGGTTACGCTGTAATCAGATTCCTACCTGCACCTGATGGTGAAGAACTACCTTGGGCAAAACTCTATTCACATGCATTCCAAGGACCTGGTGGATGGTACATTGAGAATAGTCTCACTACATTAGGACAGAAAGACCCTGTATCAGAGTACAATAGACTGTTATGGAACAGTGGTATTGATGCAGACAAAGAACTTGCAAGAAAGCAAAAGCGTAAACTCACATACATCTCTAACATATATGTTGTGAAAGATCCTACCAACCCACAAAATGAGGGTAAGGTATTCTTATACAAATTTGGTAAGAAGATCTTTGACAAACTCACAGCAGCAATGCAACCTGAGTTTGAGGATGAGGAAGCAATCGATCCATTCGATTTCTGGAAAGGTGCTAACTTCAAGTTGAAAGCAAAGAACGTAGCAGGTTACAGAAACTATGACAGTTCTGAGTTTGCTGCAACATCAGCATTACTAGATGATGACGATGCACTTGAAGCAGTATGGAAGAAGCAGTATGCACTTACTGAGTTCACCAATGCTGATCAGTTCAAATCATATGCAGATCTCCAAACACGTTTGGATTCTGTATTGAACAACAAACAGACCCGTGTTGCACCAGAGGTTAGAGAAGAAGAAGAGACTGTCGAACCAGTATCACTTGAGACAGTCGCTGCCCCAGTCGGAGCAGGTGCAGGTGCAGGTGATGATGATGCACTATCATACTTTCAAAAGTTAGCAGAGGAGTAATCCTGTACGAAAATCGACTTTTGAATTACAAAAATGGCGGAAAAAAACTCCGCCATTTTTTTGCCCCTTAAGTTTTTTATGAACATAAAAATAATAAAAACGGGTATAGACCCAAAACCCTTTTTAGACCAAATTACCGAAAATGACTGGAATTGGGTTTCTAGGCAAAAAGGTCTAGGTGGCGATACTAACCCATATGGGTTTTTACCACTTATTATGGCAAAAGTGAGAAGAGGTGAAGATCCACATGATGTGGATAGACAGGGTAGAACACAATTATATCAAAAATACACATCTGTACAAAAATTTTGGAAAGAGTGGGATATTACAGAAACAGGTAGAGCAGCATTCTTCAGACTCAAACCTGGTAATCGAGTTCATTCACATATTGATAGAGGGTTATATTACCAAGATAAGGACAGATATCACTTATCTTTAGCGGGGACATATGAGTACACAGTGGGTGAAGAGAAAATGATAGTA
>CEVZ01174052.1_pt1 | contig 10640 bp, 13 predicted proteins | sample 361371 | NCBI WGS metagenome assembly CEVZ01 (sample SAMEA2620217, study PRJEB7988) | marine metagenome | isolation source: saline water (ENVO:00002010), including
GATATTTCTTTTAAATCAGGTGCAATAACTGGCTTCTTGGTTGTTGGTTTGGGTCTTCTTGGTCTTGTTGGCTATTATTTTTTTCTAGATTATTATTTAACATCTAGTCAAGGCAGAAAAATTGTTGAAGGTATGGTTGCGTTAAGTTTTGGCGCTTCATTGATTTCAATATTCGCAAGACTTGGTGGAGGTATATTTACTAAAGGTGCGGATGTTGGTGCTGATCTAGTTGGGAAAATTGAAGCAGGAATTCCTGAAGATGATCCAAGAAATCCTGCTGTCATAGCAGATAATGTTGGTGATAATGTTGGAGATTGTGCTGGAATGGCTGCGGATTTGTTTGAAACTTATGCGGTCACAATAGTTGGAACAATGGTTCTGGGTTTAATTCTATTTCAGGGATCCGATCAGCAAATCTTTATGATGTATCCACTTATAATAGCTGGTGTATGTATTTTATCATCCTTAGTTGGTGCATATTATGTTAAACTAGGCGATTCTAAAAATATTATGGGTGCTTTATATAAAGGATTAATAATAACAGCATTAGCCTCTGTTCTTCTTATATATTTCGCAACTGAGTTTCTAATTGGAATGGAAAAAGTAATTGTTAATAGTGATTTATTTATTGAATCTTTTAACGGCATTGATTTATTCTTTTGCTCTATTGTAGGATTAACTGTTACAGGTCTAATTGTTTGGATAACTGAATATTATACAAGTACAGAATTTGCACCAGTAAAATCTGTAGCAAGTTCTTCTCAGTCAGGTCACGCGACAAATATTATACAGGGTTTAGCTGTTTCAATGCAGTCTACGGCGTTGCCGACAGTTGTCATAATATTAGGGATCATTTTTTCTTATAAATTTGCTGGTCTCTATGGAATTTCTATTGCAGCTACTACAATGTTAGCGCTAGCAGGTATGATAGTAGCTCTGGATGCATACGGTCCTGTAACTGATAATGCAGGTGGGATAGCGGAGATGTCAAATTTACCTGAAAGTGTTCGTAAAACCACTGATGCCTTAGATGCTGTCGGTAACACTACAAAAGCCGTAACAAAAGGATATGCAATTGGTTCTGCTGGTTTAGCCTCTTTGGTTTTGTTTGGTGCATACACTCAGGACTTGAAATATTATTTTCCAAATTTAGATGTGAAATTTTCATTAGATGATCCCTATGTAGTTGTAGGGTTATTGATTGGAGGCATGTTGCCATATCTATTTGGATCAATGGGAATGACTGCAGTTGGTAAGACAGCAACAAAAATTGTAACTGAGGTAAGGCGTCAATTTTCCGAAAACAAAGGAATAATGACTGGTAGATCTAAGCCAGAATATGGTAAGGCAGTTGATATTCTTACGAAAAGTGCAATTAATGCAATGATAATACCTTCTCTTCTACCCGTACTGGCCCCGTTTATAACATACTACTTAATTTTACTTGTATCTGGTAATGAATCTTCTGCGTTTACTTCATTAGGAGCAATGTTGCTTGGTACAATTGTTACAGGATTATTTGTCGCTATATCAATGACTTCTGGAGGAGGAGCGTGGGATAATGCAAAAAAATATATAGAGGATGGTAATTTTGGAGGCAAAAACTCAGACGCTCATAGAGCTGCTGTTACTGGTGATACTGTTGGTGACCCTTATAAAGATACTGCTGGTCCTGCGGTTAACCCCATGATAAAAATTGTGAATATTGTTTCTATACTTCTTCTATCAATGTTAGCTTAAACTAATCGTCCGCTTTTCCACTTCCAATAATTGTTCCTCTACCCATTCCACCAACTCCAATATTATTAAAAATTTGCTGAATAAACGTTAATTTCTTACCGGAAGTTTTTGTTTCTAGTGATGACATAGCTACATCTATAGATTTATCTTCATCGTAAATAAATATTTTTTTTAAATTATTTTGTTTATCAAAACTTAGTTCCAAAACATATTGAGCATCAAGCTTGGGTTTTAGAAAAGAGAATTTTGAGTTGACAGTTCCTACATAATAATGAGAGTTATCACCTAGGATACCCTCAAAGGTTGGTTCACCTAGAATTTTTGTAGTAGTCTGTTTATTGTCTTTACCAATTTTAAGAATTGAAACAAGTTGTGCTTCAGGCAGGTTGCCATGAACTAATTTTTGATTTACACAAGAAGAAAAAAATAGCATTAAAACTATTGGTAAATATCTATATAATAGTATCGACATGAATAATTTCCTAGTATCTATTTATAATAAAATAATAGAACAATCAAAAAAAAAGTTTTTTTTTGAAAAGTTTTCCATACCAGATAATTTTAATACAAGGCTAGAAATTTTTGAACTGAACTTAATAATAATCTTATGGTATATGAAAAAAACTGAAATTGAAAAAAAAAATGTTGAATTATTAATAAACTTTTTTACTAAAGATCTTGAATATCTTTTAAGAGAATCTGGTGAGTCAGATTCAAGTATTCCAAGAAAAACTAGAAGATTAGTGGAAAATTTCTATGGGAGACTCACAAGTTACACTGATGAGTTTGAAAATATTGATGAAAAAAAAAAAAATAAACTTGTTACGAAATTAAAGAAAAACTTTGATTCAAAAAAAATAAAATATGAACTAGTTGAGGTATATATATACAAAAATATTGAGTTTTTTTCAGAACTTGAAAAGGAAGATTTTTTAAATCTAAAATTTGATTTTTTTTCTTATATCTAGTTAAAAAAAAAAATGATTGTAAATAAGTATTTTTTTATGTTAACAAACTTATTTATTTAATTTTAAAATGGCAGTTCCAAAAAGAAAAACAACACCCTCTAGAAGAAACATGAGAAGATCTCATCAAGGGTTATCATCAATTAATTCAGTCGAATGCCCAAACTGTGGAGAGCTAAAACTAAGTCATCATGTCTGTTCATCTTGTGGGTACTACAACAAGAAATCAGTTGTTATTAGAAAAAATCTTGATGAAGACAGTGAACTAGAGTCTGATAACTAGAACTGGAGAGAGTTTGAAAAAAATTGTTCTTGCCATTGATGTTATGGGTGGAGACCATGGTCCACAAACAACAATTCAAGGAGTTGTATTAGCAGCTAAAAAGCACCCAAATGTTAATTTTGTTCTATTTGGAAATAAATACAAATCATCTGAAGAGTTAAAAAAGAATCCTGATTTAACTAATTATGAGTTTATTCATACTCCTGAAAGCATTAGTTCAACCGATGAGCCTGTAAATGCTCTTAGAAAACTAAAAAAGTCAAGTATGCGATTAGGAATCAACTCAGTTCAACTTGCTAAAGCTAATGGGTTCGTATCAGCTGGTAATACAGGGGCTCTTATGGCAATATCAAAATTTGTCTTAAAAACTATTAAAGGGATTGATAGACCGGCCATAGCAGCACTATTACCAACAATGAAAGGTCAAGCAGTTGTACTAGATCTTGGGGCTAATGTTGAGTGTTCAAATGAGAATTTAGTTCAATTTGCATTAATGGGTGACCTTTTTTCAAAATCAGTTCTAGGTATTCAAAACCCTAGGTTAGGACTTTTAAATGTTGGTTCTGAGCAAATAAAAGGACATACTACTGTAAAAAAAGCTTTTGATGATTTACAAAAAATGAACTCTAAAATTAATTTTTATGGTTTTGTGGAAGGTAACGATATTAATAAAGGTATAGTAGATGTTGTTGTAACTGATGGCTTTTCAGGTAATATTGCTCTAAAAACAGCTGAAGGTGTTGCTGAGCTAATATTTACTTTCCTTAAAAATGCATATGCTAGCTCAATAATTTCTAAAATCGGTTATTTGCTATCAAAACCTGCAATTAATAGATTTAAAACTAGAATAGACCCAAGAAAATATAACGGTGCTGTTTTGTTGGGCCTTAATGGTATTGTAGTGAAAAGTCATGGAGGTACGGATGCGTTTGGTTTCAGCAACGCTATTGGGGTTGCAATCTCACTGATAGAGAATTCTTACACTGATGAAATTAAAAAAGAAATGGAACAATAGGTAAGCTAGATAATGATTTATTCTGAAATTATTGCTTATGGTCATTATCTTCCAAAAAAAATTCTCAATAATAAGGGCTTACAAAAAATAGTTGATACTTCGGATGAATGGATTTTCTCTAGAACAGGTATTAAACAAAGACATTTAGCAGGAAATAAAGAATTAACATCAGATTTAGCAATCAAGGCAGCTAGAGATGCCTTTGATTCGTTTAAAATAGACCCAAAAGAAATTGAATGTATAATAATAGCAACAACAACACCTGATAACACTTTTCCCTCTACAGCAACAAAAGTACAGGACTTTTTCCAAATTCATAATATTCCCTCTTTTGATATTCAAGCTGTATGTTCTGGTTTTATATACGGCATCCAAATTGCTGATTCATTTATTAAATCTGGTAAATATAAAAAGATTTTATTGATAGGTGCAGAAACACTTTCTAAAATTATTGATTGGGAGGATAGAAGAACATGTGTTTTATTTGGAGATGGTGCTGGAGCACTTATTTTCTCTTCTTCAAAAAAAAACAAGGGAGTTTTGTCATCAACAATTTTTTCTGATGGAAAATGGAAAGATAGTTTATACGCTGACGGGGGACCATCGCTAAACCAAAGAGTAGGTAAAATAAGAATGAATGGCCAAGATATTTTTAAACAGGCTGTAAAAAAACTATCAGAGGCAACTCTTGATGCGCTTTCCCAGTGTAATTTGTCGATTAAAGATATAGATTGGTTTATACCTCATCAAGCTAACCAAAGAATTATAGTTAGTACAGCAAAAAAATTAGGAATACCTGAAAATAAAACAATAAGTTCAGTGAGATTACATGCCAATACATCTGCAGCGTCAATACCTTTAGCAATGTCATGTGCCCATAAGTCTGGAAAAATAAAAAAAAATGATATTTTGGCACTTTGTGCTATAGGAGGAGGGTTAACATGGGGAAGTTGTATTTTAAAAGTCTAGGTAGTATAGTAATTTTATGTCATCAAAAGTACTTACAAAAGCAATTATAGTTGAGCATCTTAATGAATCTATAGGGTTATCTAGAAGAGAGTCTCAGGTCTTTTTTGAGAGTTTTCTAGAACTTTTAAAAGATAGCTTAGTGCAAAATAATGATGTAAAAATTGTAAATTTTGGGATTTTTAAAATAAGAAAAAAGAAAAGCAGAATTGGAAGGAACCCAAAAACAAAAGTTGAGGTGATGATTTCACCTCGTAAAGTAGTAACTTTTAAACCGTCTGAGTTTTTGTTAAACTCTATCAATTCTAATATGAATAATACTGATGAAAAATCCTAATGCTTTAAAAACAATTGGTGAAGTTGCAAAAATATTAAGTGTACCGGTTCATGTAATTAGATTTTGGGAAAAAAAATTTAGTTCAGTTACACCGATAAAAAAAAATGGTGGAAATAGATATTACGATCAGAAGCAACTGCGTATACTAGAGAAGGTTAAAACTCTTTTATATATAGAAAGATATTCTATAGAAGGGGCTAAAAAGGTTTTAAAAAAAGAAATTAAAAATGAATTGGAAAAACTACAACTTGTTGAGAATATTAAGGACATTATTAAAAAATTGAAAAGTTTAATTTAAAAGCGGGGCGTAGCGCAGCCTGGTAGCGCGTCCGTCTGGGGGGCGGGAGGTCGCTGGTTCAAGTCCAGTCGCCCCGACCATCTATTAATGACTATTATGAAAATATATTACACCACAACCTCAAATTTTGAAAATGCCAAAAAAATAACTAAAAAACTTCTCAATGATAAGAAAGCAGTTTGTATTAATGTTATTAAAGACGTAAAAAGTTTTTATATAGAGGAAAAAAAATTAAATGAAATAAATGAAGTGATTTTAATTATAAAAACAAATTTAAGTAAAAAGAAGATTGAAGAAGTATTAACAAAAATACATAACTATGAAACACCTTTGATTATCGAGTTAAAAACTTCGTTGCCAAACACAAAATATCATGAATGGTTTTTAAAAAATTGTAAGTAATATTAAATGTTGACAGTTCAAAATTTTTAGTTAAGTTCATTAACTTATATGCAGACTTTTTCATTAAAACAGAAAGATATAAAAAAAAAATGGTATCTTATAGACGCTAATGGTCTAGTCCTTGGGAGGCTAGCATCGAAAATCTCTATGATTTTAAGAGGCAAGCATAAGCCAACATTCACCGCCCATCTTGATTGTGGCGATAATGTCATAGTAATTAATGCTAAGGGTATTAGACTGACTGGTTCTAAAGAAAAAAAAAAATCATATTTTAAACATACTGGTTATCCTGGAGGAATTAAGGAAAGCAAATTCATTGATATTATAGAGGGAGATAACTCAACTCTTGTTATTAGAAAAGCTGTTCAAAGAATGATGAATTCTAATGCTCTTGCAAAAAAACAACTCAGTAATTTAAGAGTTTTTAAAGATGAGCATCACAATTTAGATGCACAAAAGCCAGTTTTATTAGATTTTGGATCTGAAAATAAGAAAAATAAGGTTAACTAATGTCTAATATTGAAGATAAAAAAGTTACTTCGTCAACTCCTATTGATCTAAAAGATCCTGACAAGCCAATCTTAGATAAACTAGGGAGAGCCTATGCTACTGGAAGAAGAAAAACTTCGGTTTCTAGAGTATGGATAAAGTTTGGTAAACCTAAAATTATTGTGAATGGTAAACCTGTTGAAAAATATTTTTTAAGAAAAATTTACTCTTCCATACTGGAAGCTCCGCTTACAAAAACTGATAATTTAGATAAAGTTGAAATTGCCTCTACTGTTTCTGGTGGTGGTTTATCTGGTCAAGCAGGTGCTATAAGGCATGGAATTAGTAGAGCACTTGTGAATCTTGACCCCTCACTTAGAAAAAAATTAAAAAAAATGGGTTTTCTGACTAGAGATGCAAGAAAAGTGGAAAGAAAAAAATTTGGAAAACATAAAGCCAGAAGAAGTCCTCAGTTCTCTAAGAGATAAAAAATGCCTATAAATGTCTGTATTTTTGGTGTGTCTGGCTATACAGGCTCTAAATTGCTTTTCCATCTTATCAAACACAAACATGTAAATATTTTAGCGGTTTTCGGACAGAACAGTATTGGGAAAAACCTTACAGAACTTTTTCCAAACATTTCTGAGTCATCTGATTTAAAAATTACTAGTTTTAATGACTTTAAATTTGAAAATGTTGATTTAATATTTAGTTGTCTTCCTCATGGCAAATTTCAGAATAATATTATTTCAAATTTAGATTTGAATATTCCGATAATTGATTTATCAGGTGATTTTAGATTAGAGGATAAAACAATTTATGAAGATTTTTATAATATTAAACACAAAAATTTTAATCTTAAAAAAAAATTTGTTTATGGCCTCTCTGAAGTTTATAGAAATCAAATTTCTAAAGCCAAATATATTTGTAACCCTGGTTGTTACCCGACTTCAATTTTGATCCCTTTAATTCCATTACTCAAAGAAAAAGTAATCAAATCTGGTCATATCATCATTGATTCTAAATCTGGAGTAAGTGGTGCTGGTAAAAAGTTAGTTGAGACGAATCTATTTTCTGAACTAAATAACAATTTTTATTCATATTCAGTTGAAAAACATAAACATTTTCCTGAAATAAATCAGGAGTTGATGAAAATTAATAAAAAAGTTTCATTCACCTTCATACCTCATTTATTACCAGTTTTTTCAGGTTTACAATCCAATATTTATATAGACTACGATGGTGATAAGATTAAAGATATTCAAAATGTTCTTTTAAATTATTATTCGAAAGAACCCTTTGTAAAATTAAATTTTAAAGACCCTCAAAAACTTTCTAATGTGCAAGGTACCAATAACATATCGATTAATGTTTTCTCTGATTATGAAAAAAAACGTATAATGATTATAAGTTGTCTGGACAATTTAATTAAAGGGGCAGCGGGCCAAGCTATTCAGAATATGAATATAATGTTCAATTTTGGGGAAACTGAGGCATTACTTTAGAATGAACTATAAGATTATTAAATATAAAAATAAAGCCCCTATTATTGAAAAGGATGTTTTTATTGCTGACGGTGTAAAGTTAATTGGTGACGTTCAAATTGATGAACAAACAAGTGTATGGTATAACTCAGTTATACGTGGTGACGTTAATTTTGTAAAAATAGGAAAAAAGACAAATATTCAAGATGGAACTATTATTCATGTTTCGTCGTACGGTTTTTCAGCAAAGGGTAAAAAAGGCTTTCCAACTGTAATTGGTAACAATGTAACTATTGGTCATAATGCAACAATTCACGCATGTACAATTGATGACTTTAGTTTAATTGGAATGGGATCAACAATTTTAGATAATACAAAAGTAAACAAGTACGGGTTCGTTGCTGCTGGTGCATTAGTTGCACCGGGCACAATAATAAAAAAGTACGAATTATGGGCAGGAAACCCTGCAAGATTTATAAGAGAGGTTAATAAGACCGAAATACAGTTAATGGAAAATACACCCGAAGTTTATAATAGTTTAAGTAAAGAGTTTTTAAAAAAGTAGTTTGAGTTTCTCTTTTTTAAACTTATAATTTTCTTTTGAAATATTAACAACGTGAACAAACTAACTTACATAAAATTCATTGTTTTATTTTTTTTAATTAACTCCTGTGAAACTGTTTCAGATTGGACTGATAATATTGTTTCTAGCGATGAAGAATTGGAAAGTGTTCAAAATGATGGTGAGCTTTTGTCTGATGACCTTGGCCCTGACCCAACGTTAGAAGAAATACTGGCTGACTCTGAGGATTCTGTCGAAGATGTTGTTCTTCAAGATTCTGGTCAATTTCAAGAGACCGAAGAAAAATTACCTCCAGCCCCTACTGAAGATTATGAAACAACGATGATAGAGCCTGACACATCATTTGATTCACCACTGAGTACTCAAGATAATTTAAATGAAGATGAAAAGCTGCTCGAAGATGAAAATCAAGCGGTATCACAAAAGCAGTCAGTTCAAGCGCTCGAATCAACTTTTCAACGATCAGTTTTAGATTTGAATGATCAAATTCAATATAGAGTTGCAACTATAACTTTTTCATCTGGTTCAAGTAATGTAAATATTGACGGTTTGAAAAAGATTAAAAAGATAGCTAAGATTGCTAAAGAAAGAAATGCGAAAATTAAAATTATTGGTCATGCTAGCGAAAGAACAAAAGATATGCCAATTGCAGAACATAAAATAGTTAATTTTGTCATTTCCGATAAGCGAGCAAATTCAGTTGCTGAAGTCTTTATTAACAAATATAAGTTTCCGAGTGAAAGGTTGATAACTCAAGGAGTATCTGATTCAAAACCATTGTTTAAAGAAATCATGCCAGCAGGTACAAAGGCAAATCAGAGAACAGAAATTTTCTTAATATATTAGTTAATGTCTTTTAAAAAAACTAAGATAGCAATAGCTGGAGTAGGGACAGTTGGTAGCGGAGTCTTAGATTTATTTAATAAAAATTCTGTACATAAAAAATTTGGCATTGAATTAACTGCTGTTGCGTCAAGAAGAAAAATTGATCATAAGAAATTATGTTTTAAGAATTTTAGTAAATTTAATGATGCTGCAAAGTTATTAGAATTTAATGATTATGATATTCTTGTTGAACTGATAGGCGGTGATAATGGAATTGCTAAAGAAATAGTTTTTGATGCATTAAGAAAGGGTAAAAACGTAGTTACGGCTAATAAAGCGCTTGTTTCTAAACATTGGTTGCAAATAAACAAAATATTATCAAAAAAAAAAAATAAAATAAAATATGAGGCAGCTGTTGCTGGTGGAATACCAATCATTAAAGTTTTAGATGATTTTTTGGTTTCAAATAATATAAAAAAAATTTATGGGATTTTAAATGGAACTTCAAATTATATTTTGACCAAAATGTTAAAAACAAATGAAAAGTTCAATGAAATTCTTAAAGAAGCTCAAAATTTAGGTTATGCGGAAGCAGAACCAAGTTTTGATATTGATGGTATTGATACTGCACATAAATTAGCAATATTATCATCATTAGCTTTTGATTTTAATTGTGATTTAAAGTCAATTTTTGTTGAAGGGATAAGAAACATTGAATTAACTGATTTACTCTATGCTGATGAACTTGGTTATAAAATCAAGCTTTTAGGTATTTCCCAAATTACTAACAAGAAAATAACAAACTTTGTTTACCCATGCTTGATTGAGAAAGAGGATCTAATTGCAAAAGTGGAAGGTGTTTATAATGGGATAGTTGTTGAATCAGATTTCTGTAATAAAACCTTTTTTCAAGGTGAGGGTGCCGGTTCACACCCAACAGCAACATCTGTTTTGAGTGATATTATTAATCTATCGACTAAAGAAACGAAAAATGAATATTCTTTAAAAAATAAAATAGAATCTATTGATATTTCAAAAAGATTTGGAAGTTATTATTTGAGACTTTCTACAAGAGATAAACCCGGAGTAATTTCTGGAATATCTAATGAATTTAAAAATAACAATATTTCAATGAAATCAATGTTACAAAAAGATAATCTTTCAAAAAATAGTAAAAATGCAACAATAGTTGTTACTACTCATAATTGTTTTGAAAAAGATATGATTAATGCATTAAGAAAAATTAATAACTT
>CEVZ01172163.1_pt1 | contig 10638 bp, 3 predicted proteins | sample 361371 | NCBI WGS metagenome assembly CEVZ01 (sample SAMEA2620217, study PRJEB7988) | marine metagenome | isolation source: saline water (ENVO:00002010), including
GCAATATTTGCACCTACGTTTACTGGAAACTTCCAGACTGACGAGATTATAACCCAGTCTCGTACTGTTGGTGGTCAACAGGTAACGGCAAGAGGACGTGTTATATCATGGAATGCAACTACAAAAGTGCTTAAGTATTATCAGAATAGAATTGATGGTATCTTCCCTGAATTCACTGGTAACTTAATCGAGTTTGAAGGTGGTAACCCAATTGTGGGTGCTATCTCAGGTGCATCTGCTGACCCAGATATTAACTTCCCCATTGTTTCTGGATCCTCCACGAGGGTTATTAACAATGCTGAGTATGACCTAGGTATGGCATTTACTAATGGTTATGCAAAAGCAGAAGTTGATCCTAACTCAGGCGATGTCATCTACATAGATAACAGAGGAGCAATTACTCGTGCTGGAGACCAAATTGAAGACATCAAAATCGTAATCGAGTTCTAAAGACATGCCACAGAATACTAATTTAAACATTAGTCCTTACTTTGATGACTTCGATAAGGACAAGAATTTTTACAGAGTCCTCTTTAGACCAGGATATCCGATACAGGCACGTGAGCTCACGACCATGCAGTCCATACTGCAAAACCAGTTGGAGTCTGTCGGACAACACTTCTTCAAAGAAGGAAGTATGGTTATACCAGGTCAGGTGGGTTATGACCTTCAGGTGCAAGCAATTGTACTCCAACAATCATTCCTAGGGGTAGACGTTGAGACGTATCGTACCCAGTTAACTGGACAGATTATTGAGGGTATTACTACAGGTATTAAGGCAAAGGTATTATATTCTATCCCCTCTACAGAGTCTACTAAGGGTTATGTTACTCTGTACGTTAAGTATGTTGAGTCAGGTGACACCACAAGTGACACTACCCTCAAGACTTTTCAGCCCAACGAGCAATTATTGGCCGAAAATGAAATCACCTTCGGGACTACACTGATTGAAGTCGGATCACCATTTGCTCAGTTATTGCCAGTTAATGCAACTGCGGTAGCATCTACTGCATACATTAATGCTGGTGTGTACTTTATCAGAGGTCATTTCGTTGATGTTCCAAGCTCATATCTTATCCTTGATCAATACGACAACAACCCATCTTACAGAGTTGGACTTGAGGTCAGTGAGTCAATCGTTACACCAGAAGACGATCCATCACTTAATGATAATGCAGCAGGTACATCTAATTACTCTGCTCCAGGTGGTCACAGATTTAGAATTAAAACTACTCTCACTAAGAAGCCAATCAATGATGAGACCGATAAGAACTTCATTGAATTACTTCGTATCAACAACTCAAAGGTTGAACAGTTTGTTACGCACACTGCTTATTCAGAACTTGAGCGATCACTCGCAAGAAGAACCTTTGAAGAAAGTGGAGACTATGTAATTGATACCTTCACAGTTAAGGCAAGAGAGAGTCTTGATGATGGTTTCAACAATGGTGTATACCGTGCAGGTGATACTACCTCTGGTGGACAGTTAGCATCAGATGATTTAGTAGCATTTGAGGTATCTCCAGGACGTGCATATGTTAAAGGTTATAGGACAGAATTCTTAGTGCCACAATATGTGGATGCTCCTAAACCAAGAGACTTTGCTTCAGTACAAAATACTATCCTACCATTCAGATTAGGACAGTATGTAAAAGTTTATGATGTGTATGGATGGCCCGACCTAACTGGTGAAGGTGTTACATCTGCATATCAAACCTTAGAGATATATGATGATTGGACATTAAACACTACTAATAGTGTCCAAGGTACACTCATTGGTAGGTGTCGCACAGTCCAGATTCAAGAGACTAACATAAATGGTGTCTGGGATTTGTGGATATTTGATGCCCAAATGTTTACTGCAATCAACTTTGCAGCAGGTAATAACTCCGTACAGGTGGGTGATTTACTCAAGGGAAGGACATCTCAGGCAACAGGTTTCGTTGCAGAGCAAGGATCAGGTACCAACTGTAGACTAGAGCAAGTCTCAGGGGTCTTCCAAAATGGCGAGGTTATCGAGCGTGATGGCCGAGTTATTGGTACTCTAGAGGCAGCACATACATTCAACCTAACTGATGGTAGACATGTAGTTGGTAGAAACACAGGTAATGCTATTATCTTTGGTGCTAACTTAATGCTTAATGATGTAAGAATCATTGAAGGCACAACTATTACTATCGATCAAGCAGGTAATAGTAGATTAGAAGGATTTAGATCTAAGTTTGCACAAGACTTACGTCCAGGAGATGTTGTCACACCAACTAATACATCTGAAGAGGGTGAGAATACTCTTAGAATTGCAACAGTTGATGTTACTGCAATTAATACTTCAGCTACAAATGCTGCTACAGGTCAGTCGTCGTATATTTTTGACTACTTAAACCAGTATGCATTACTAGAAGTTGGTCTGAAGAAAGGTACTGTTAATGATGGGGAAGTAAGTGCTCTTGCACGTATGAGACCATTCATCTTCCAGAAAGACTACCAGAATGGTGAGCTATCTATTGACTGTCCACGTACATCGATGAAGTCAATCTCTGACGAATCATTCTTTGTATTCAGGACATTCACTAATAAGACTGTTGTATCAGGTGGTGTTACTGTATCACTACCAGAATCAGAGCAGTTTGCAACACTTGACGATGAAAACTATATTCTAACTATCATTGCAGAATCAGGATCTGCATGGTCAGTTGGAGAAAACTTAGATATAGATTCACTTAACACTGCTGGTACTTTGACAGTTACCTTTGGTGCTGATAGACAGTCAATTACTATTGATGGTCTTGCTAACGTATCTACTATCAAACTAACTGCATTGGTATCTAAGAATATCGTCAGTAAGAAGATTAAGACTGCTGCTAAGATGAGAGCGTTGAAAGTTATCCGCACTCGTATTAACAACGACCAACAAAAATATGGTTTGGCATATGGTAACCTATATGGCACACGTATTGAAGATGAAGAGATATCATTTGCTCTTAATGATGTATACAAAGTACATGCTGTATATGAGTCAGAGAATGATAGCGATGCATCACCTCCTTATATTGTATTAACAGAGTCAACCTTCTTTGATAACGGCACAGTTATTATAGGTAAGACATCTGGTGCTCGTGGTAGAGTTATTCAGTTTATCAACTCTACTCTAAGACTATACTATGTCCAGTTAAATGAGATTCCATTTGCTGCTGGTGAGACTGTTGAGGGTGTAGATGATGATGGAATTCCACTATCAGCATTCGTTGATGATGCTGAAGGATCAGTATTCAGAGGTAGTAAAGTTATTACCACACAATTTACTTTAGATCCAGGTCAGAAAGCACACTACTATGATGTGTGTAAGATCAGTAGGTATCCACAGTATACTCCACCTATTCGTAAGATGTTAATCATCTTTGATTACTTCATCCATGAATCATCTGGAGATTACTTCTCATCACAATCATATACTGGTATTAGTTACAAAGATATTCCAACCTATAAACTTGATGGATCTATTAACTTCCTAAGAGACCAAGTAGATTTCCGTCCAGGTGTAGGTGAATTAGCATCTGGGTCAGGTACAGTTACTGCTCCTTTCTATGTTAACTGTGCATCACTAGACTTTGCTGCTAGACAGTTTGATACCTCTGGAGGTACTGGAGGATCAACCATCTTCGATATACCGAAGGTGAATACTGAGATCCGTATGGATTACTCATACTATCTCCCTCGTGCTGACAAGTTATACTTGACACATGATAACCAACTTAAGATAGTTAAGGGTGTATCCTCTGAGGATCTACCACCCCCTGATGGAATTCAGAATGCTATGTTATTAGCACAGATTGAATACCGTCCATTTACATATGATGTAGAAAGAGATATTCTAATCAGTCCTGAGATTATTAGACGATATACCATGAAGGATATCGGTGATCTTGAGACAAGACTAGAGCATGTAGAGTACTACACATCTCTATCTCTATTAGAATCACAAGCAGAAAATACTAAGACTTATGATGATAACGGATTTGACCGTCTTAAGAATGGTTACGTTGTTGATGACTTTACCGATCACAACGTTGGTGACGTTTTCTCAGTTGACTACAAATGCTCTCTCGACTTCAAGAATGGATTCCTTAGACCATCCCACTACACAACTAACGTCCCACTTGAATTAAACCTTGGTGCTTCAAGTAATATTGTTAAGACTCCTGGTAACATGGCATTGTTACCATGGGAAGATCTAGCAATCATTACACAACCATATGCATCTAGAGTAGAGAATGTAAACCCATTTAACGTGTTTACTTTCATTGGTCGTATTGACTTAACTCCTGCATCTGATGACTGGGTTGACATCAAGAGATTACCAGCACGTGTTGAGAACGTAGAAGGTGACTTCTCTGCTGTATCAAGAGACTTACAAGTTGACCAGAATGGATTTGCTCCTATTCAGTGGGGATCATGGAAGACCAACTGGACAGGTGAATCATTACAATCTACCTCACAGTTTAGAAACAGATCTGGATCATTCAGTGCAGGTGGTCGTAGACTCGGTAGATTAGGTCACGGACAAGGAAGACAGCCTCTATTCGTACATGAAAGACGTACTTGGAGGGTTGTTAATAACCAAGCAAGACAGGGTATTAAGACTCGTGTTGTTGCTAAGATTGATAAGAAATCTTTAGGAGATACACAGTTATCACAAACAGCGATTCCTTGGATTAGATCTCGTAACGTTTCATTCAACTGTGATAGGATGAAGCCACGCACAAGAATCTATGCATTCTTTGATGGTGTTAATGTTACAACTTATATCACACCTAAAGTTATTGAGATTGTTAAATCATCTACTGCTGATCCACAAACTAACGAGACACCTTTCGTTGAAGGTGAGACTGTAGTTGGTAGTATCTCAGGATGTAGATTTAAGGTTGCTCCAGCAAATGATGGATACAAGACTGACCCATATGGAACAGGTACTGCGACATTAGCAGAGTCTTATGCATCGCAGACACCTTATATTAATATTGATACTGCATCTCTATCAGAGAGTGTCAACCCTAACTACTACGGCAATATGAATGTCGGAGAAGTATTGGTAGGACAGACATCTGGTGCACGTGCAGTTGTTAAAGACCGTCGTTTACTTACAGACAATGTTGGAAGTTTCAAAGGATCATTCTTTATTCCTAACCCAGGTAACGATTCAAACCCTCGTTGGGCTACAGGTACAAGGACATTCCGATTCACAACGTCATCGACGAACAGTAAGGCGAGTGGAGAGGTAGATTCATCTGCTGATACCACATACTCAGCACAAGGTACATTGAAGACTGTTAGAGAGAATATCTTAGCAGTTAGAAATGCTGAATTGGTTAAAGATACCGTTTCAGATACTAGACAGGTTATCACAACTAGGACTGAGACAAGACAGATTGGTTGGTATGACCCTCTTGCTCAATCATTCATTGTTGATGATGAGGGTGGTGTATTCTTAACTGGTATTGATGTATTCTTCAAGACCAAAGATACTAACATTCCTATCTCTATGCAGATCAGGACTATGGAGAATGGTTATCCTACTAAGGATATTCTTCCTTTCTCTGACGTAACAATTACACCTGATCAGATTGAATTGTCAGACAATGCAGCGATTGCATCTCGTTTCACATTCAGATCCCCTGTATACATTAAGGCATCTACTGAATATTGTTTCGTATTACTATCTGACTCTAACGAATATCAAGTCTGGATCTCCAGAATGGGTGACGTTGATGTCTCTGGTACTAGGACAATATCTGAGCAGCCATATGCAGGTGTGTTATTCAAGTCACAAAACGCATCTACTTGGACAGCAGACCAGTATGAAGACATGAAGTTTACTGTCTATCGTGCTAAGTTTACTGAATTGTCAGGTACTGCAATACTTAATAACGCAGAATTAGGTAAAGGTAACGGTGGTATTCACAACCTTATTGAGAATCCTATCTTAACCTTGAAACCAACTCAGTTACTAACACTTCCAGCTGGTCAAAACTTTAACTTTACTATCGGTGCAAGAATCACACAGAGTCCATCTGGTGCATCTGCTACCATTAAAGAATTTGATGCTAACTCAGACCCTGAGAAGATAACCATTACAGATATAGATGGTGCATTCGCAGCAGGTTTCTTAGATGCTAACGGTGACCCATTCCAAGGTCTTGCTTCATCTCAGTCAGTATCAACTATAGTACTATCTGCTATCTACAACGGTGTATTTGAAGTAGGTGACGTAGTTAGTGGATCTACATCTGCTGCTACTGGTATAGTAACAGAATATGATGCAGGTACTAGCACATTGACTCTAAACTATATCACTAAAGCATTTGATGTTAGTGATACATTATCAGAGCCAGGAGGCACAAGTGCTACCATTACAAGTATCTCTTATAGTGGTGACTCTTATGTTGCATATCCAACTGCAACTCCTTCATATCCTTCAGACGATAAGGAAATCGCAATCTCTTGTAGAAACCATGGTATGCATCAACGTACCAACAACGTAGAGATTGAGGGTGTAATATCTGAGGTGCCTCATACAACCTTGACAACTACTCTGTCTCAAGCAGGTACTTCTATACAGGTTACTGATGCATCTCAATTCCACCAGATCATTGGTGGTGCTGCAATCGATAACTTAAATCCAGGTTATCTTAAGATTAATGATGAGATCATCCAGTACAGCAGCATCTCTGCTAACGGACAAGTAATTACAGTTGCTAACTCTGGTAGAGGTAACAGTGGTACTGCTGATGTAGAGCATGCTTCTGGATCTATAGTTGAATGCTATAACCTAGATGGCATACCTTTAACAGAAATCAATAAAGTCCATAGTTCTATTGAGTGTCCATGGTTGGATACATTCATGTTACAGGTTGAGCATGTTGCAACTAATGGTATTAGAGGTGGTGGTGCTGATGTATGGTCATCTCAAAACGTCCAGTTTGAAACTCTGACACCTACCGTATCTACTATGGTACTGCCAGATACTGAGATAACTGCTCGTATTAATACTACTACTGCTACCTCTGTTGGAGATGGTGGTGGTGAGGGTGCATCATCTGCTCGTGACCAATCATCATTTGTTAACAATGGTCAGTATCTTGACATCGTATTAAATGAGGAAAATGCTTTCACAAGTCCTCAAATGATTGCGTCTAAGATCAACGAGCAAAATAAATTGGATGGTAATAAGTCGTTGACTATGGCACTGACTTTAACTTCTGAGTCTGATAAATTCTCTCCTTGTATTGACTTGGATAGATTGTCATTGATCACAACTACCAACCGAATCAACTGGTGGCCTGGTGGTCCTGCTCCTTATGGACAGCAAGGACAAATTGATAGGACAATGGATGTATCAGTCCTACCAACAGGAGATCAAAACGATGCCGTGTATCTAACACGTCTCGCTCGCCTAGGTTCTGAGGCCAGATCACTTAAGATCGACTTCCAGATAACTAGACATCCAAGTACTGAAATTAAAGTATATTATCGTGCATTTAAGACAGGTGATACTGCTGATCCTAATACGATTGGTTGGACATATGTCGGTGCTCCATCTAATGACTCACAAGGACAGGCATATGACTCTACTCCTTCAGATGAGCCTCTTTGGAAGGACTATGCATACGAAGTGCGAGGTTTAAATTTCAATGCTTTCCAGGTTAAGATTGTTATGAGATCTAAGAATCAGGCACGTGTGCCTCTGATTGCTGATCTACGTGCTATTGCCTTAGCTACATAGAACCTCAACCCCAACCCTTACATGGTTGATTATAATTATTATTATGACAGATGTCAAGTCCCAAAATCCTGAAGACCATATCAAAATCTTTAAGGATGACCTAATCCCAGTTGACGGCCACGATGGTTGGTATCGTGATCCCGATTCTAATGCTATTGTAAATTGTAACCAAACTCAATATGATGAGTATATGGCTTCATTTAACAAGAGACAGAAGAAGGAAGACGATTTCAACACTTTACAAAATGACGTTGATGGATTAAAATCTGATATAAGTGATATTAAATCATTATTACAAAATTTAGTGGAGAGAAAAAATGCCAGCTGATGTGACCGAAACAAAAGATCCTGCAGTACTAGTAGGAGAATTCAAAGAAAGATATCAAAATTTGATAAATGAAAACAATCAGTTATCAAAAAAGATCAAAGATAATGAAGCAACAGCGTTAAAACTTCTTGGTGCCATTGAGACACTAGAGTATCTAAATCCCCCAGAGGAGGAAGGAACTAAAGAGGAGACTACCACTGCTGCTGAGTGATATAAATAAACCAGTAAGACTGTATGCAGTGCTAGGATCCTTATAAGCAATGGCAAATAGAATACAATTAAGACGTGACGGTGCACAGCAGTGGGCGAACGTCAACCCAATCTTAGCTCAGGGTGAGTTAGGTATCGAAATAGATACTTCTCGACTGAAGATAGGAGATGGTGTTACCTCATGGAACTCTCTAAAGTATGAGAGACCATTAGAAACGGAATCAAACACTGCAAATACTCTAGTAAAGAGAGATGCTGACGGTAACTTTGAAGCAGGTGCTATCACCGCTTCTATTATCGGTAACGCAGCAACCGCAACACGACTAGCAAATGCCCGATCTATCGCACTTGGTGGTGATATGTCGGGTAGTGGTACGTTCGATGGATCCTCGAACTTAACCATCACTGCTGAATTGAACTATGTTGTTGCTCTACCTCATTATGATCCTAATGATCTAGATGCTCAAGGTACATACAGTCAGGTAACAGTTGACTCCAGAGGTAGAATTATTGATGCCTCTAACCCAACAACTCTTGCTGCGTATGGAATTGCTGACGCACAACCATTAGATACAGATCTAACTTCTCTTGCAAGTATGACCACCTTTGGTCTCTTATCAAGACAAGCAGAAGGTACTATTGTTAGTAGATCTATTACTGGTGGTGCGAACCGTATTATTGTACAGAATGGTAATGGTCAGTCATCTAACCCATACATTGACCTTGCTGATACTACAGTTGTTGTCGGTACCTATAACCCAATAGGTAACTTAGACACACCTTTAATATCTGCAACTACAGGTGATGAGACTGTTAACACAACTAACTTCACAGTAGATAGATATGGTCGTCTGACTTATGCTCAGACCTCTGCTATTGCTACTGCTAAAGAAGGTACATTAACTGCTGCATATGATAACGCAGCAACCTATTCAAGATACGATACTGTAAAGAATAGTACTGATAAACTTTATCAGGCAATTGCTGATATCGCTGCTGGAGGTGGTGAACCATCACATAGTGATACATCAGATACAGGGTCTTGGAGATACTTAGGATCAGGACTAGCACCTCAGAAGGGACTAGCATCCTTTAACCAAGAAGATTTTGATGTTACCGCATGGGATAATGGTAACAGTATAGAAGGTGGTTTTGTAACCATCGCACAAGCAGGTGTAGATAACACACAATTACAAAATAATAGAGTCTCTTTTGCTGATGGTAATACACATGAGCATTTTGAGCTAGACCAAGAATTAACTCCTATTACTGGTTATAGAGGATTTAACTATCTTAATTATACTAAGGTAAATGATACTGGAGGTAACCTTCTTGTAGGTGCTAATAATACTGGAGATGGATCTGGTGGTACTCAGTTAGCGGTACAGGAAGTTGCTGTTACTGTAGGCACAGACACAGTAGGTGGACAAGCAACAGGTGTATTCTACTTAGATGGAGTAGAGACTCCTTCAAACTTCTCTCTTAAGAGAGGTGTTAAGTATATCTTTAATCAGGATGATTCTACCAATGAAACATTTGGTGGTGCAAATCATCCTCTAATGGTTTCCGATGGTAGTGATGGTGAGCATAATGGTAATGACCATTATATGAAGGGCATCACCTATAAGTTGGATGGTGTTGTCGTCAACATGATGGGATACACCACTGGATTCAATGCAGCGACTACTCGTAGTATGGAATGGGAGGTGCAGGTTGAAGCACCTAATACATTATACTATTGGTGTCATCATCACACAGGTCAAGGTGATAGTTTTGCTATTACTGATGGTGGTGCAGGTGAACTTGATATTAATGTAAAGACATTATTCAGTGATCCAGATCTTATACTTGATGGTGGATGGACACAGACTGTTGATAAGACTGGTGATGGAGATCTATGGATTAAGAGTACTCAGAATTCAGATGATGATAGAATACTTGATATTCAGATTACTAACGCTGGAGCAGGTTCATCTAGATTAAACATACGTGCTGAGGATGGTATAACACTTCATGCTACTGATGCGTCAGGTGCATATAATCATGGTCGTGTTTGTTTCGAGAATTTCCATACTAAACAAAACGTTTTAGCATGTGATCCTGTAGGTAACATGATCCTTGATCCTAATGATACCAATGATTCCTCATCTGGTGTTGTTGAGATCTGGGGTGACCTCTTAGTACAAGGTACAACTACCACAGTTAACAGTACTACATTAACTGTAGACGATCCTATTATTACATTAGGTGGAGATACAGCACCTACAGTTGCAGATAACCTTGATCGTGGTATAGAATTTAGATATTACCAAAGTAGTTC
>CEVZ01006135.1_pt1 | contig 10617 bp, 5 predicted proteins | sample 361371 | NCBI WGS metagenome assembly CEVZ01 (sample SAMEA2620217, study PRJEB7988) | marine metagenome | isolation source: saline water (ENVO:00002010), including
GATATACATGACGATATTGGATCCTCATTCTCTGCTCGATAATCCTTGGCCGGGTTGGTCGAGAGGCGACCCGGGTACCATTGTCAATACCATGAGCAATTCTTACACTGAAGACCTTGGGCCATCTAGTGACGAGTCGGGATATGGGCACCTTGTCGTGGTAAATGACACTAGAATTACCATAGATGATGCCTACAGCCTTCACCCAGCTATAGCCATAGATTCTGCAGGTAACACCCACCTTGCTTGGCAGGATGGTAGAATATATGGATTTGAAATTGATGTAAACTACGAAATTTACTATTCCAAGCTTAAGCTAAGGGGAGCAGCGATTTGGGATGGCGTGCCAGATGGCTTGCCGACGTTTGGGATAAAGCAGATCACAGATGGTTCGATTTCCAACGTGGAAGGGCCGGATGGAATCGCAGCCGATCGGAAATTCGGTGGAAATTCACACATGCCTTCCATTCTGACTGATCAGTTTGACAATGTCCACATAGCTTGGCTTGACAACTCCAATTCTTCGCAAGACGAGACTGTGATGTACACCAGACTGAATCACACCTACGATAGCTATCCTGATGGCTTCCCGTTGAATTCTATCCCGAGTTCGGTTATTGACCCATGGCAGGTCCTAGAGGTAACGGAATGGAAGTCGAATAAACTCGGTCCTGAGAGCTATACTAACCCGGTTCATGACTCCGGAATGCCACCGGCATTCGCAAATGACCTTGGAAGCGGTGCTCACCTAGGATGGTCTGACGGAAACAAATGCAATGACGTGCAAAACCCACAGAACAAGTTTACATTGTGCTATGTTCATGTGTTGACCGGTTTGGTTGATCTTTCATTGTCCTGCGATGAGAGAATCCAAGCAAATCCCAATATCGAAGGTTACCCTTACGATTGCCCTGCCGATGCTGAGACTTTCTATCACACCATCCAGCCTGGTCAGCTCACAACATTCAATCTATCAATTGCAAATCCCACCCCTGGTCCCTCCGAGCTAGTTCAGGATACTTTCGCGCTCAGATTGGATGGAGTGCCAAACAACTGGACGGCTACCCTGTTCTTCTCCACAAACAACACTCCGATATTCGATTCAACGCCTGTTTTCCTTGAGGGAGGCGATATTGTACCACTTTACGTCAGAATTAGGGCACCCACGATTTACCAAGCAAAGGAGGACGAGCTGGCACAGATAGTACTTAGCGCCACCTCATCCAAGGATCCGGCAATTAACGACCAGCTTCTTATGCTGACTCTCATGGATGTAGTGCATGGCATTGAGCTAGACTCAAGCCATTACCAAGTTGATGTAGAACAGGGCAAATCGGCTGTCTTCTCAATCACCATCAAGAACACTGGGAACGTTTTCGATACCTTTGCATTCTATGACCCATCTACTGGGGAGGGTCAGAGAGAATGGGCTATGCCTTTTGGTTGGGGAATAGACTTCCCGCTATCCCTCTCTCTGGATCCGAAACAGTCGGTTACTCGGAATCTCAGAGTTAGCATACCCGAATCCCAGGAGCCAGGGACTTTCGTGATCTACCTCAAGGGCTGGTCTACCGGTGAGCCGGTTTTATCGATAGATCGGGGAACCTTCGATGTCCTAGAACTATGGATAAATGTGTCAATCAGAACTACTGGAAACATCGTTTTTGATATTGGTGAGACAAAAAAAGATGTGTTTAGGGGCGAATGTACGGAGTTCGAGATTACCGTCAAGAAGTTCTTCTCTCCGGGTTATATTATCTTCACAACGCCGGGGGCACCGGTTTCGAGACCTGATGATTGGCCTGATGAGGGGTCCTGGAGGCTTGAGCATTGGACCCTTAGCTTGGACTTCGGTGATTGGATGCCCGTAACCGAAGGGGGAATCAAAAAGTATTGGATCCAAACAGGTCTTCAAAACAGGAAGACTGTGATTGCGGAGATGTGCTCACCCTACAATGCCACGGCCGGAATTGGAGAGTCGGTTACAATTAGGGCCTACCTTGATGGTTCACCCAGGGTAAGCGACTCTGCTCTGATACTAACCAATGTGATGCAGACATACGAATTGGAATCCGAGGTCGAGGACACGACATTGGAGCTTTATCCCGGACAATCATACAAAATGAACACCACTGTCTCCAACCATGGAAATGGTCCGGACAGGTATGATGTCACAATCGAGAGTATCATTGATTCAAACGGAGACAATCACATCTGGGATATCAATATCCCTAGGATTCTGTTCTTGGAGCTAGACCGGGATGAGGTCCAAACGGTTCCGATAGAAATCAATGTCCCTGAGAAATCCCTTGCAGGGGATTATGTAATCACTTTCCACGTGCAAAGTGAAGAGCCCTTTGAGGGAACTAGGGTGCAAGATCAGATTATCCTTCAAGTTAGCATAATCGAGTTCCACGACATGAGGATTTCTTTGGATCCTGCTGTCGAGAGCAAGATAAAGACCACTGCTCCGAGTAGGATTGTTAGATTCACAATGAACGTTACAAACTATGGAAATGTTCCAGATCAGCCGACGCTGCATAACCACACAATGGACTCAAATGACATATGGGGGGCTTCGCCCGGTCTTGGACCTCTGAGTGATTGGGATGTAGACTATGCCATACTCAGGGGATTCAATACGGAATATCCGCTGGAAGAACCGTGTAAGGAGCTGATTATTGGAGAGGCGGAACCATCGGAAGGCTGCTTCGTGAGTCCGAGCCAGACAGTGACTCTTCCAATGATGGAGGCTTACGAGACGCTGCAGATTGTTGCTATAATTACAATAGCCCCAGATGCAGCCCTACAAGATCGTTTTATTGGGGTCAAAACTCTGTCAATGTTTGGATCTTCGGATGAGGGCGGAGATCATGATGAGACTGCGATTTGGGATGATTCGTGCACCTTGGATGCCAATAGGGATGGGATCTTAGACAATCTGCCTCCTCTTTGCGATAACAACGAGCAGATTCTGGAGCTCAGACTGAGGGCACCGGATTTGATAATCGAAGATGTGCAAATCAGTGGCAACGAGGGTGCGATTGGGGACATGCTATCGGTGAACGTCAAGGTTGTGAACCGTGGAAACGCACATGCTTCCGATGTGAACATCATCCTTTGCAAAGATCAATCGGAGACCAACATAAAGAGGAATGGCTGCGATGAGAAGAACATTGTATACAGGCAGATTGTCAATGCTATAATGCCCATCGGAGGAGCCGACTACGAAGATGAAGCTAGTTTGATTACGCTGCTATACATGATTGAAGCCGGAAACCACCAGATTGTTGTCGTGGTTGACCCGGAGAATAACATAGTCGAAACAGACGAGTCGAATAACATTCAGTCAATTCCTGGAAAAGAGATGAGCTCGACATGGGGTGCATTGGATGTGGGGGTTGATGTTGTGGCCACTTACTCTGTTCCTGTGATTATTATTGGTGCTACTTTCTCATTGGCCGGTGTTGCTGGGTATGTAATCTGGGGTAGGAGAACAATGGCATTGGCTAGATTCGCAGAAATGAGTAGCCTTGTACCCGGACAAGAAGACGATGACATGTCATTTTGAGTTGGCTACTTAGCAAGCCACCATGGCAGTGGTGTTTGCTCGCTTGCAGAGACGAAGGTTCCTTCTGATGCCGCGAACTCCCGCATTAATTGATTCCGGAGAGTATCCATCATCTTCTCGGCATGTACGGACTGTATCCTCAGCCCCTGAGAAAAGGAGTCCAAATCAAGGGGCCTTCTAGGGTGACTCATTAACGCATGAGCCAATTGTCGTTCTTCATAGGATTCTGAGTGTTCTTCAACGCTTGGAGAAACCTTGTGCATGACTTGTTGATGAAGGGCGATAATGGCGTCTCTCTGCTCGTCTACCTTCTCCAAGGCCAAGTCGAGGTCTGAGAGTATCTCCATCGCATCAGACATCGGAATCTTCCTTCTTGTTCCTATCTTCCCAACAACCTTGTCCATCTTGGCTGGGAGCCTTCCTGAGAGTTTAATCGGGCTTCCCTTGGGCATCGACCTATACTCTGCCCTGAATAGATCGGGACCCAGATCTAAACGTATTGAGAAAGACTGGTTTACCCTGTATAGTTTTCTTGGAGGGCCTCCTCTTTCCGACTTTAGAGTCTCAGAATCCACAAACCCTGCTCCCTCGAGAACCTTGAGGTGCTTCACGATTGCCTGCTGGCTTACTTCCATTAGTTCTGACAGCTGGAGAGGATAGTGCGGCTCCTTCACTAAAAATCTCAGAATCTCCCTTCTTGTCTTATTCTCAAGTATCGCGAGAGACTCGTCGAAGTCTACCATTACATACCAACCTCGGGTTGACTAATGGGCGGCCTCTAAAAAACCCAACCTAGGAATAATTTCCGATTGTCGCGTTCATCCTTCATCCCATGACTTCCAATTTTCCTCTTTCTGGGATGTTTCTTCATGCACTTTTGGTGGTGTTTCTGACACGAATGGCTCTGGGATGGTATCAATTTCTTGGGTGTTTTCCTCGTGTAACTCAAGTTCAATGTTGGTATTTTCACCAATTATCACGCTTCCATCCTGAATGATTACGAATTGGTCCGGCGATTTCCTTTTGTCTGACCATACCATGATTGCCAACACCATGCCAATCAAACCCAGAGGGATTGCGAAGCAGCAACTGATTGCGGTAGCGTATGTCCATGGGTTATCTCCTAGCCCCTCAAGATCGTCGACCAGCCATAGCTTATCCGACTCATGATGATTGTGCAGTGTGTATGTTCCTGCATCAAGATTCTCAAATACCCGAACTGCGACATACTTCACTTCTGTATTCGATGAAGGCCTCTCCTCCTGCCACCAACTCGGAGTCTTACCTAGTATCTCGATACCGGCCGAGTCAATAAGAGTCAAATCTGGTTCCTGTTCTCCTACATCAGCAATCCTAATTGCCACAAACATGTTTACTTCTTGCTCAACTGAGAAGTCTCCGCTCTCTCCTCCATTCAAAATAATCAGACTATTTTGCTCTGGGTCAATATTATCCTCATAGGTCCCAGCCACCTGCCAATAAGAGTACAAAAACACGAGAATCAGCATAAAAGAAGAAATCGTACTGACTCTGGCCCATCGTCTCTTACGGTCACTCACAGTAGTCCCTAGAGGGCTTCATCTATCAGGCTTATTTTCAGTAATTCAGACCCAAAGCGGATAGTTTCTCAGGGAGATATGTGTCGGTAACGAAGTCTAGACCGTACTTTGCTAGGGATTGTTGCTCTGCCTTCTTGCCGATTTCCTTCATCAGGTTAATCTGCTCTTGCCACCAACCAGTTGAGAACCTGGGGTCTGATAACTCGGCTTCAAGGGCACCTAGATCTTGTTTTGTCAGTTCGTCGCTTGGTAAATCATACGCAAGTATGTCATCAGCGGTGATCCCAAGGTAGGTTGCTTCCTTAGTTGCAAGGTATTCAGAGATGTGGGCAGTCTTAATCGCACCATATGCGATGCTAGCAAAAATCCTGAATGACCATGGGTCGCAGTCGGTGAAAACGAGGATCGGTTTGTTCCACTCCTCACTTACCCTGCGCATGATTCTGCGAGTTGATCTGGCTGGTTGGCCCTTAAGGTGAATCAGTGCGCATCTAGCCTCTTCGTCAAATCCATTTTCAACTAGCCTGTCAAACATCCCGCCTGTCTCGATTGCCATGACAAAGTCGATGTCTTCGTCTATTAGCTTGAGCTTCTCCGACTCGACATTGTACGGAACGCCGTATCCTGAGTCACCAACGTCATCTCTGCAGTTGATTCTCATCCAGTCTCCTCTTCTGTTCCTCTCCTCAAAAGTAATGTTGCCAATTATTCGTGCCCCGTCCTCTTCCGGCCTCAGGCCAAAGTCCTCTCTGAGGCACTTGGTTACTATCTCAAGGTCCTCGGCCAGGTTGTTACTCTCGTTCTGAGTTGAAAATTTGCCATTCCCCCAGCTCTCGGAAATGTAGTACATCTCCCTCAATGTGGAGGTCTTACCATCAGAGATCATGCCTTCGACGAACTCAGATATGTGCAACGCCCTTAGAAGCTGTCTAGCGGATCCCAGTGCTGTCGCATCCCTGACGGTCTTGCTCTTTCCGTATTTGTAAACGCCCAATTTCTTATCAAAACTGATGTTTGTCTTTGATCTGACAGGGAGAGTCATTGTGGGTGGATTGCCCTTGGACATCTTGTCATGCATTTCTGATGCTACACCGTGTAGCGCCTCAATCACCTCTTCCTTGGATTTCTGCCTATTTATCGTCATTGGTCTGCCTCCATTGAGTTGTCTGTCCATGAGTTGAGTCTGGTCTGGCCGTCCGAGTCAATCTGACTTGGCGATTCGTTAGTATTTGCCTGAGACCTACTCATTAGATCCTGAAGTGGGGGCTCGCTTGCATTGATTGCCTCCTCTTCCGCTGCTTCGAGAGCCTCGGATTTCCTAATCTCATCCAGAAGCTTCTCATCGATTCTAGTGGCGCCAATAATTTCCCCATTCCCTCGAAAGAAAACCTCGCAATCTGTCCATTCTCCCCTTTCTAGCCCAGCGACGGCGAATTGTATGGTGTTTGATGTTCCTGGATTTAGGGTATCCAACCTCCAAGCCCAGAGTCCTTTGGCCTCTTTCCTGCCGCCTAGGACATTGTCGGTGATTGTGGTTCCTTCCATTTCGGGCCATTTCACTAGGATTGTGTATGCCCTGGCTCTAGCGGTGTAGTTGTATACGACTACTTCGCAAATAGCGAGTTTTCGTTCTTTGTCCCAAGAGATCTCCTCTTCAAGGAACACGGAATTCATGATTTTAGTTATCACTGGAGCCAGATCTGGCTCATCCCTAGAGAGAATGTTCGAGGATTTCTTGGCTATTTCTGGAAGGATTATGTTAACTAGCTCAAACTTCTCTTTTGCTTTCTTTTTCTGTGAGCTCTTCTTCAGGTGGCTCTTTAGTCCCCTGCCCACCTCAAGCATAGCGAGTCTAATTTCTTCGAAAACCTCTGAATTATCTGCTACTGCCTCCTTTGCTTCGCTAGTAAACTGAACATTTGTGGAAGCAAGGTGGATTAAGACCGCGGCAGGGCCCTTTGGGATTCCCTTCCCCCCGGGCTGGTCGAGTCCGTATCTTTTCCAATCCACCGCCTCTAGTGCCTTGGTCAGCAGGCACCCTCCCTGTTGGTACATCAATGGGACCCTATTTGCAAATCTCAGAATTTCTATGTGTCCCTCGGAGCTCAGATCTCCCCCAAATACCAGACCGACCTCTATCTGGAATGGGTTTCCTTGGCTGACCTTGGGGTTTCGAGTAATTGTGGATGCGAAGCTAGAGTCGATAGCTTTGGACAGTCCTTTCTTAATTAAGAGGTCCTCAATGGGGGACAAGCAATCTGTTGGCGGAGGAAGTAGCTTCACTTTGTGAAATGATGAGACCATCTCTTGAGCCTCTACTGAGCTGATTCTTTTTGGGCTCCTGCCCTCATCTATCTCAGAAACAGATAGTAATTCCTTTGCTGCTCTAAGGCTCACACCGGAGAAATTGTGTCTTAGGAAGGAGGTCATCTTTCGTTCTTGAGAGTCCTTCAACATCCTCTGGAGATTCCCGAAATGAATACCATGAGGGTGGGGCTTAATCTCGCTCACTATCCTAGGCAGCTTCTCAGTCGTCCTTGCCCAACTACCGTGATCAATGATGCTGCCATCCTTATCCTTCACAACTAGTGAGATGCTGGCATGAGGATTTACTATCGATGTCATCCTTAGGTACTGGTGTACTGACTGCCTCCCCTTCTGGTACTTCGCTTTCATCTCTGTTTCTATTCTTAGTCCATGGGAGACTGGTTGGCCTGTGGTTTCATCAATCCAAACTTCCCGTTTCTCTCCTGACTTCGTTGCCCTATTTCTCCTAGTGTCTATTCCCAATTCCACAAGAACAGCGGATGCCTCTTTACCGATTTTCGATGTCACATGAGTCTTCGAACCGGTGGTTAGTTGGCTATACATCACCACGCCGGTAATCCCTATGCCCTGCTGACCTCTTGTCTGCCTAATTGCATGAAATCGGGAGCCAAGTAGGAACTTACCGAAAACGTTCTCAATGTCATCTCTGGGGATTCCGGGGCCATTATCCTGTGTAATTAGTCTAAGTCGGTCATCCTTTAGTCGTTGTATCTCGACCCTTATCTCAGGAAGAATCCTAGATTCCTCACAAGCGTCGAGAGAGTTGTCTACAGACTCCTTTACGGCGGTAATTACTGATCTTTTGAGGGAGTCGAAGCCCAAGAAGTGCTTATTCTTCTCGAAGAACTCGCTGATTGACACCTGTTTCTGCTTGCTTGCTAGCTTTTCTGCGGGGTCCAACCAATCACCTCCTCAGGTCCTCCCTCTGCCTTGACGGCATGGGGCCTCTTTGGATACGACACGGGGTGAATAGAACGCACTTAACCATGTGGAATGAAATCCGCCCAATTTGTCGTTTTTCTCGTCGAGCGAAGTAGTGGGGATTTAGTTGAAAACTTCCGGGTGCCAAGCTGTGATTTTGCCTGTAAATGCGCTGGTCATCACAGTGAGTGGGCTTGCTAAATACAATTTCCCAGGGCCAGACCTACCCTGGAAATTCCTGTTAATTGCGGAAATAGTAACTTGTTCTGTATTCTCACTTATGCCAGGGCCAGCCCCGATACAAGCTCCACATCCCGGGTCAATCAGGAGGATCCCCGCTTCTTCAAAGCTCTTTGTCCATCCCATAACAGCTGACAGTTCCTTGACCGATTTCGATCCGAACTGGATGTAGCATTCAACCCCCTCTGGAATACTTAGTCCTGCTTCCAACGCAGCTTCACATACTAATGCGTAGAATGAGAAATCATCATCCTTGCCCGCAGTGCACGAACCGGCATATGCGATGTCGATTTGGACATCACCAATATCATCTATGTATGCACCGTTGGTTGGGTCCGAGGGCACTCCCATGTCCGGGTCACCTGGATGGGCCACCATTGGTCTGATTGCCGAGAGGTCGATTTGGTGAACCCCTCCATCATATTTTGCACCTTCATCTGGGAAAACGAACTTGCTGGAGATTCCTTCCTCAGTGAGGTCGGTCCTTCGGGAAAGCAGCCATTCCACAGTGAGGTCGTCTGGCTCACAAATGCCGGTCTTTGCGCTGCATTCTGTTGCCATGTTACAGAGCGTCGCTCTTTCATCCATGGAAAGGCTTGCTAGCCCTGGTCCTCCAAATTCCATACTTCTGTCAAGTGTGTCTGATTTGGCGGCATACTTCCAGAGTATGTGAAGAATCACGTCTTTGGCCGTGCAACCGGGGTCCAGCTCTCCGTTCAACTCGAACCTTATGCTCTCTGGGACTTTGACGAATGCAAACTGATTGTGTATTAGGTTGGCGTATTCGGTTGATCCGACCCCATAGGTTAGAGCATTGGAGGCCCCTCCCATGCAAGTATGCGAATCGGTTGCTTGAATAAAATCGCCAACATCGATGAACTCCTCACGTGCCACCTGATGGCAAATGCCTGGACTGATTCCATCAATCGCCGAATAGTCCCTGACATGAGTGTGCATCTGGAAGTGCCTTTGCATGTCTCTTAGAGTCTGGATCTTCTCCGTGAATCGGCCAAATCTTGGCACATCAGTGGCATATAGCAGGTGGTCCTCAAAAACTGCAAACTTGGATGGGTTTGGCAAAGAGTATGCTTCCCCATACTCAAGACGCAGGAATTCATGGACCTGCGCGGTTGTGAATTCATGGGAGTAGCCGCCGTCGACTCGTGCCAGAACAGCATCCCCTGGTTTGACGAATTTTTGTTCCTCGCCAGAACCTAGTAGTTTGTTTGCGATGATCTTCTCTGCCATAGTCATGGGCCTTCTACCAGTGTCGTTGACGGGTAGATCGATCCCCCCCTTACCCAAAATCTTAGCAAAGGGAAGCAATCCTCCATTCTCGAGTATCATCCTGCTGACCGGATCCAAGTCGGATGTAAAATCTCCTAGTGGTACACTTTCCCCATTTTGAAGTCTTGATAGGATGTTGTAATCTCCCATAAGTTGTCCAAGATTGAGATTGTTTCTCTCATGAATAGGAGCGAAGGAGGCGGCTATCACTATTCTGATTCCAGACCATCTCTCGCATTGTGGTGCGGTCTCTCTGCTAGAGCCAGTCCCCTTCCTATGGCCGGATACGATTACCTCAAAGTTTCCATCCATCAGTGCTCTTGGCTCAAAAACACGCCTGCCCTCATGAATTAGGCCGGCATATGCATTCTGAGCAATTACCGCCGGGTCGTGGTCGAAGCATACCCATGCTGGGGTCATTACATCCGTATTGATGTCATCAAGTAAATCCCCCTCAGAAATATCTTCCATTCTAAGATCTAATCCGTCGTAAAGTTGCTTCTTTATCAGATCGAGATCCTTGGTCAAAAACAGAACTCTCTTTCCTGGGGTTAGTGATATTTCCTCCGGCGGCCAATGTCCATCCAAATGTCCCACTTCCCAATTAATGGCAGTATAGCTTCGTATATCACGATTCGCAAACGCTCTGGCAATTTTTCAGATGCCTTGTAAGTCTAAATTGACATCATAGACTTATATATTAGGTCAATT
>CEVZ01069007.1_pt1 | contig 10614 bp, 3 predicted proteins | sample 361371 | NCBI WGS metagenome assembly CEVZ01 (sample SAMEA2620217, study PRJEB7988) | marine metagenome | isolation source: saline water (ENVO:00002010), including
TCTGTTCTAGCATTATTATTAAAATCTCCACTAATATCATCAACAGTCAAAACTCTATTACCTATAGACTCACTATAATCTTGTAAAATTTTAGTATCAAAAACTATTTCATCAGAAATTATTTGAGAACCTATTGTTAATGTTTTTTCTCTTGCTAAATCAAAATCAAATACTGTATTCAAATCCATTATAGAAATTAAATCATTTATTACTTCAAATGTACTTTCAGTCTGAACAGAAGTAATTCCTACTTCTGCGCTATTTTTAATAATTAAATCACTAAATTTTTTAAATCCTGCTGTATGATTTAAAGTAGATACAGCCTCTTTCCACTTTTCAAACTCACATTCAGATTTTAGTGAATATGAGAAATATTGATAATAATCACTATCAATAACTCTTTGCAAATCATTATTTAAAAATCCAGTATTTTTCTGGAATCCTTCTTTCACTATAGAAGAAGAACCGATATCATATAAAGAATTGTCTACTAAAACTTCTGTTATGGTTCCTTGAGTACCAGAAGATTCTCCTACAAAAGATTCTCCTATAGCAAAATCTTGAGTTGAAGATACCCTAAGATATCCATAAGAATTATTCCAAGATTGTAAAGATCCACGTTTAGAACCAGATACAACATCTTCTCCTTTTTCAAATTCATCAACTTTTAATTTAATATCGAAAATTGGGAAATCTTTTTCAGCTATTATTTTTGCAGATGAAATATTGGATTGGAATGTTCCAGGAATTTGACCATCTGAAATAATATTAGATAAATTATATCTTACTGTTCCTAAAGTTCCTCCAATATTAGGATCTGTTGCTAAAATCTCAAATAGAGTATAATCATAATTCTCACTATTATAACCCTTACCAGTACTTCCAACTCCAACACTAACTCCTTCAATCATTACTTTTTTACCCACTTCAAATGGGTAATCAGCAGCATCACTAAAACTTGCTCCAATTGTCAATGTTACATTTTTATTTCCTTCATCATAATCTATACTATTAATAGTATATCCATTAGAATTGCTAGTAGGAATAATCTTAGGGGTAACATTATTCAAAGTTTTACTATTTTTTAAAATACTAACTTGAGTATCTCCTAATTCATAATTTAAATCAACATCATCAACTACCTTATTAGTCAATCCATCCAAAAGAACCAAACCTGGAGATTCTAAGTAATTTTTTCCAACTGAACTAATTCCAATACTTTCTAAAGAAGTAAGTAGATCTAATTTAATTAATTGTGGTATATTAGATTCAGGTCTAAGAGTTTTATCTACAGAATAATCAAATCCAATATCTTGAATCATTAATTGACTTATTCTTCCTACTGTAGGAGCCTTTGTTTCTAAAATTGCATTATTTCCTTTAGATGAAATTATAGTGCTAATTCCTGGAAGAGATTTATATTCGAATCCTTGATTTTCTACTCCAACACTAGCAATTGGACCTTCTGCATTTTTAGAATTAGTAACATAAGAAAATACACCATCTGATGATGCATATTCTAATTTTTGAGGAATAATGGGTGATATAAAAGAAAATGTAGTAGATCCAACTCCTACTATAGTTTTATTTCCTGATAATGGATTGGAGAATAAAGTAGCAGAATTGGAATTATTAATATTTTCAGTATCTCTAATAATCTCAGTTTTAAGTGAAGAATTTAATAATTTGTTTATTGGAGTTAAATTATAATATAATGTATTATTAATTTCTTTTACATTTTTTACAGTTAAATTAGCATTTGCATCTACACCAACTACCCCAGTTCTAACTACATTAAAATCATCTGTTTCTCCTGAAGTAGAGAATATATTAGTTAGATTTGGATCAGTATAAAGATTAAAATCAAATGCACTATAGGAAACTCCTCCATCAACGAATGATAAAGAAGAATCGGAAAGATCAAAGTATATTTTTAAATTTCTTTCTAATTTTATAGGAGGATTAATTGGAGAAATAGTTCCAGCAGAGGCACTAGTAATATCAATTGCTTTTGGTTCTACATGTATAGAATCATAATAAGTATTGCATAATTTTATAGTATTCTTATCTACTAATGATACATAATAAATTCCATTGTCCACTAACCCACCAGAAGATGTAGTTGCTGTATGAATAACTTTTTGTCCATTACTGTAACCATGTCTTGAAATAGTAATAGTATTATTTCCAACACTTACATCACCAGACCCAAAAGTTCTTGGATCTATTACTAATCTTCTATTATAGTCATTATATGCTACTTTTACAGTAGTAGTTATTCCTGGTTGAATAGTTAATTCAACATCATCTTTAGGTTTTAATCCATGAGTAGAAGCTGTAGATACAGTTACTAAAGATCTACTTAATGATCCTACTAAACTATTTTCATAGTTAGTTTTTAAACTATGGTATATTCCAGTACCAACCCCAATAAAATATAAAGTAGATTCTGTAGTAGTACTATTAATTCCCACAAAAGTTCCAGTAGATCCAAGTCCTACTCTTGCAGTAGCAATACCAATTAAATCATTAGATATTTTTGCTGCATAAACAGTTTGTCCTTGAGTAAGAGCGAATCCATCTATACCATCAGTAGACACTGATACAGCAGCTCCTGCATTTGTACTGTAAGTTAATGCATCTCCAGTTAATAATCCATGATCTTTAAAATAAAGTGATTTAGTTGGAATGAATAATTCAGTCAATCCAACTCCAGGATTAGAAAATACTAAAGTAGATCCAATTCCTACACCAGATGTTGTTCCTAATCCAACAGATTCTGATGGATTAAAATATAATTCTCTATTAAGTTTTAAATTGGAATTTTCTAATTTAGGAGTAGCGTTAAAAACAATACTTCTAGGTTTTTGTTCTACTCTAGAAGAAGCTGTATGTGCAGTTCCTGAAGTAGAATTCCATTCTCTTATTACTCTAACTCTAGATGATTCAATATCTACATTTAAAACTTTTACTTGTTCAGTTCCTATCCCCAAAACATCATTTTCTTTTATATAAGGAGGTCTTATATTTCCTTCTAAATTAAAGTAAGTTACAATTCCAGTAGAAGAAGAAGCATTAACTGCATCAAATAATTTAAAAGTATCTGTTGTAATTCCTATTTTTATTAAAGAGTTATTCTTTAAACCACTAGTACTTAGTCCAGAAATATAACTTATTTCATTATGATAAAAATTATGAGGATTTGTAGTATATCCTACATATTGGCCAGAATAATTTCCAAGTATAAATTCTACATTAGAAAATTCAGTATAAGCAACACTAACTTGATTTACAGTTTTACCCTTAATAAAATTAACAGTAGATTTAGATCCATATCCACTAGATCCTACATCTTCAAAAACTACCTCATCTCCCACTTTATATTGAGATCCTCCAGTATTAACCCCTACACTTTGAATTTTTCCAGCAGTAGTAGACGTAATATAAGTTCTTTGTCTATGAATATTGCTAGGATTTAATACAAAATCATAACTTGTATCATTAAGTAAGAAATTATAAGGAGTAGTATTTCTGACTAAATTTGTAGTATTAAGATCTACTATATCTTGATTAGATCTATAATCAAAATTATAATCTATAGATTGATACTTATACGAATTACCTATAAAATATGGAAACTGTGGTTTTCTATAATTTTTAAAAGCACCCTCATCATCATTTATAGTTGGGTTAATTAATGCAAAATAAGCATAAACTCCATTAGGAAATTCTGGTGTTTTACAGAATCTGCCATTATGTTCATCTAAATCTTTATCATCAGAATAAGTATAATCTTCTACAAAAAATCCTTCAGAATATATCTTCTCTCCATTGGATGTGAGTGGGTTGGGTCTCTCACTAGAAATAGAAGGGGAATACCCTGATTCTAAAATTTTAATAGGACCACCAGAACTATTTGTATATCCATAAGGACCATAAATTGGACATCCATCATATGACCATCCAATAATTGGTGAATGAGAAACTGAGACTTGTTCAATATCATTTTCCAATGAAAGATCTGGAACAAATACTTCCTTATCACCTATAGATTTTTTAATATAAACAGATTGTCTTAATTTTCTGGGTGCATATAAATGAGAATACTGAAGACCATACTCATCATTCAAACCAGCAGAAACTACCCCATCATCAGTCGTAATTTGGTCATTTTGTATTAATCTTTCAACGCTATTAATAGTCCATGTTTTAGTATTAGCATAAAAATTAGCACCATCTCCGTTAGATGTTACTGTTATACTAGCATCACTAGAAGTGTGACCTACACCAGCATTAACTATTTTAACTGAATCGATAGATCCATTTTTCAAAATAGGAATGATAACAGTACCTTTACCAGTTCCCTCCATCTTTAAATTAGGAGGAGAATTATATTCAGTACCTGAATTCAATACTATAACTTCACTCAACTTACCATCAACAGTTATTATAGGAATTAATTGAGCATTTTTTCCACTTTTCGCTTCAAAAGTTGGTTGCCTATTATAATTGATAATGTCTGATGATCCATATCCTACACCACCATTAGCAACATATACTGATTTAATTGAACCCCTTACTACAGGTCGTAAAGATGCACTAAAATCTTGACCAGAAAGTGTAGAAACTCCTATATTTCCAGTTACTGTTACTGAAATTGGAGGATAATTAAATTCATTAATTCCTTCACCACCAGATAGCAATTCAATATAATTTTTATTTCTTAAGAAGAAACTAGCTGGAGTAGAACCCACTCCAACAGCAGACAACTTAAATGAACCTCCATCTACTTCAGTTACATAATAATCTGTTAGAGTAGTAAGTCCAATAATAGGAGTAGTTTTATTATCATATCTAATTAATTCACCAGTTTTATATCCATGATTAGGAATATTAATTATATTAGTGGCAGTATTAATTCCTGAAGAAGTTGTTGAAGTTAATCTATTAGTATAACCACTTCCAGAATTACCAATACCTATAGATCCAATAACCCTCTTTTTAATAGCACATTTGAGTTCTTGAATACCTTCACCATAACCAGTAATAGAAATACTAGATACTCCTGCTATAGCATCCAAATAATTGGCATGTAAAGAGACAGTTGTAGCATCTTTGATAGAACAAAAATATGGAGCATCTGTAGATAATCCAGCAATAGCAGTTTGAGTATCAGTAATATAAGTTACTAATTCACCATCTCTAAATTTATGATATGTTGAAAATCCTATGGTATTATTTGTAAGATTAACATACCCTCCAGTTTCAGTGGAATCAAATGTTAATGAATGATCCTTCTGAATCAAATTTGCATATGCTATGCACCCAGACCCATTTCCACCACTTATTTTTAAAGTAGGAGTAGAAATATAATCAAATCCTTCATCTACAATGTCTATTTTTTCTATAGACCCCTGAACTTCACAATAGGCAGATGCTCCTACACCAACTCCATCTGTAATTGCTAAAATAGGTGGATTTATAACATCATAATTACTTCCGCCACTTGTAACTGAAATATCTTGAATTGGACCATAAGAAACAACATCATTAGACTTATAATTAAGAATTTCAACACCATTCACCAAAATACCAGTTTTTCCTCTTGGAGTAGACTGATTAATTAAAGATGAAACAGGATCTTTAATTTTTCTAATTAATTTTTGAGATTGTATTGATTTTTCAGAAAATAAAGTAAGTTCAAATTTATTATTAGTTACAGTTCCACTAAAAGTAGAATATATTTCATTAGAAATGTTTGCACTACTTTTGGAAAGTTTAATAGTATTAATATCTACCTTTTTGACAAAATACTCCCCACCACTTAAGTCTAATTTATTATCTCCATCACCAGGAACATATGTTACCTTCTCTCCAGTTATTAATCCATGATTAGGGATGGATATTTCAGTATCATCAGTAAAAGAACCAGAAAATAATAAATCTGTTTCTCTAATATCTAAAGCATCATCAAAATAACTTGGAAGTGAAGGTGAAGCAATATAAACATCATTTCCGTCAATACCAGGAGTTAAATATGAGTTTTGAACATTTGTAGTGTAAATATTTGCTTCAGGATAATTACTTAAATTAGCTTTGGATAGTAACCTTTGAATTCTATATGAAATATTTGGATTTAATTCTCCAGAACCTTTAATTAAAACTTCTTTAGAACTAACAAGAGATATGATAGAACATGATACATCATTAATAAGAGCATTATCTCCTGCAACGAAATTATGGTCATCAAAAAGATTTAACTTATATGTAAAGTTTGAAGAGTCAATTAATTCAATAGATTCTATACTATAAGTAACAGAAATATTAGTAAATAAATTCTTTGTAACTTCACTTTTAGAAATTAACCCCAAACCTTTAGGTTCAATAATACTACCTTCTTCATTATAATAGGTAGTATTAAATTCAGGAATTAAATCAGATAAAACACCAGTAACTCTAACTTTTACTACATCTGCAGTTCCTATACCAGAATACCCATATGCAAATGCATCTAATCTTAAATCATGTTTTGGTGAAATATTTTTATCTACTCCACTACATCCATAAAATTGAGTTAATGATTTTGAAGTATAATTTATAGTACTTGAAGATCCATCAATATAATTTGCTATTAAAACACCAGTAGTTCCAAATCCAACTGTAGAATCAACAGTTAAAACTGTTGATCCAACTGAGACACCATCTACTAATTTTGTATTAGGATGTATAGAAAAATCTCCACTTACTTTATCTAAACTTTGATCATAGTCTAAACTTAGTCTATAATATGCCTTATCTCCTCTTACTATTTTTTCTATATCACTAATAGCTCCATTTGCCTTTTCAAATCCATATACAGGATCTTGAAATATATTTCTATTAATAAGATCCATAGGATCTCCATCAATAGATTCTACTACAAGTTGCTTAGAAACTTTATACTCCGCATCAGAAGGTATGAAAAGATAATCACTTGGTTTAATAACTTCTACATCTTTTCCATATAATGCTCTAAATAAAATCTCAAAGGATTGATCTGTTCCTTTTGAAGAATAAAAATCTTTTGATTGTTTAACAAATAATCTTTTATCTACATCAGCAGAAAGTGGTCTTTCTTCAAATCCTGGCGTAATTTGTTTCTTTACCTTCTTGAAGAATTGCTGTAAAAAACGAATACTTAGATTACTAACTGACGTGCCTGAAGAATGAGTGGCAATACCAGATTGTGAAAATACAAGTTCATCTGGTTTGTTAAGACTTCTATATGATGTAATTCCGCTAAAACCTCGAGAGCATCCAGTGAAAGAATTAGTAGTAATTCCAGTATATGTTATAATTTCATCATTAATCTGAATTAATCCATAAGTATCAGGAAATCCAGTAGTAGATTCAACATCTATAACGTTATCTGTTATTCCAACATATCCAGAAAGAGTTGTGGAATCTACAAGGTTTACTAATTCATCAACTTTTATATATTCATCAATATTTTGCAAAATATCAAGTGTAGATCCTTGATTTTCTATAGCAGTATAATATTGTGCTAAAAAATCACCAGCAAGTGGAAAATCTGCCCTTATAAAATCTGGCAGTTGATTTTTAACAACTGAACTAATTTTGACTCTTGTATTTTCTGACATTTTATAGTTGTGTTAATTTCCTGCTAATAAAAGGATTAATATGATGTATTCATATTATTGGGTGTAGGATTAGAATCACCTAAAAGTTCTAAATTAGTAGCTCCTAACACATATGTATCTGAGGAAAGAAGGGAGGTATTTTCCTTCTCTTTTTCAGTCAATCTAGCTATATTGCCATTCATATAACTTGAAGTAGCAGTATACTTAGTACCAGAAGTATTATCACCAGATGTTACGTTATCAGCAATCATATCAATAGTACTATTGCTAATATCTAACTGTAAATATAAATCCTGCAATCCTATGATGTCATTAGACTTAGGAGAAGCAGAAATTTCTATAATTGGGATATTTTGGACTTTTTTAGATGTTTTAATGATATTAATTGGTTTAATCAATATTTCAGCTTTTGCATAATCAACAGTACCAATATTAGTAGAAACAATTGTAGGATTACCCCTTGATTCTAATTTAAATAAGAACAATGTTCCAGTTTTTCCATCTGCATTAGGAGAATCACTTAAATACACAGTATCTGGTTGTCCAAAAATATTAAATCCAGATGATTTAATATTATAACCTTGATTACTCTTTACATAGAAAGGATTTCCAAAACATAGTTCATATTCTGCATTTTGATTGAGTAAAGGTTTCAAATCACGTCTAATTGTGACTTTTGTAATATTTGAAGTTACCGAATCTCCACTATTGTCTACAACTGCCTGAAATCTACTATATTTAAATTTAGCTCCATATTTATTCATTTCAGAGGAATCTGAATATGTAGTTATATTGTTAGATATCTCTGTTTTTACTGTATTTGCATTAGAAACCAAACTTGGGTTATAATATGCATTAATATCAACCTCAACATACAAATATTTCAAATCTTGGATTTCGCAAACAATTCCTGCAACAGAATATTTTCTTAAAATCCTTTTAAGGTTATTTTTAATAGAATCTGGTACATAAGGACCATAAAATGGTTTTATAGTGATAAAAACCTTCCCATATCTTGGAGGACTCATTTCTTCACCTCCAAAAACAGAAACTGACTCTGTTTCAGGGTAAACTTTGGGAATTAGTGCCTCATAATCAGCTGCAGTGACTGCTCTATTGTATGTGGAGTAGATTTTAGGTGCATAACGCTTAATTGAGTCTACAGATTCAATTGCTTTACCACCTATAGAGTCATTTATAGTTGTAATTACTGAAATTCCTGTACTTACAAGGTTATTGTTGTTATCTACTATTCTTCCATTGAAAGAAAATGATGAAATGTTGTTTGCAACATCTCCATGAGTAGTAATATAGGAAACTTCAATAAAATTGAGTGATTTTAGTGCTTCTCCAAACACACCATCACCAAAAATCAACTCATATCTTTGATCTTCTATTTCTTGAAGGAAATATACCCTTGAAGTACTTGTAACTTCTATTAAAGTGTCAGAAAATACAAATTTTTTGGATGATGTACTTGCTTGAGTGTCACGAACTATCACTTCTACAGTAGAAGTGTCAATATTTGGGTTCTGAAGTATGTATTTTGTAGGAGGTGCAGGATTTTCTGATGAAACAGTGAAATTTGTAGTTAAAAATGTCCCCTCATAGATGGTAACATTACTAAAAGTAGCAATTCCATCAACTACAGGTACTGTAACATCAGTCGGAATGCAAAAAGAGTAACTTTCTGACCCAAAAACTGATGCAGAAGTAGCAACAATTCCTTTTTTAAGGGTAAGAGTAACAGGTTTTGTTGCAAAATCAGTTGTATCTATAAAAAATGATACAATTGCCTTTGCAGCAGTAGTAGATCTGGGTGTATAACCTATATTTCTTGCTAATGCAACTACATTTTCTCTTAAAGTGGCACTATCTATGAATACTTCATTGCTAACCATGTTAGCATTGTAAGAATTAATGTAAGTATTGTATGCTAATACATCAATTATGCTTGAAAGGTTAGATCCTTCAAAATCATAATCTGTAAAATTAGAATTTGCTCTCAAATAATCCTTCAAAGAAGTTTTTATTTGGTCAAAATCCAGATTTGTAAAATTTACTAGTGCCATTTATCTAGTTGACTGTAGTGCAAATGCTAATTGTTGAGGAAGAGCATCAATTCCTATGATATCATATGTAATTATTACATCAAAAGCATTACCATCAAAGTCTGGAACTGCTTTTACTTTTCTTAATTTAACTCGAGGTTCATAATTATCAATAGTATCCTTAATTTCATCCTCAATTAAGGAAGCAGTTATCTCATCCATGTTGTCAAAAAGCAACTCATAGACTCTGGAACCTAAGTTTGGGTTAAAAACCTTCTCTCCAGGTCTTGTTAGTATTAAATTCCTTACAGAACGTGCAATAGCAGTCTCATTTTTAGTTGCAATTAAATCCGAATTGATAGGATTAACCTGAAATGTCATGCTCAGATCTTTAAATCCTCTACTAACCCTTTCGACAGGCATAAAAACACAGTAAATATAAGTTATTTATGTGTATCTTTACTCAAAAATATTTGATTATAAAAATTAGAAGGTTATATTTAGGCGACTAAATAATAGTGTCATAAGAATTCCTAGCTCTAATGACAATTTTCGTATAAAAGACCCTTTGGAACACTCCATTAGGGTCTTTTTGAACGAAAGAATTTTTACTTGTGGAAAAGGTCGCTAAATAACAATTATAATAGAGCTAGGAACTCTTATGTCAATGCTAATTCAGTGCGAAAAATCAGCACGCCCTTTAGATGATGATACACTTTTCTGGTTAGCACCAGATTATTTGGGTATTTTTGGATTTAGAAAACCAAAAAGATGGTATAAAAGAAATAATTTAAAATTACTCATTAAAAAAGGACTCTCTTGAGTCCCTTTATTTTATCTTCCTTGTCCTCTATACCTTTTTTTAGGTTTATTGGAACTTGTTGCTGCGTATTTGGTGTGCTTGCCCCTACCTTGATAAGTCT
>CEVZ01071625.1_pt1 | contig 10614 bp, 8 predicted proteins | sample 361371 | NCBI WGS metagenome assembly CEVZ01 (sample SAMEA2620217, study PRJEB7988) | marine metagenome | isolation source: saline water (ENVO:00002010), including
AAAATTAGAATCCAAGGAAAAGCAATAATGGCTGTCCCAAAGAAAAAGACCTCAAAAGCTAAAGGCAGAAGCAGGAGAGCCTCCGCGTGGCCTTTAAGACAATCAGCTAGAAGTCTTTGCCCGCGTTGTGGGGCAATCAAGAGACCCCATCGGATTTGTTCAAATTGTGGTTGGTATGCCGGCAGGCAGGCCGTTGATGTTGACTAAAAATCGCGAGTTAGACAGCGGTTTTGCAGCACTAATCAAGAGTTAGGGAATTTAGATTGCTACCTGTTGCCGTTGATGCCATGGGCGGTGATAACGCCCCGAATGAAATAATTGACGGAGCTCAAAAAGCTGTTGAAGATCACGGGATACCTGTTCTTCTGGTTGGAAGACCTGAAGTCCTGGAGGGTTTAACAGATCTTCCCGTAATGCCAGCCTCAGAAGTGATAGAAATGGATGCCGAACCGGGATCAAGTGTTCGACAGATGAAAGACTCTTCTTTGGTGAGAGCAGCAGAAGCAGTGCGCGACGGAAAGGCTAGCGCAATGGTCAGTGCTGGGAACACCGGGGCAACAATGGCAAGTGCTCTATTGAGAATGGGTCGCATAAAAAATATCGCACGTCCAGCAATTGCAACTCTACTTCCATCTCCGGGAACAACCCCGACAGTTTTGCTGGACTCAGGAGCCAATGCCGAGTGCAATGCAGAATGGTTGCTTCAATTTGGTCAAATGGGTTCAGTTTTCGCACAGCACAGACTTGGCATCAAAAAACCGCGTGTAGCCCTCCTTTCAATAGGTGAAGAACCAGGTAAAGGCAGTCCGTTAATTAAAGATTCTTTCAAGACTTTTTCTGAAGCTGAATTTAATGAAGGTTCATTTATCGGCAACATAGAAGGAAGAGATCTTCTCACTGATGCAGCTGATGTGGTAGTAACAGACGGCTTCACAGGAAATGTTGCCCTGAAAACAATCGAAGGGACGATGAAAACACTTTTTTCAGCAATTCTTGAAAAATTGACTTTAACCAAAGAGTCAACAGCGGCTTTTGAGACACTAGGTCCCGAGTTTGATGAACTATTACAAATCTTTCACCCTGATACATACGGTGGAGCTATGTTGCTTGGAGTAAAAGGTGTCTGCATCATCAGTCATGGATCCTCTGGCTCTCTAGCTATAGAAAACGCAATCAAGGTTGCAGCAGAGATGTCAGAATCAGGCATAGTCGACAACTTGCAATCATCTTTTAAATAGTTTCATTATATTTCAATATATTTAACTACTAAAGTTTAAAACTCAACACTCGGCTAGGATGAGTTCACGCTGGAAAGAAAACCAGCCCGAAACTAAGGAGCTCATTTGCCTGCAGAAACCCATATGGAAGGCGCACCAATAGAACGTGATGAGGTTTTAGACCTAGTAAGAGAACGCTTAGCGGACATTCTTGAAATAGATCCTGCTGGAATTGCAGAAGGAGCTGCATTCGCGGATGACCTCGGAGCAGACTCACTCGCGTTAATCGAATTGGTGGAAGCTTTAGAAGAGGAATTAAGTGAACGTTCTGTAGGTTTCAGAATCGATGATGACGATCTAGAAGACCTTAGAACAGTGCGAGATGCCGTTGACTATGTCGTCTCTCGTTTCAACTAACCCGAAAATCGGGAATCAACCGATCTTTGAAGCAGAGATCCGGATGAAACTCGAAGAAAATATCGGATATAGATTTACTGATCTTGAGTTACTTTCTGACGCCTTAAGACACAGATCTTGGTGTTCGGAAAACGAAGGAGATTCAAATGAACGACTTGAATTTCTAGGAGATGCGGTTTTGGGAACACTGATAGCAAAAAAGATTTTTACCGACTTCCCATATAAACCAGAGGGAGATCTGGCAAAAATTCGATCTGATGTAGTCAGCTCAAATTCATTAGCAGAAGTTGCTAGAGAAATTCATCTTGGTGAAATGCTTGCATTAAGTCCTGCTGAGGAATCAGCTGAAGGTCGACAAAAAGAATCCATTCTTGCAGATTCCTTTGAAGCTCTCCTGGGAGCAGTTTTTCTTGATGGAGGGATAGATAAAGCAGAGTTGATTGTAGAGAGACTATTTTCTGACAAAATAAGTTTGACAGCATTAGAACCGGGATCGACTGACTATAAAACGCGTTTGCAAGAGCTGACGGTGAAAATATCAGAGCCATCGCCTGTTTATTTGATCGAAACAGACGGGCCCGACCATGAGAAGAGTTTTTTCGCAACTGTGAAAATAGGAGCCGAAAGTTTTGGTCCTGCTTATGGAGCTTCTAAAAAGAAAGCGGAGCAGGCAGCTGCAAATCTTGCATACAGTTTTTTTGAAATCAAAGAGAAAGGGGAAGAAAAGTGACTCTCCCTTTAGAACTCCCAGAAATCGAAACGATTCGCCGGGACCTTGACCGTGAAATAGCAGGAAAGAAGATTAAATCAGTTGAAGTTTCTTCAATGTCTATTGTTGAAGGTTTTAAAAATAAAAAAGCTTTTAATTCAGAAATAGTAGGAACCAAATTGGGTTTAGTGGAGAGAAAAGGTCTCCACATTTTCACAGAACTAGACAAGAAAAAAATACTGTTTATAAAACTCGGAACAGGAGCGTCGATAAGAAGGCACGCCACAAAAGATAAGACAGATAAAGACACGGTTATGCAAATCACGTTCACAGTAGGAGGTCAACTACGAATCATAGATGCCAAAGAAGATACGAAAGTTAGTGTTTTTTCCTTAGAGGAACTACAGGATCCAGAATTCGTAGAAGAAAAATTCCCAGAGTTCAAATTGTTGGGAATGGATCCTGCTTTAGAACCAGAACCGTGGACAGAATTCGCTAAGAGAGTTCTAAGAGAAGGAGAATCCACTGACCTAAAGTCACTCTTGTTTGATGAGTCAGTGGTAGTAGGCGTTGGTGACATTTACAGTGATGAAATTTTATTTCACGCAGGATTAAGACATGACAGACAAAGTGATTCCCTATCAATCCAAGAAGTCAGGAGACTCTATCGTTCGATAGTCGAAGTAATAGTTGAAGCAGTTAAATATCGCGGTACTTCTATAGAAGAAAGAGAGTTTTTAGACGTCTTTGGCGAACCCGGTGGTTTTGCTGAACATTTAGCGGTCTATGGCAGGGAAGGTCTTTTCAGCCCGACAAGCAAAAAACCTGTGCAAAAGGTAAAGCACAAAGGACGTTGGACTTTCTTTTGTGAAACACAGGTTTGAGTTTGTAAAAAAGTAAAAATTTTCTTGAATGAAACCAAGAGGCTTTGCTTAATGACTATGGTCTGTAAGTGTTCTTAAAACGTCTAACAATAAAAGGCTTCAAGTCTTTTGCTGATGCAGCGACACTTGATCTTGAAAGAGGTGTAACCGCTGTAGTAGGACCAAATGGCAGCGGAAAATCAAACGTCGTAGATGCAGTCGCGTGGGTTCTTGGAGCTCAAGCTCCAAGTGCAGTCAGATCACAGAGAATGGACGATGTCATTTTTGCAGGCACTACAGATCGAAGTGCTCTTGGACGAGCAGAGGTATCCCTAACAATTGACAACTCTGATAACAGTCTTGCCTTAGATTTTCCAGAGATAACCATCACCAGAACTCTGTTCAGAAGCGGTGATAGCGAATACTCCCTCAATGGGTCACCATGCAGACTGCTCGATATTCAAGAGTTACTCTCAGATGTTGGAGTCGGGAGGCAGCAACACGTAATTATCTCACAGGGTCAAATAGACGCCGTGCTAAACGCACGTGAAGAGGATCGTCGATCAATTATTGAAGACGCTGCCGGAATTTTGAAATTCCGGAAAAGAAAAGAAAAGGCGGAGAGAAGACTTGATTCGACAGGGTCCAATCTTGACCGACTGGGAGATATGCAGCGCGAAGTAAAAAGACAACTAAGACCACTAGAAAGGCAAGCAGAGGCAGCGAGAAAACATGGAAATTTCTTAGAAGAATTGAAGAGCCTGAGATTGTTCCGCTATTCAAAAGAATTCAATGAGTTAAAAAGTTTAGCAACTAATGAATCAGAGAAAAGGTCAGATTTAGCAAGGCAAGAAACTCTAAGCGTCAACGAACTAAAAAGATTCGAAGCTGAAATTTCAGCAGCAGAAACTGAACTAACAGCAAGAGGTGAAGACGATTTAGGCGATCAATTAGTTCGATTTGAAGCCCTCAGAGAAAGAGCAAAAGGATTGAAAGCAGTTTTAATTGAAAGACAAAAAGGCATTGAACGGGACCGTGACTCGCTTGTTTCATCTGAAGTAATTGCGGGATTTGAAGTTGAGCTTGTCAAAGCAAAGCAAGAAGAGAAAAGTTTGCTTGAAGAACAAAATTCTCTTCTCCCGGAGATCGAATCTTTGAAGAAAATGGAAGAAGAGTTAAATAACGACTGGTCAACTTTCGAAACAGATTGGGCGGATGGAGTTCCAGTTGTGGGAGGGCGTGCTTCAGAAATACGAGGAGAACTAGGTGTTCTAAAAGCTTCAGTTGATCAAAAAGACATAGAGAAAACCCGATTCCAAAAAAAATTCGACGAAGTAAAAACTTCAGAGAAAGAACTAGTTGAAAAGGCAACTTCTTTGAATGCCCTCCTGAAGGAGACTAAGCAAGAAGATATTGGATTAACAGAAAGCATTGTCCAACTAAACGAAGAAATAGATAAACAAAAAGAAAATCGAAATTTAAAGTGGGAAGAATTAGCCGACGCTAAAGCAGCCTTGCGCGCAACTGAAGCAGAAATCGAGGCCTTCGGACAAGCGATTAACAGAATAAATACGACGTCGACCTCGGATTTCCCTACAAACACTGACGGGGTCATAGGAATTCTGTCAGACCTTATTCAAATAGAACCCGGCTACGAGACAGCTTTTGAAACCGCAACCGACGGTTTACTATCCACCGTCATTTTTGATACGACAGAAAATGCAATACAAGCACTTAACGATGTGGAGATTGAAGACAGATCTTTTTCACTGGCGTCACTTGATGCAAATTTCACAGAATCAGACGAATCTCAAATAGGTGACCCACTTCGAAGACACGTGAGCTCAACAAATGAAATTCTTGACTCTTTCCTGGATCGTATTCTTTTAGATGTAATAGTTCATGAAGGAGATCTAAGGTCAAAAGTTGAAACACTGCTAAAAAATCCCCGTCTTACCATTGTGAACAAAAACGGTGACAGATTCAGCTCTTCCGGATGGCGGATAGGACAAAGAGATAAGGCGAACATAAAGAAGATTTTGAAAGATGCTCAAAACCGATTTTTATCAGAAGAGAAAAAAGTCCAAGAGAAGCAACTTTCTTATAGTCAATGTGAGTCAAAAATTAATTTATTTGAAAATGATTTAAGTGAACAGCAAAAACAACTTGAAGAGTGCAAAAGCAAAGAGGCTTCGTTATCTGAGTCAATTCAGAGATTAAGAGTTGAGCAAAAAACTTTAGATATTGAAAACCAGACTTTAGAAGAACGAATTAGTGAAAATGAACAAAGAATCAAAGAAGAAATCCGTCAGATAACGGAACTGCAGATACACCTACAAGAACTAGAAGAAGCTGAAAAAACATCTGTTCAAGCTGCTCAAAGAATGGCAGATGAACGAAGTCAACTTGAAAGCAGGTCAGCTGAAACTGCTGCCAGACGCACTGAATGTGAGGTTAGATCAGCAGATATAAGGGGGAGATTGGCTGTAGTCAAAGAAAGAGTTAACGAACTTGACACTCGTTTAGAAAGACTGTCAGGAGAAAGAACCGGAGTAGCTGACCGAACTGAAACAATCGAGAAGAAAGAGACAGCCACCTCCTTTTTGCTTGACTCTCTCGACTTGAGAAATGAAATAATTGAACGTCGTCTAACAGAGCTAAGAAATCACCGAAGAGACCAATCAGATCGAGTCCGAAAAATCACTTCACAATTAGATGAACTTCGTTCATCAAGAAGAAAAAGAGAAGATGAAGTCAGAAAACTTCGAGAAGAACAAGCGCGTTTAGAGATCGAGAGAGCCGAAACTAGGTTAAAACTCGAAAATTTAACTGAGACAATAAGGTCCGAATTCGAACGTGAACCAAACTCCATAGGTGAACTTCCTAGCCCTGAATTACCTGAAGGCTTAACAGTGTCTGAGCGAATAGCTGAGCTTGAGAGAGAGCTCAAGCTGATAGGTCCTATAAATCCTCTCGCGCTTTACGAATTCGATGACTTGAAAGAACGGTATGAATTTTTGGAGGAACAACTAGAAGATGTTCGGTCAACCAGAAAAGAGTTACGAAAAGTAATTCGTTCGATTGACATAGAGATCAAGGAAGTTTTCGCGGCAGCTTTTGCTGAAGTTTCAACTAACTTCAATGATTTATTCGAAGTTCTGTTTCCGGGCGGAAACGGAAAATTATCTTTGACAGATCCAGAAAATCTTCTAGAAACAGGAATTGAAATTGAAGCCAGACCATCAGGAAAGAACGTAAAGAAACTGTCTTTGCTCTCTGGAGGTGAAAGGTCTTTGACAGCACTAGCTTTCCTTTTTGCAGTTTTCCGAAGTCGACCATCTCCTTTCTACGTAATGGACGAAGTAGAAGCCGCGTTAGATGACGCAAACCTTTTCCGTTTTCTTGGATTAGTTGACCAATTTCGCGATGAGTCGCAACTGCTAATTGTCACCCACCAGAAAAGAACTATGGAAGCAGCTGATTGCCTGTACGGGGTTTCCATGGCTTCAGGCGGTTCATCGAAAGTAGTTAGTGAAAGGGTGGAGGCAACCCGTTCCGCAGAACGTTTAGGGATGTTGGCGAGTTAGAAACAAGAATCGCAGGCACACCTGTTACTCTTTGCTCTCCAATTACCTCAGATTCCACAGTCAAGGTAGCGTCAAAGTGTGCGCATTTTAGTAGTAGATGATGAACCCGATCTGGTAAGGGCTTTAGAACGCGGCCTGAAAAGAGAAGGCTATGCAGTAGACACTGCTTTAAGCGGTGAGGAAGCGTTAGCAAAAGCGTCTTGGAATCCATATGACCTAGTTTGTCTAGATTTGAATATGCCTGGTTTAGATGGCTTGGAAGTCTGTAATTCTCTTAGAGACACACCATTCCAAGGAGTAATCCCACGAATACTAATGTTGACCGCCAGAGATAAAATCGATGACCGGATCAAAGGCCTAGATGCAGGCGCAGATGACTATCTAGTGAAACCTTTTTCTTTTGAAGAATTGGCAGCAAGGGTCCGTTCATTGTTGAGACGTGACTCCGGTCAAGCAGGGTCAATAATAGAAATAGGCCCTTTAGTCATAGACACTTCTAAGCATTTGGCGAAAAGAGGGGACCGTTCATTGGATTTAACCTCTAAGGAATTCGCTTTGCTTCGCTATTTCATGTCAAAACCAGATCAAGTTATTTCGCAATCAGAGTTATTGGATCATGTTTGGGATGAGCATGCAGACCCTGTTACAAACACCGTTCGAGTAACAGTAGGGACACTAAGACGGAAAATATCTATTGACGATGAGGTTGATTTGATTGAAACAGTTGTCGGTAGCGGATATCGGTTACTTGAGGAACCACTAGAAGAAATTTTTGATAATAAAGATTAAAGATTGGATTCAATTAGAAATGAAGAAGTTAGGAGGAATCAGAACAAAGATCGCCTTGCTCTACTCGATTCTTTTATTTGGATTGGCTTCAATAGTTTTGGGTGTCATTTACGTTTCATTTCCACAGTCGCTTTCAGACTCAGAGGTAACGCAACAAAATGTAGAAACAGAAAGTGGCGGTCTTAGCGCAGAAAGGTTAAACGGATTTGAAGAACTCCTTTTGTTTGAAGAAAAAGTCAATCAAAATGCTGTTGAACAATTAAGAGATTACATTCTTATTGCTCTAGCTGGGCTTCTATTAATAAGCCTTATGGTTGGGTGGTATGCCGCTGGAATAGTTTTAAAACCCATGAAACACATTTCATTTGCAGCGCGTGAAATTTCAGCTACTGATTTGTCAAAAAGAATCGCACTGAAGGGACCAGCAGATGAACTTCGTGATTTAGCCGACACTTTCGATGACATGCTTGCAAGACTTGATAAAGCATTCATAAATCAGCGAGAATTCCTTGAAGAAGCAGCGCATGAATTGAGAAACCCATTAGCTGTTTTGAAAGCTAATTTAGAAGTTGTAGCTGCTGACCCAGAGTCCACAATCGAGGACTATACGACAGCTAGCGAAGTGGCGAGCAGGGCAGCTGATCGTATGGGAAAACTAGTAGACGATTTGCTTCTTTTTGCTCAGCATGAGCGACCTGATGTGCAACGTATCGATTTAGATTTAGAGGAATTAATTCAAAGCACTGTCGAAGATTTCCAAGCGGAAGCTAAATCATTAGGAGTACTGCTTGATGTTGAGTGTGATCCACATCTAGAAGTAGTTGGGGATCCATCAGCACTCAGGCGTGCTTTCGCAAACATTTTGAGCAACTCTATTCGAGTATCAGAAAATGGAAAGCGTATTCATGTACATGCCGGAAGTGATAAAGAAATGGTTTGGATTTCAGTTCGTGATGAAGGACCTGGGTTGGTACCCGACGAAGCTGAAAAAGTTTTCGATCGTTTTTGGAGAGCGGACCAAGTATCAGCAAGAGAAGCTGGACGTTCAGGCCTGGGTCTGGCAATAGTTAAAACAATTGTTGAAAGCCACGGCGGTAGAACAACTGTCCGTTCAACAAAAGACGTCGGTTCCACTTTCACGATTTGGCTTCCCAGATTACTAAAGGGATGACTTGCTGATCATTTTCAACGGCGAGGCAATAGATTTAACTTATGGAAGAAGATTTTGGAACACCTTTTAGAGAAGAGAAAGATACGGAAATAAAAGGTCCAGAAAAGCATGAGCAGTCATTTCCAGACCTGCTTCCTTCACCTGTGCTGTCTGATCAAAAACAGATGAGAAAAATTGCACTGCTATTCCTAGGAGCAGGGTTATTTATAGTGCTTCTAACTGGAGCTTTTATTTTTGGTTGGGTTGTAAATTCAGATAACGATAAAACTTCCTCGATTAACATGGCGTCAGATCAAATTGGCGTAGTCCAAGAGTTGATGGAAGCGCTCGTTAACAACTCAGGAGATCTAACGGAAAGTGAAGTCGCTGCGATAATTGCAGAAATGACTTCATTCAATTCGGAGGTCGAGCCTGTTGTAGCGGTAGCTGACACAGTTTCGCGTTCAGTGGTGATCGTTCGTTCCGAAACAGGTCAGGGTTCAGGAATAGCCTTGGATGATCAAAGAAGGGTAGTGACAAACGCCCATGTCTTAGGAGATTCTGAAACAGTTCAAGTTCTACTGCCAAGCGGGAGAATGGTTGAAGCTCGAATCATAGGGTCAGACATTAGGAGAGACGTGGCAGTAATCGAACTTGATGATGTTGACAACAGTTTGGTACCGGCGCGATTTGCCTCAAGTCAAAATCTGAGAGTAGGACAACTAGCAGTAGCTGTAGGAAGTCCTTTTGAGCTGAATCAAACCGTTACGTCTGGAATCGTTAGCGCTATTGGACGAGTGGAACCTTCATACGGCTGTGAAATTGCTGGACCCATGAGTGCTGAATGTGCGGGAGTGGCCATGATACAAACCGATGCCCCGATCAATCCTGGTAATTCTGGGGGTCCGCTTGCAGACAGAAATGGCCATGTAATAGGTATGAATACCTCGATAAGAACAGAGGGCTTTCTATCCGCAAATGTTGGAGTTGGTTTCGCCATACCCAGTGACACTGTTTTATTGGTGGCTCAGCGTTTAATTTCCAGAGAGCCTATAGGCACCGCCTTTCTCGGGATCTTAGGCGAAACACCTACCGACGGAAGAGCGGGTGCTTTACTCCTTGAAGTTCAAGAGTCTTCACCGGCTTATGTAGCGGGTCTAGAAGTAGGTGATCTGATTGTTCGCGTAGACAGACGCCCGATTTTAAATATGCAAGCTTTGAGAGCTGATATACAGCTTCGACTCCCAGATGAAGAGGTTGTTTTGGAATACATAAGAGGGGAAAAAATTTTAGAAACAACTGTTCGTCTTGCATCTTTAGACGACGAGTATCAGCAGTAGATGCTTGAATATTTGTTTTTACCATTAGAATTAATCCGCAGAACGAGAATGTGAGATCTGAAATTTTTGCGTGTTTTTTTAAATTGGCGTGATTCCAATCAGAATAAGGCAGACTGTTGGACTGAAATAAGATGTAAAAGCATCTTTTTATTAAATTAAGTAACCGGTAAAAAAAGAGAGAGTGGTATAAACGTGGCCGTAAGACTTCGCTTGATGCGCATGGGCAAGAAGAAGCAACCGACCTATCGAGTGGTGGCAGCAGATAAGCGTAAAGCACGCAACGGTAAGTTCATTGAGGTAATCGGCTTTTACGATCCAAAGCAAGACCCATCGATCATAGAAATTGAAAACGAAAGAGCTGTTCATTGGTTGAACAATGGCGCACAGCCATCCGAAAGGGTAGAGAAGTTATTGAAAATCTCAGGAGCCTGGGATGACTATAAGGGATTACCCGAAGGAACGAGCGTCACAGCGCCACCTGTTGCTGAGCCTAAACTTTCAAAAAAAGCTCAGGAAGCATTGAAAGCAGCTGAGGAACCAGC
>CEVZ01031113.1_pt1 | contig 10569 bp, 9 predicted proteins | sample 361371 | NCBI WGS metagenome assembly CEVZ01 (sample SAMEA2620217, study PRJEB7988) | marine metagenome | isolation source: saline water (ENVO:00002010), including
TTTAAACTGTTTAGGCCTTCATTAAAGACTAAGTCAATGATACTTAAATTAGAGATAAACCCATGTTCAGTTTCAAAGACCTGAGTATATGGTTGTATTATATTTGTTTTTGCCTTACTGTTTCTGATACTTAAATTCCTAAAATCAGAATTTGAATTATAATTATCCTGAAAGCTAGAAGTAAATTTAAATTTTAAATCTTTTTCAAGTATCTTAAATATAATTCTTATTGATTTTATGGTTATATCTATTAAAAATTCTTCTTTCTTTTCAAAAATTTCAATAAAATGGTCTTCAAAAAATTCAAAATAAGGAGAGCTTCTATAAGCTATTTGAATTGACTTTAGATGATTTTTTTGCCAATTATTATTATTACATATTCTTATATCTTTAAGCTTTTCTTTTTTTGAACTTGAAAAACTAACAGGTATTATCAAATTTAACCTTCCGTTTGATCCATAAATTGATGCTCTGTTTCTAAATGTCTGCTTTTGATAAAAATCATTTATCTCAAAAATTAAATTTTTAGATTTTAAGAGATGTGAAAAAAATTCAATATTTGGAAAATAGGTAGGATGTATTAGGGTTTTCATTCCGATTTCTTTCTTCTGAAATAAGAAATTATATTCCACAACAAAATTATTGCTATAAAATGTAAAATATAAGATTTTGGTTGACCATCTCCATGAACAGTGGTAAACATTCTATCCCATCTTATTTTATTAAATCCCTTTGCATTGTAGTCTATGCTTAACCACTTGAATACAGGCTTTCCAACGACATGGTCAAATGGTACAAAACCCCAAGATCTTGAGTCTTGAGAATTACTTCTGTTATCACCCATCAACCAATAATAATCTTGCTTGAATGTATATTGATTTGTTTTGACACCATTGATATAAATATTATCATCCTGCATGTAAAGGTCATTATCTTCATAAATTTTAATAAGCCTTTCATAGATCGGAATATTGTCTTTATTTATTTCAATTGTAGCACCTTCTTTTGGAATATAAACAGGGCCAAAAAAATCATTATTCCAATTATAAGATGGGTTTTGAGGAAAAACTGATGGATCTTTTACTCCCTTTGTGAGCGTGTCTTTTTTAATCCACTCAACGTTAGTGTCTTTTTTAAGTTTCTCAAGGGATGCATCACTGATACCCATAAATTTATAAGTGTAGTTGCTATTTATAGGCCCAAATCTATCAGTTATATCATAATTATTAATCATAACTTTTTGATTGAACTTATTCTTTTTAGGTTGAACTAAATATGAAAATTGCAACTTAGCCCTTTCTGGTAATTGATTTTTTTCTCCATTTATATAAACATATCCATTAATTACCTCTAGAGTGTCTCCAGCTATACCAACAGCTCTCTTTACATAATTTGTTTTTTTATCAATTGGTTTATAATAATATTTGTCAGTGTAATACATGTTTTTAAAAGTATCAACAGGCCAATTGAAACATACAATTTCATTTCTTTTAATTTTTTGAAAACCAGGAAGTCTTGTGTATGGAAGTTCTGCTAAAAATGGTAACTGTTTTTTATTAAGATATGATCTGGTCTTAATAATCGGAATAGTATCATGTACCATTGGAGCCGCAATTGTTGTCATAGGAACTCTTGCGCCGTAGTGAAACTTACTTACAAATAAAAAATCTCCAACTAAAAGTGATTTTTCTAGAGAAGAAGTAGGTATGGTATAGGGTTGCATAAAGTATGTGTGGACAAATGTAGCAGCAATTACAGCAAAAATTATTGAGCTAGTCCACTCTCCATTTGAGCTTTTGGGATTAATATCTCTATCTTCAACATATTCTATATTTTTAAAATAGTTTAGGTAATAGTTATAAAAACCAAATGTACAAATAGACAAAAAAGTATCAGTGTATGAATTTTTCTTAAAACTCCTTGAAAGTTCAACCCAAATAACTGGAATTATAATGGTATTAAGTACCGGCATAATAATAATAAAAATCCACCACCAAGGTCTATTGATTATTTTAAGCAACACAAATACATTGTAAACAGGGATGAATGAATAAAATGGTTTATTTCCAGAAATTCTATATAATTTCCATGTGCCTATTCCATGAATAAAATTTAAAATCAATAAAATCAATATTATTTCAGTCATAATTTGATGTTTAAAGAAATTCCAAAATTAGATTTATTATCGATTTCATTAAATTCGATATTAGGTCTTAAAGATAAATTGTCATCAAGGTTGTACTGCAATAAATGCGCATCTACATTCGCATCAATAATGTTTAATATGTATAAACCAACCGTAACCAAAATAGATAACTCTTTGTTTCTTTTTAAAGTGCTTTGAGCTCTAATTAAACCATCATTAGATATTGCAGGGTAAGCACCATTGCCGTAAAATTCATCATCAGTGAATCCCGCTAATCTCCTTTTGTAAGCATTACGATATCTTTTATAATCTTTATCATTTTGATTATAGAAATATAAACCTGTTGCAAGTGCACCATAAACAATAGGTATTTTCCAATATTTTTTATTATAAGCCTGACCTAATCCTGGAAGTACTGCAGAGTAAAATGTAGCCTTTGACGGTCTCAAAGCCATTTCTAAGTCTTTTTCATAATCTTCATTTTGACCATAACTAAAAATTGAAACAAAAAACAGAATGATATATAATAAAAATTTATTCATTAATTTTTTTAATTAATCTTAAAAAATCAGATTTTGATTTAAAATTTAAAATGATTTTTCCGGTTTTATTTTTACTAAAAATAAAATCAACCTTAGTTTGAAGTTTTTTTTCAGTTTTAATTTTTTGTTTTAAAAAATCATTGCTAAGATCATCGTTTATTTTCTTTTTAACAGGATTTTTTAAAGAGCTAATTAGTTTTTCAGTATTTCTAACTGATAAGTTCTTTGAAATTATTCTTTCATAAATTGAAAGCTGTAGTTTTTCATCATCAATATTTATCATTGCCCTTCCGTGTCCCATTGATATGAAACCATCCTTTATACCGCTTTGTATTATTGGATTAAGCTTGAGTAGTCTTAAATAATTAGTTATTGTTGATCTTTTTTTACCAATTTTTTCACTCAATTCTTCCTGTGTAAGTTTAATTTCCTCAATTAGTCTTTTGTAAGAAATAGCTATTTCAATGGAATCCAAGTCTTGTCTATGTATATTTTCAACTAATGCCATTTCAAGGGATTGTTGGTCATCAGCCTTTCTTACATAGCATGGTATTTTATCAATCTTTAATTTTTTGAATGCTCTTAATCTTCTCTCTCCTGAAATTAATTGAAACTTATTTTTTGATATTTTTTTTATTGTTATGGGTTGAATTAGTCCAATATTTTTAATCGAGACAACCAATTCGTCTAGTTTTTCTTTATCGAAAGCTGATCTTGGCTGAAATGGATTTAGGGAAATTTTTGAAATATCAATTTCTGTACTATAATTCGTATTTATGTTAGAAATTGGGCCAGGATTATTTTTTGAATCTTCAAGAATAGTTGTTAAACCTCTACCTAAAACTTGTTTCTTTGTTGCTTTAGCCATTATGAGTTTTTGAAATAAGTTCTTTTGCCAAATTTAAGTAATTATCAGCTCCTTTGCTGCTTACATCATAATCAATGATGCTCTTACCATAACTTGTTGCCTCACCTAACCTTACATTTCTGTGAATTACTGTTTTAAATACCATTTCATTGAAATGAGTTTTTACTTCTTTTTTAACTTGATTTGAAAGATTTAAGCGAGTATCATACATAGTTAAAAGAAGTCCTTCTATTAACAGATTTTCATTGTGAATTTTTTGTATACTTTTTATAGTATTTAAGAGTTTGCCCAAACCTTCAAGTGCTAAATATTCGCATTGTATGGGAATTAATACTGAATCTGATGCAGACAATGCATTAATTGTTAATAACCCTAAAGAAGGAGGACAGTCAATAATTATAAAATCATAATTTGTTGCCAATTCCATGATAGCATTCTTTAATAAGTATTCTCTTTCGATCATGTTAATTGATTCGATCTCTATTCCTACTAGATCAATGTGGGCGGGAATAACGTCAAGGAATTCGAGTTTAGTTTTATAAATGCATTCATTAGTTGAACATTCATTTTCTAATAAATTATATATTGTATTACTTCCAATATTTACTTCGACTCCTATAGATGAGCTAGCATTTGCTTGTGGATCAAAATCAATTAATAAGACTTTTTTTTCTAAAGCTGCAAGTGCAGATGATAAATTAACGGAAGTGGTTGTTTTTCCAACTCCGCCTTTTTGATTAGAAATAGCAATAATCTTGCTCATTTTTAAAAAATAATGAATTTTAAATTTACAATTAATAAAACTTAATAAGAACAATTTCTTGTTAAAGAAATTTTAAAATGTTAACAGTGAAATTAACCGTGGCTATTGATGAGTGATTCAAGTATATCGCATGCTGATTCACCTATATTAGAACCAGGGCCAAAAATACATGTAACTCCTTTGTCAAATAAAAAATTGTAATCTTTTTTTGGTATTACTCCGCCAACCACAATCATTTTATCATCACAATCGTATTTTTTTAATTCTTTTATCAGATTTGGAACTAAGGTTTTATGACCACCTGCAAGAGATGATACACCAATAATATGCACATCATTTTCAACTGCCTGTTTAGCAACCTCCTCTGGAGTTTGAAACAATGGTCCAATGTCTACATCAAATCCAATATCTGCAAAACTCGTTGCAATAACTTTTGCGCCTCTATCATGTCCGTCTTGTCCAATTTTTGCTATTAAAATTCTAGGTCTTCGCCCGTCAATCTCAGCAAATTTATTTGAAAGCTTTACCGCATTTAAATAAGAACTATTATCCTTCATATTTGATTTATATACACCCGAAAAGCTTTTAACTTCAGACTTGTAACGTCCAAATTCTTTTTCCAAAGCAGTACTTATTTCACCTAGTGTTGCTCTAGCTTTGGCAGCTTTTATTGATAAAGCTAATAAATTTTTATTTTTCTCCTTCGCGGCTAAACTTAGCTCATTCAATATTTGAACTACTTCATTTTCATTTCGTGTATTTTTTACTTTTTTTAATTTCTTTAGCTGATTATTTTTTACTTCTTGATTATCTATTTCTAGAAAATTCATTATTTCCTCTTCATACAATTTAAATTTATTCACACCTACAATTATAAAGTCTTTATTATCAATTTTAGCCTGTTTTCTTGTTGCGGCCTGTTCAATCCTCATTTTTGGTATTCCTTTTTCAATTGCTTTTGTCATACCTCCAGCATCATTGATTTCATTAATATGAGTCATAGCCCTTTCTATAAGTTGATGGGTCAAACTTTCAATATAATAACTTCCTCCCCATGGATCAACTGTATTACAAATATCAATTTCTTCTTGAATTATAAGTTGAGTGTCTCTGGCAATTTTTGATGAGAATTTTGTTGGTAATCCAATTGCTTCGTCTAATGAATTTGTGTGAAGGCTTTGGGTTCCTCCAAAAACTGCTGATAATGCTTCAATTGTTGTTCTCGTAATGTTGTTAAACGGCTCTTGTTCAGCCAAACTCCAGCCACTTGTTTGGCAGTGAGCGCGAAGACAATATGATTTTTCATTTTGAGGATTAAATTGTTTCATCAATTTTGCCCAAAGAAAGCGTGCTGCTCTCATTTTAGCTATTTCCATAAAGTGATTCATTCCAATTCCCCAAAAAAATGAGAATCTATTGGCAAATTCGTCAACTTTAAGACCAGCGTTAATTCCTGTTTTAACATATTCAATTCCATTTGCTAAGGTGTAAGCAAGTTCCAGGTCGGCACTTGCACCTGCCTCTTGCATATGATAACCTGAAATGCTTATGCTATTAAATTTTGGCATATTTTTACTCGTGAATTCAAAAATATCCGCTATTATTCTTATTGATTCTTCTGGGGGATATATAAAGGTGTTTCTTACCATATATTCCTTTAAGATATCATTTTGTATTGTGCCTGAAAGTTTAGAAATATCAACTCCTTGCTCCTGAGCTGCAACAATATAAAATGCCATAATTGGTAGGACAGCTCCATTCATGGTCATTGATACACTCATTTTGTCAAGAGGTATGCCTTCAAATAAAATTTTCATATCCTCAACAGAGTCAATTGCAACCCCAGCTTTCCCAATATCTCCAATTACCCTTGGATTATCGGAGTCATAACCCCGATGTGTTGGTAAATCAAATGCAACAGAAAGACCTTTTTGACCTGCCTTTAAATTTTCTCTGTAAAATTGATTGCTTTCTTTGGCAGTTGAAAAGCCAGCATATTGTCTGATAGTCCAAGGTCTGTTGGTATACATGGATGAATATGGTCCTCTAACAAATGGTGGTAAGCCAGCAATTGAATTCAAGTGATTATGATTTGATAAATCATCTGAACTGTAATAATTTTTTAAAGTGATTTTTTCATCAGTTTCGGAAAAAATTTGTTTATCATTAACCCTTTTTATGGGTTTAAAGTCGGCTAAATTAAGTTTATTTAAATCTTCTCTAATCATTTGTAAATTTATTTTGACCAACTAAAAGTTTATCTCCTGACTCATATTGTTCTTTTTCTTTCTTTTCGTTCAACAAAATTTCTTGAAAAATCATTTTATTTTTTTGATCATGAAAGTATCCGCCATTATTTTCAATTTTCTTTATTAAGTCAAGAGATTTTTCAGCCAATTTTTCGATTAAATATGTGATATAATAACTACCACTTATTGCATTATTTACAGATTCAATTGATGTTTCATTTTTTAGAATTAAAAGTTGATTATTAGTAATTCTTTTAGAAAACTCGTTTTCATCTTTAAATTTTATGTCATATGGAATAGATTTTATAAAATTACAACCACCTAATATTCCTGACATACACTCAGATGTAGTTCTGATTATATTATTATTATAATTTTTAATTGTTTTATTTTTTGATGATGGTTTAGCAGTGATAATACAATCATCTATTTGATTTCCATATTTCTTTGAAATAATACTCCACAAAATCCTCAAAGCTTGAATTTTTGCAATTTCAAAAAAATAATTATTTCCCTGAATTAACTCGAATGATATTTTGTTAAATAGAGCTTTTCCAAATTTATTAACATAATCAATCCCGGCTGATAGAGTAAATGCAATTTCTTGAACGATGTTTGCTCCAGAGTTTTTAAAATATTCTGAGGATAAATTTAATCTGAATTTTTCTTGATCAAATTTACTTAAGTCTATCGGTGCTTTGCTGTCCAAGTTAGGTTCAATTAATAGTTTAAATTCAGAATTATATTTCTCTGACCTTTCCGATTTAAAATATATATTTCCTTGAGATAAAAAAGCATTATCAATAAATTGATCTTTATAATTACATATAATTAAATTTTTTATTTCATTTTCATATAATCGCTTTATCTCTTCGTTTAGGTTTGTATTTTTACTGCATTTTATTTCGCTGATAATATTCCATTCGTTAGGGAAGAATAATGTTTCTGGATTAACTAACGACTTTCTATTGAAGGAATAGTAAGGAGAAATAGTTATGCCCTCATTGGTTGTAGAAAATAATTTTTTATAATGATCTCTTCCAAGATCTAAAATAATTTTATCTTCCCACGCTTTTTCTAAATTTTTTGATTCTTTCATTTAATCAGAAATTGTATCATATTCAATAAGAAAAATTTCCTCATTATCTTTTTTCATGTACAACTTTTCTCTGGCATATTTTTCAAGGCCTGAGTCTGATTGTATCATTTGTAATTCTATATTATCTTTCGCTATTTCCTTTTCATAATAAGATTTTTGATCATTCAATTCATTTATGTCATTATTTAACTCATTATGTATAATAAATGAATTACTGTCAAAAAAAATCATCCAAATAATGAATAAAATTATAATGATACCATAGGTGCTCTTAATCAATTTTAAAAGTCTATTTTTCATTTCATATTCTTTTTTATAACGTCAATGAGAAGATCAATGTTAGTATTATTTTCTGTATCCAAAACTAAATCACATTCTTTTTTCATTGGTTTCACGTGAATTTGATGCATCTTGTCCAGACGATTTTCAAATAATTTAATCACATCCTCATGATTTCTACCTCTTTCATTTATATCTCTCTTTAGTCTTCTTTTAAACCTTGTATCTCTAGAACAATCAAGGAAAACACTGAAATTAATTTGATCTCTTAAAGTTCTATTACTTAGAATTAAAATACCTTCAATTATTAAAATTTTTTTTGGCTTAAACAATGTTGAGGTATTAAGTCTAAGGTGTGTACTAAAACAGTAGTGGGGCACATTAATATCTTGGTCATTTTTTAAAAGTCTAATATGATTATTTAGTAAATCAAAGTCTATTGCATCAGGTGTATCATAATTTAAGTTATCTCTCTCACTAAACTTTAAATTACTATTGTCTTTATAATATGAATCTGAAGACAACAGGCCAATATTTGATTGATCAAACAATTTATTTATTTTATTAATAATTGTAGTTTTACCACTACCTGTTCCACCTGTAATTCCGATAATGAACATGCTATTCAATTATTTTAATAATACCCAAGTTTTCAACTCCAACATATATATTTTTTTCACTATCTAATTCAATAGATCTAACCCTTCCAATCTGATCCAATAATCTATTTTCCTTAATTATTTCCCCGTTTTCGATTAGACATTGATGCAAATACTGAAATTTTAAAGATCCGATTAGTATGCTTTTATTCAATGTTGGATAATTTGGATTATCAACATATACCATTCCACTTGGTGCAATTGAAGGAACCCAATAATGAATCGGGTCAATCATTCCTCTAATAGAGGTTTTATCGGTAAATTTTGTTCCTATGTAATTTATTCCGTAACTAGCCAATGGCCATCCATAATTATTTCCAGACTTTATTATATTAATTTCATCTCCTCCTCTAGGGCCGTGTTCATGAATCCATATCTTATCCTCATTTTTATCATAGAACATACCTTGTGGATTCCTGTGTCCATAGCTGAATATTGCCTTTTTTGAATTTTTTTCATTTACGAAGGGGTTATCAATTGGAATTCTTCCATCATCATGTAATCTGTATATTTTACCACCATCTCTTGAAATATCTTGAGGATTAAGATCTCTATTGCCTCGATCACCAATACTGAAGAAAATATAATTTTCTTTATCAAAAACTATTCTACTTCCATAATGTAAAGTTCTTTTAGAATTAGGGATGGCCTTATATATAATTTCTTGATTTTCAGCTGAGTCCCCATTTAATTTGAATCTTAAAATAGTTGTATTTGTTCCAGGGTTTTTGTCATTAGAGGACGAATAGGATATATAAATCCAGTTATTCTCTGAGTAATTTGGGTGTAGCTCAATATCTAAAAGTCCTCCCTGATTTTTTGAGATTATTTCAGGAAGATTTTTGATCTTATTTCTGACACCATTTTTAAAATGTATTAATTCACCCTTTCTTTCAGTTATTAAAATTGAATTATCAGGCAAAAAAACAAATGCCCATGGAACCTCAAGTTTATCAACAACTAATTCATATTTTAACTCATTAGAATATAAACTATTTAGAAAACAAAAAATAATGAATAATTGAACAAATCTTATCATATAATGAAATTACAAAAAACTAGTTATTAAATGCTAAAATGAATGCCTCAAATAAACAATAATTACATATTTTTGTTAATCAAATAAAATGATGATGAGTGAAAAAATAAATTGTCTTATTATCGGATCAGGTCCTGCAGGATATACAGCTGCAATATATGCCGCCAGAGCAAATATGAATCCTGTCTTGTATCAGGGAATACAACCTGGAGGCCAGTTGACTACAACTACTGATGTAGAAAATTTTCCAGGTTATCCTGACGGTATTTCAGGCCCCGATATGATGATTGAATTACAAAAGCAAGCTGAAAGATTTGGTACTGATATAAGAAATGGTTGGATAACTAAGGTTGATTTTAGTAATCAATTAAAATTGTGGGTTAATGATGAGCATGAGTTAGAATGTAAAACTGTAATTATTTCCACTGGCGCATCCGCAAAATATTTAGGTTTAGAATCAGAAAAAAAATACTTGGAATCTGGAGGTGGAGTGTCAGCTTGTGCTGTATGTGACGGGTTTTTTTACAAGAACCAAGAGGTAGTAATTGTTGGTGGTGGTGATTCTGCATGCGAGGAGGCTCATTATCTGTCAAAATTATGTAGTAAGGTAACAATGCTTGTAAGAAGAGATGAATTTCGGGCTTCAAAAATTATGCAAGAAAGGGTAAAGAAAACAGAAAATATTGAAATTCTTTTTAATACATCGACAGTGGAGGTAAAGGGTGATGGTCAAGTTGTCACATCGATACTAACCAAAAATAATATTACTGAGGAGTTAAAAGAAATACCGGCAACAGGATTTTTTGTTGCAATTGGACACAAGCCTAACACTGATATTTTTAAGCCTTTTCTAAATATGGATTCAACAGGGTATATTGTAAATGAACTAGGTTCAACTAAAACTAATGTTGAAGGAGTTTTTGTT